>Ga0123329_1000182_pt1 | contig 62940 bp, 51 predicted proteins | sample BioC12SIPDNA_FD_89703 | JGI IMG/M metagenome (GOLD analysis project Ga0123329, IMG submission 89703) | Anaerobic biogas reactor microbial communites from Washington, USA - Biogas_R1_B C12 SIP DNA | ecosystem: Engineered > Bioreactor > Anaerobic > Unclassified | place: Washington, USA | collected...
CGAACGCTGAGAGTGCGTCCTCGGGCAGGAGGGACGTCCCCGCGGGCAGTGCGTCGCCGTTGTCCGCCGCCTGCAGAACCGTGAGCGTCGCCAGCACAAACAGCAGTGTGTTCATGGGACCTTGCCAATCCGAACGGAGCCGGTTCACAACCTCATGTGCAGAATACACTTTGTCCCGCTTCGGATCAACAACGAGACGGCCGATCCGACGGAGTGGGCGGCGGAGGGACGCCGGCCGGCCGTTGACAGCGGTTGCGCCGGGGGCATAGGCTGGATGTGCTGCGACACGGGCCGTGACGGGGGCAGGGCGGAAGGGCGGGCCGAGCGCGTCCGAGACTCCGCCGGCCGACACTCTGGGGGCGCAGGCGGAGGGCCGAGGCGCCACAGCACTCTGAGGGCCGGCGCAGCGGAGGGAGGCAAACGGATGAGCGAGGAATGCAGGTGTCCCGTGACGGGCAGGACGGGCGGACGGCCGGTGGGCGGAGGCCCATCGACCCGCGACTGGTGGCCGAACCAGCTTAACCTGAAGACGCTTCATCAGCACTCTCCCATGGGCAACCCGTTGGGGGAGGGGTTCAACTACGCCGAGGAGTTCAGCAAGCTCGACCTGAAGGCGGTGAAGGAGGACCTCTACGCCCTGATGACCGACTCGCAGGACTGGTGGCCGGCCGACTACGGTCACTACGGTCCCCTCTTCATCCGGATGGCCTGGCACAGCGCGGGCACATACCGGATGGGCGACGGCCGCGGCGGCGCGGGGTCGGGCAGCCAGCGTCTTGCCCCCCTCAACAGTTGGCCGGACAACGTGAACCTCGACAAGGCGCGTCGCCTGCTCTGGCCGATCAAGCGGAAGTACGGCCGCGCGATCTCCTGGGCCGACCTCCTGGTCCTGGCCGGCAACTGCGCGCTCGAGTCGATGGGGGTCAAGACCTTCGGTTTCGGCGGCGGTCGCGAAGACGTCTGGGAGCCGGAGGAGGACATCTACTGGGGAGCCGAGAGCGAGTGGCTGGGCGATAAACGCTACTCCGGGGATCGGGAACTCGAGAACCCCCTGGCCGCCGTGCAGATGGGGCTGATCTACGTGAACCCGGAAGGCCCGAACGGCAACCCGGACCCCATCGCCTCCGGCCGCGACGTGCGCGAGACGTTCGCGCGCATGGCCATGAACGACGAGGAAACCGTAGCGCTCGTGGCCGGCGGGCACACCTTCGGCAAGTGCCATGGTGCGGGCGACCCGAAGCTCGTGGGCCCGGAACCCGAGGCCGCGCCCCTCGAGGAGCAGGGCCTCGGCTGGAAGAGCCGCTTCCGCAGCGGCAAGGGCGGCGACACGATCGGCAGCGGCATCGAGGGCGCCTGGAAGCCGAACCCGACCCGGTGGGACATGGGCTATCTGACGGTGCTGTTCAAGTACGAGTGGGAGCTGGTCAAGAGCCCCGCCGGCGCGAACCAGTGGCTGGCCAGGGACGTGGCCGAACAGGACATGGTGGTCGACGCGCACGACCCGTCGAAGAAGGTCCGGCCGATGATGACCACTGCCGACCTCTCCCTGCGCTACGATCCGATCTACGAGCCGATCGCGCGGCACTACCTGGAGCACCCCGAGGTGTTCGCGGACGCCTTTGCCCGGGCGTGGTTCAAGCTCACGCACCGCGACATGGGCCCCCGGTCGCGCTACCTCGGTCCGGAGGTGCCGGCGGAGGTGCTGATCTGGCAGGATCCGGTGCCCGCCGTCGATCATGAGTTGATCGACGCCGGCGACATCGCCGACCTGAAGGGCAGGATCCTTGCCTCCGGCCTGTCCATCCCGACGCTGGTCTCGACCGCCTGGGCGTCCGCGTGCACGTTCCGCGGGTCCGACAAGCGGGGCGGGGCGAACGGGGCGCGCATCCGGCTGGCGCCGCAGAAGGACTGGGAGGCCAACGAGCCCGAGAGACTGCAGGGCGTGCTCCGGACGCTCGAGGGAATCCGCGCGGAGTTCAACGCGGCCCAGGCGGGCGGGAAGAAGGTCTCCCTGGCCGACCTGATCGTGCTGGGCGGATGTGCGGCCGTCGAGCAGGCGGCGAGGAACGCCGGGCACGACGTGACGGTGCCCTTCACGCCCGGGCGCACGGACGCCTCCCAGGAACAGACCGACGCGGAGTCCTTCGCCGTGCTCGAACCGAAGGCGGACGGATTCCGCAACTACCTCCCGGCGAAGTACTCCGTGGCGTCCGAGCACCTGCTGGTCGACCGTGCGCAACTGTTGACGCTGACCGCGCCGGAGATGACGGTCCTGGTGGGCGGCCTGCGGGTCCTGAACGCCAACTTCGAGCAGTCCTCGCACGGGGTCTTCACGAAGAGGCCGGAGGCGCTGACCAACGACTTCTTCGTGAACCTGCTCGACATGCGCACGGAGTGGAAGCCCATCTCGGAGGCCGGCGACGTGTTCGAGGGCAGGGATCGCGCGACGGGCGAGGTCCGGTGGACCGGCACCCGTGTCGACCTCGTCTTCGGCTCGAACTCCCAGCTCCGGGCGATCGCGGAGGTCTACGCGAGCGACGATGCCGGGGGGAAGTTCGTGCACGACTTCGTGACCGCGTGGAGCAAGGTCATGGATCTTGACCGCTTCGACGTGGCCTGAAGGGCCCGGGCCGGTCTTCATAGGCCCAATGCCGGGCGCTCCGTGCTGTCGGCAGGACGCCCGGCCGAGGGCGGGGTTGCGGGAGGGGGCCGGGTCAGCCGACCGGGCCCTCTTCGCAGCCGTTCCCGAAGGCCACGAGGGTGGCGTAGGCGGTGAACCCGGCTCCGAAGGACAGGAGCATCCCGAGTTCGCCGGGCCGCGGCCGACGCAGGTCCAGGATGCGGCGCAGCACGAAGAGCACGGACGGCGAGGACATGTTGCCGAACTCCCGGAAGACGTCATAGGAGTCCTGGAGGTCGCCCCGCTCCAGGCCGAACACGTCGGCCACGCGGTCCAGAACGACCGTGCCCCCCGGATGGACGGCCCAGTGGGCCACGTCCGCGATTGTCAGCCCTCGGCGCTGCAGCAGGCGGCCGGCAACCTGCAGAGCCGTTCGCGCGCCGATGGCGGGTACCCGTGCGCTCAGGCTGTTGCGGAGGCGTCCGTCCTCCCAGCGGTATCTGAGCGCCTCGCGATGCTGTGGGAAGACGCCGCCTTCCGAATCCAGGAGGCACGCCGGCCCCGTTGTGCCCGAGCGGTCCAGTACGGCGGCAGCGGCTCCGTCGGCGAAGATGCAGTTGCTGACGACCAGATCCGGGGCGGCGCCCATGAAGAGCGTGGCGCTGCAGACCTCGAATGCGACCGACAGCACGGGGCCTCCGCGGGCGAGCGCGGCAGCGGCGCAGTCCAGATTCGGCAGTGCGCCTCCGCAGCCCATGCCCATCAGGTCGAAGACCCGCACGGACTCTTCCAACTGGAGGTCTTCGACCAGGTACGAGGACATCCCGGGACAGATGTAGCCCGTGCACGTGTTGGTCACGAGTGCGCGCACTTCCTCGGGTTCCACCCCTGCCTGGCGGAGGGCGTCCCGGCCCGCGGCGGCGGCGATCCGCCGCCCGAAGCGCTCGAAGCGGCCGATCAGATCGTCCTGATCGGCCCGGGCGACGTCCATCGGGCTGTCCATGCCGATGTAGCGTCCGCGGCCCGGCCCGTCCAGGAGGATGCGCCGGTACAGCTCACGCTCCTCCGGCTCCAGCTCATAGCAGGAGTCGTAGCCCTCATAGGCCTCCTGCTGAGTGACGTACAGCGGTGGATTGGCCGTCGTCAGCGAGCGAATCACAGCGTTCATGGGCGGCCCTCTGTGCCGGTATTTCCCCTGCCTCCCCGTACAATGGAGTATACACGTGCCCAAGGGGCCGGACAAATGATCCCGCGCACAGGCCCTCAGCGTCGGAGGCCGCCCGCGTCTTGCCGCCACCGGGCGGATTCGACGATAATGCGCGGAGGGACGTCCTTCGAACGGCGGGGGCGTCGGCAGTCACGTGCGCGTCAGCGGGGGCCATCGGATGCGCGCTGAGGGCGATGTCCTCATCATCGGCGCCGGCCCCGTCGGGCTGACGCTGGCCAATCTGCTGGGGGCCGCGGGCATTCCCTGTCTGCTGCTCGATCGGCGCACGGAGACCCCGCTGCAGTCGCGGGCCATCGGAGTGGCGCCGCCCTCGCTGGCGATCATGGAGTCGGTCGGCTGCCTGGAGGCACTGATGGGGCGGGGCGTTCCGATTCGAGACGCCGTGGTCTGGGACGGCCGCCGGACGCGGGGGACGCTCACCTTTCGCCACCTGCCGGGACGCTACCCTATGGTGCTGGCGGTGCCGCAGCGGGAGACGATGCGAATCCTGGAGGACCGCCTCCCTGCCTGGTCGTGCGTGTGCTACCAGGACGGCATGGAGTTCCTGGGGCTGCGGGATGCCGGGCCTCGTCCGGAGATCCGGCTCAGAGACCTGAGGTCGGGCCGCGAGTCCACCGTGGCGCCGTCTCTGCTGATCGGATGCGACGGGCACCGAAGCGCCGTTCGGGAGGCCGCCGGTTTCGCGTGCGCACGCAAGCGATACCGGACGGCGTTCTCGATGGCGGACTTCGAGGGCGGCCCCTCCATGGGCTCACCGGCCCATCTCTTCTTCACCGAGAAGGGGGCCGTGGAGTCGTTTCCCTTGCCGGGTGGCCGGCGGCGGTGGATCGTGCAGATGCAGGACCTCCGCGATCGTCTGGACGGGCCGGGCCTGGTCGAGTGCGTGCGGGCGCGAACCGGAGCGGACCTGGCGGCGGCGGACGGCTCGGACGTCTCGTGGTTCCAGCCCCAGCGTCAGTGCGCCGGGCGCTTCGCCGCAGGTCGGATCGTGCTCTGCGGGGACAGCGCCCACGTGATGACGCCCATCGGCGGGCAGGGCATGAACACGGGCCTGGCCGACGCCCGGCATGCGGCCGAGATGATCGGGCGGTGGCGGGCAGGGGCTTCATGGAAGCGCCTGTGCGCCGCCTATGACCGGAGGCGCCGGCGGGCATTCCGTTTCGCGGCCGACCGTGCGGCCCTGGGCATGTGGATCGGCACGCGGAAGGGGCCTCTCGCGCGGCCCCGCAGTGCGCTCGTGGCGCGCTGCCTTCGGTCCGAGCGGCTGGCACGGGCCATGGCGATGCACTACGCGATGTTGACGGTGCCCCCCGACGGGCCGGCCCGGTCCGGCCGAACGTGTGGCGGGCGGCGCGATCCGGGGGGCACGGGATGACCCGGCCGCGCTCCCGGATCAGTATCGGCGACTGCCTGGACGCGCCGGCGGCCAAGCGGGTGCTCAACGAGCGGCTGTTCACGGCGATCGCCGCCGAGTACGCCCGCGTCAGCGTCGGGCTGTCGTTCGGACGCGATGCCGCCTGGAAGCGGCGTCTTGTGCGGGCACTGCCTCGCGTGGCCCGGCCGGCGTGCGTGGACATCGCCTGCGGCACCGGGGACCTGACCCGCCTGCTCGCGCGGCGTTTTCCGGACGGGGGCGTGGCCGGGATCGACCTGACTCCCGCCATGCTGGTGCGGGCGCGTGCCGCCACCTGCGAGGCGAACGTGCGCTACGAGGTCGGCGACATGATGAGCCTTCCCCTGCCGGACGCCTCGGCGGACCTGGCCACGGGCGGGTACGCGCTGCGCAACGCCCCCGACCTGCAGGGCGCCATCTCCGAGGTCGCGCGCATACTGCGGGTCGGCGGGCATGCGGCGTTTCTGGAGTTCGTGCACTGGCCCGGCCGGTTGTCCGGCGGAGTCGAGCTGTTCGTGCTGGGGGCGTGGTGCGGGCTCTGGGGCCTTCTCGTGCACGGCAATCCCCAGGTCTACGGGTACATCGCGGCCAGCCTCCGTCGGTTTCCGACCCCGGCGGGGCTGGTTGAGCGCTTCGAGCGCGCGGGCCTTCGGACGGTCAAGATGATCCCCTGTCTCTTCGGCATCATGTCCATACTGCTCCTGCGCAAGGAGCGCTCGCCCTGAAGCGGCAAGCACCACGGTCTGCCGGCTACTTCCCCGACCTGTCCGTTCGGGCCTCCGTGCCCGAGTTGATGGACGACGAATGCTGCGATGCGGACCGGCTTCTGCGCACGGTGGACAGGTTCCCCCTCATCAACCGGCTGCTGACCCGATACCGGCGCGTTCTGCGGAGGTGGCTGCTGGCGGACATGCTGACGGAACCCGGGCGTCCGTACCGGGTCGCCGATCTCGGGGCGGGTGGTTGCGACATTCCGGCGTGGCTCCTGGATGAGGCGTCGCGCCTGGGGCTTCGGGTGTCCGTGCTCGCCGTGGAGGCCGACGCGCGCATCGCCGCCCACGCACGGGCGAGGTGGAAGCGGAAGGCCGGCCTGGAGGTGGTCTGCCGTGACGCCACCGATCCGGCCTCCCTGGGGCCGGTCGACTACGTCATCGGCAACCACTTCCTCCATCATCTGGAATGCGGCCGGATCGGGCGGCTGTTCCGGGAGGTGCTGCAGTTGCCGACTCGCCGGTTCGTCTTCACGGACCTGGTGCGCAGCTACGCGGCGTTCTACGCCCACAGCGTCTTTGCGGCGCTCGTCTGCCCGCGCACGTTCGTGGGCGAAGACGGCCGCCGCTCCATCCGGCGCGGGTTTCGACCCTCCGAGATCGCGTCCCTCCTGAACAGGACGGGGTTGCAGGACCGCGTCCGCGTCTACACGATGACCCCCGCCCGCATCGTCATCGTCGGCGAAGGGGAGGGCCGAAGGCCGGCCCCGGACGCCGGGTCTTCCCGCATGGGACCCCACGCTCCTCGTCAGTCACCGGCAATGCAGTAGAGAAACCGGTCCGAGCGCAGCAGCAGCCGGTCGCCGGACGGGGCAGGGCTCGCGTTGAAGGTGCTTCCGTCCGCCAGGTCGTTGACGGCAAGCAGTTCGAACGTGGGCGACGCGGCCAGGACGAAGGTCTGTCCCTTTCGGTTGAGGTAGAACAGGCGGCCGTCGGCCAGGACGGGGGAGGCATACACCTGGCCCGCTCGCGGCCGGATCGCCTGTTCATACACGATCCGCCCGGTTGCCGCCTCCGCGCAGAACGCCGTGCCGCGGCCCTCGTGCATCCAGTAGAGGTGTCCGTCGTGCACGATCGGCGAGGGCACGTTGGAGCCCCTGGCGCCGGTCCAGAGCCGGTGGGTGGCGGTCACGTCGCCGCGTCCGCCGGCGCGCACGGCGACCGCGGCCGTCCCCGAGCGGCCGCCGAGGCACCAGACCACGTCCTCGTGGGCCACGACGCTGGGGACGATGTACCAGGTGATGTCGCTCGCACAGTTCCACAGCTCCCGGCCGCCGGCGGGGTCCAGCCCCACGACCTTGCCCTGCATGGCCAGGACCAGTTCGGACGTGCCGTCCGGAAGCGTGAGGACCAGCGGCGTGTTCCACGCCTCCCGGATGCCCTGGGCGCGCCAGACCTCCTGGCCCGACTGCCTGTTGAGGGCCACCGCGCACCCGCTCTCGATGCTGGCATTGACGATCAGCAGGTCCTGCCACAGGATGGGGGAGGCGCCCGAACCCCAGGGGTGCAGCTTGCTGCCGACGTCTCGATGCCACAACTGCTCGCCCTGGAAGTCGAAGGCGTAGACGCCCGAGTTGCCGAAGTACACGTAGAGCCGTTCGTCGTCGGCGACCGGCGTGCTCGAGGCGTACCCGTGCGCCTCGCGGATCCCGGGCTGCTCGGGCAGTCGGGGCTGGAGCGTCCTGTTCCACAGGATCTCCCCGGTGTCGCGGTCCAGGCACAGGACGTGGAGCCTCAGATCCTCCTGGGTCCCCGTCGGCAGGCCGGGCACGCCGAAACCGCTGTAACAGGTCAGGAAGACCCGCCGGCCCACAACGACCGGGCTCGACGTGCCCGGGCCCGGCAGGGGGGTCTTCCAGCGGACGTTCTCCGTCGAGCTCCACTTCAGGGGCAGACCGGCGGCGGTGCTGACACCCTGGCCGCCCGGTCCGCGGAACCGCGGCCAGTCCGTGTCCCCGCGTTCCGCCGCCGCCGCGATACTCAGCCATCCGACGGACAGACCCACGAGGGCGATTCGCGCGATCCTCGAGCCCACACCAGCCATGCCGTTTCCTCCATGCGGGGACGGCCGCCGCGTCCGGGTAGCCGGTTCGTGCCGGACGGGCGGCCGGGCCTTCAGCGTAGTGTGCGCGTGCCGGGGTGTCAACCCGCCGGGCCGTGCCGACCTTGTGGACATCGCGAGCCCGCGTTAGGATGAAACGATGTGGAGAGTGCCGTTTCGGCGCTTCGGAGGGTATCTCGTGTGCCTGGAGGATGCCTATGTGCGGTCTGTACGCGCGGAGCCGGGAGTCCGGCCTGAGGCGGGTGTGCGGGTTGATCGTGCTGGCGGCGGCGGCCGTCGGCGCGTCGGTCGGCGAATGCGTCGACTGGCCGCAGTTCAGGGGGCCCGGTCGCGACGGCAAGTCTCCTGAGACAGGCCTGTTGCGGCAGTGGCCCGACGGCGGGCCGGGACTGCTCTGGGCCGTGGACGGCCTGGGCATCGGGTTCTCCTCCTGCGCGGTGGCGGACGGGATGGTCTACACCACCGGGATGGAAGACGGCGTGGGGTACATCTGCGCCGTCGACACCGAGGGACGGCCCATCTGGAAGATGCCGTACGGCGCCGAGTGGACGGGCCAGCACCCGGGCAGCCGGACCACGCCCACGGTGGACGGCGCGCTGCTCTACGTCATGACGGCCTACGGGCGGGTCGGCTGCTTCGACGCGAAGACGGGCGAGGAGAAGTGGGCGGTCGACACGGCGCAGACGTTCGGGGCGCGCACGCTGACCTGGGGACTCGCCGAATCGCTCCTGATCGACGGCGACCGCGTGATCTGCACTCCCGGCGGCCCCGACGCCACGATGGTGGCGCTCGACAAGATGACCGGCCGGACCGTCTGGGTCAGCACGGGCTTGAGCGACAAGGCGGGGTACTGCTCGCCGATCCTGATCGAGCGCGGCGGGCGGCGCATCATCTGCACGCTCACGGGCAGCGCCGTGGTCGGGATCGATGCCGACACGGGCCGACTCCTCTGGCGGTCCGAGCGCAGCGTCCCGTACGACATCCACGCGACGGCGCCGGAGTACTCCAACGGCCGTCTCTACGTGACCAGCGGGTACGGCGGCGTCCGGGGGCAGATGTTCGAGTTGTCTCCGGACGGCTCGCAGATCGCCCTGCGCTGGACCGACAGCAACCTGGACGTGCAGCACGGCGGCACCATCCTGCACCAGGAGAGGGTCTACGGCTCCAGCGACCGCAACCGGCCGGGTCGCTGGCTCTGCCTGGACATCGCCGCGGGGCAGGTGCTTGCGGAGACCCCCGGGGTGGGCAAGGGCTCGCTGTCCTTCGCCGACGGGATGATCTACGCCTACGGAGAACGGGGCGGCGTGGTCGGGCTGGTCAACCCGGATCCTCGCGAGTACGGGCTGGTGTCCTCGTTCCGGATCACCCGCGGCGCGGGGCAGCACTGGGCCCATCCTGCCATAGCGAACGGGCGGCTCTACATCCGCCGCGGCGACGTTCTGATGGCCTTCGACATCCGGGCCCGGTGAGCGCGCCCGTGCGCCCCCGACCGTCTCGAGGAGGAAACGCGATGCCGTCGCTCACGGTCGTGATCAGCCGGCACCCCGTCCCCGGCGAAGGGAGGCGGTTGGAGGACGCCGTGGAGGCTGCGTGCCTGGCACGCGGGGCGGACGTCCTCCTCGTGCCCCACGTCTACTACCTGCGTCCCGACAGCCTCGCTGTCGGGCTCCTGCGCGGCGTCGCACGCGGCCGGCTGGCCGTGGCCGCATGGCTCCATCCGCGGGCGACCCGCTGGACGCTGCATGCCCTGGGTGCGGCCGATGCGGAGGCCGGGCCCCTGTGCTTCGACCTGCGCGACTACGCCGCGGCGGCCGATTGCGCCGAAGACATCCTGAAGGCCGCGCCCCCGGGCACACGGTCCGCCGGCGCCCGGCGCGACCTCAGCGACCCGGAGCCCGAACGGTGGTACCCGGTGCTCGACTACTCCCGTTGCGTGTCCTGCGGGCAGTGCATGGACTTCTGCCTGTTCGGCACCTACACGCGCGAGGCCGACCGCGTGGTCGCCAGCAGCCCCGACAACTGCAAGCCCGGATGCCCGGCCTGCGCGCGCGTCTGCCCGGTCGGTGCCATCATGTTCCCGCACTATGCGGACGACCCTGCCATCGCCGGGGCGCTTCCGGACGAGGGTCCTGCGGCGGGGGCGGGCGATGCTTCGCACGGCGGCCGGAGCGACCGGGCGGCCGCCGCCGACGCGCGGACCGCGGCGGCGGATCGCGGCGACCTCGAGGACCTGATGAGGGCTCTGGACGAGTTCGATGACTGACCCGCGCGGCCCATCCGTGGAGAGCGGTTCCGGCACCCCGGCCGGGGTGCCGGTGGTGCTCACGGCCGACCGCTCGCTCATGGCCGACTACGCGATGCTCTTCGACGCGATGGTGGCGGGCAGTCAGACGTCGCGGATTCCGTACTGGGTGACGCGCCTTTTGTTCGCGCCGTCCGGGCGCACGAGGGCCGGCCGTGCGGACCGAGCGCCGCTCGGGCTCCGGCGGATCGAGTCGGCGCTGCTGCGCGACGGCTGGGGAGAGGAGGCTGTCGCGGTGGTCACCCCCGCCGCTCTGGAGAGGTCTCTGGGGCCCGAGACGCGCGTGATCGGCCTGTCCTGCGGCGATCCGCTCGGCCGGGGGATGAACAGCACCACCATGACTGCGTTCACGGGCGGGGTCAGCGAGCCGAGCCGGAGCTTCCGGGCCTTCATGCGGCGCCTCGCCCGGCTGCGGCGCCGGGCGCCCCGTGCGAAGGTCGTGGCGGGGGGGCCGGGGGCATGGCAACTGGCCGCCGACGCCGGGGCGCGCGAGGCCGCCGGAGTGGACCACGTCGTGCTCGGCTACTGCGAGGGCAACGTCGCGGAGCTGTTCCGTCGCGTGGCCGGCGGCGAGAGGCCGGCCGCCGTGCTGGACGGGCGGGGCGTGGCGGCCGACGACATACCGCCCATCCGGCGTCCGGCCCTTCTGGGGGCTGCGGAGGTGAGCCGCGGCTGCGGAATGGGGTGCGGGTTCTGCGCGCTCGGGCGCGCGCCGATGGAGCACCTTCCGGCCGACACCGTCCTGTCCGACCTGGAGACGAACCTGGCCGGGGGCGCGCGGTCGCTGAGCCTGAGCACCGAGGACCTCTTCCGTTACGGCGCGCGGGGCATGTCCGTCCGGCCGGAGGCGCTGCTCGGCCTTCTGCAGGCCGTCCGCCGGGTCGCAGGCGACGTTCTGGTCCAGGCCGACCACGCCAACGTGGCGTCCGTCTCGCAGTTGTCGGACGGCGAACTGGCCGAGGTCTTCCGCCTTCTGGTGGGCAAGGGGCGTCCCGACTCCTTCGTGTGGCTCAACGTCGGCGTCGAGACCGCCTCCGGGCCACTCCTGGCCGCTGCGGGCGGGCGGGCGAAGATGGCGGGGTGCGCGCCGGAGGACTGGGGCGAGTTCTGCCGCGAGCAGGTCGCCAGGCTCTGCCGGCTCGGCTTCCTGCCGCTGGTGAGCCTCATGCTCGGGCTGCCGGGCGAGAGCCGGGACGACGTGGCGGCGTCCCTGGGCTGGGTCCGCCGCCTGAGCGATGCGCGCGTGAGCGTCTTCCCGCTGCTCTACGCCCCGCTGGACGGACGGGAGGCCTTCGGCCCCGGGGCGATGACGCCGCTGCACTGGCAGCTCATCCGCGAGTGCTATCGGCTGAACTTCCGGTGGATTCCGGCGCTCATCCGGGAGAATCAACGACGGGCCGGCGTGCCGGCCTGGCGCAGGCTGGCGGTCGGGCAGTTGAGCAAGGTGCAGCGGATGATCTGGGGCACGGGCTTCTTCCTCCGGGCGCGAGGGCACGACGCATGAGCCCAGGGGCCACGACATCGCACCGTGTGGACGTGCGCCGACTGGCGCGCGCCTACGCCCGCGCGCGCGGCTTGCTGCGGGACCGCCGGCAGGAGGACGGCTGCTGGGCGGGGGAGCTGTCGTCCTCCGCGCTCTCGACCGCCACGAGCGTCAGCGCGCTCTCGGTCGTGTCGAAGGAGCGGTTCGCCGCGCTGATCGGCCGGGCGGTCCGATGGCTGGTGCGGGACCAGAACGAGGATGGCGGATGGGGCGACACCCCCGAGAGCCCCAGCAACCTGTCCACGTCTCTCCTGGTCGAGGCGGCGTTGCGGCTCAGTGGCCGGCCGTTGCCGGGCGACGGCCGCGCGCGCCTGGCGGGGTTCCTGCGCGCCCACGGCGTGGCCGCCGGCAAGGATGTGCCCCGGGCGTTGCGCCGCATCTACGGCGAGGACCGGACCTTCGCCGTGCCGATCCTCTGCAACCTGGCGCTGGCGGGCGAGGCCGCCGGCAGCGGCCCGTCGGTCGAATGGCGGATGGTGCCGGACCTGCCGTTCGAACTGGCCTGCCTGCCCGGGTCCGTCCTGGGCGCGTTGCGGATCCACGTGGTGAGCTACGCACTGCCGGCGCTCATTGCCATGGGGCGCCTGATCGACTGCCGGCGGGGGAGCGGGCGCGCGTCGATCCGTGCGCTGCGGCGGCTGGCCGTCCGTCCCGCCATGCGCAGGCTGACGGCCATTCAGCCCCCCGGCGGCGGCTTCCTCGAAGCGGTGCCGCTGACGGCCTTTGTGACGATGAGCCTGGCGGCTTGCGGGCGGGAGGGCCACCCTGTGGCCGGCCGGTGCCTGGAGTTCCTGCAGGCGTCGGTCCGGCCCGACGGCTCCTGGCCGATCGACAGCAACCTGTCCGTCTGGCTGACCTCGCTGAGCGTCGATGCGCTGTGCTGCGGCGGCCGGTCGTTCGGGGCCGGGGCCGGGCGGACGCTCGGCTGGCTGCTGGACCGGCAGCACGTCCGGCGCCATCCGTACACGGGCAGCCCGCCGGGCGGGTGGGCGTGGACGCACCTGCCGGGGGGCGTCCCGGACGCCGACGATACGTCGGGTGCGCTGCGGGCGCTGGCCCTTCTGGACCGGGCGGAATCGGAGCAGGCGGCCGGGGCGGGGCTGCGGTGGCTGCTCGGCCTGCAGAACCGCGACGGAGGCTGGCCGGCGTTCTGTCGCGGCTGGGGCCGGCTGCCGTTCGACCGGAGCGCGCCCGATCTGACCGCGCACGCGCTCGGCGCCCTGCGGATGTGGCCCCGCGCGAACGCCCGGGCGGCCGCCGCCCTCCGGTGCGGCTACGACTACCTGCGCCGCACGCAGAGGCCTGACGGCGCATGGCTCCCGCTGTGGTTCGGCAATCAGAAGGCCGAGGATCTGTCCAACCCCGTCTACGGCACCGCGCGCGTTCTGCCGGCCTATGCGGGCACCGAGCGGGCCGGCGCCGCCGAGGCGGGCCGTGGCGTGGCCTTTCTGGCGGGGTGTCAGAACGCCGACGGCGGCTGGGGCGGCGACCGGGGCGTCGAATCGTCGGTGGAGGAGACGGCGCAGGCCGTGTGCGCGCTCTCTCACTGGCGGGGGGCCCGGCATGAGGCCGCCCTGGCGGCCGGCGCAGCCTACCTGGCCCGAGCCGTCGAGGATGGGCGGGTCGAACAGCCCGGCCCGATCGGCCTCTACTTCGCCCAGTTGTGGTATTCCGAGGCGCTCTATCCGATCATCTGGACCGTCGCCGCGCTCGGGAGTGCCCTGCCGACACGGCGGGGCGCCGGCCATCCGCACGGAGGCGGCGTATGAAGAGGTCACAGGCCGACCAGGCGGCACACGACCATGAGCCGGCGGGCCTCGCGCGGGAGAAACGCGTGCCGCAGGATGCGGCGACGCGCGAGCGCATTCGGCAGAAGGCCCGCGATGCCGCCGGACTTCTTGACCGGCGGGTGCCCCCGGGCCGCGACCGGCTGCGCGTCCATGCCCGCCGGACGCTGGACGCGTTGGGACTCGGAGAGGAGTTCCTCGGGTTCACCATGGTCTGCATCAGCAACGAGTTCTGGTGCGGCCAGTTCGCTGCTGTCCGCCCGGAGGATCGGCTGCTGCTCCTGCCGCACTGCCTGCGCAATGCGGAGGTCTGCCGGGGCACCTACAATGCCGACGGGCTGGTGTGCGGCGGCTGCGGTGCGTGCGTGCTGTATGACCTGCGCGCCGAGGCGGAGGCCATGGGCTATACCGTGCTGGTGGCGGAGGGCACTCCCGTGGTCGTGCGCGTGGCGCTCGACGGGCATGCGCGCGCGATCCTGGGCGTGGCGTGCCTGGATTCCCTGGACAAGGCGTTCGACCGCATCGCGCAACTCGGCATACCGAACGTGGCCGTCCCGCTGCTCGTCGACGGGTGCCGGGACACCGTGGCCGAGGTCGGCGTCGTCCGCCGGTGGCTGCATTGCCGGGCGGGGCCGGCCGCAGTGCGCACGCGGACTTACGCCCCGCTGCTGCGCCGGGCGCGGGGTCTGTTCGACCCGGAGGCGGTCTCCAGGCTTCTGGCGCCGCTCGACCCCCCGGGGCCGCCGGGCGGGGAGACCGCCGCGATCGCCCGGGACTGGCTGACCGCCGGGGGGAAGCGGTTCCGCCCCTTCGTGACCCTGGCCGCCTACGCGGCGCTCGCGCTGGGCCCGGAGGCCCTGCATCCCGACGCGGACCTCTCCCGGGCGTTCTCGCCGGCCCTGGAGCGCCTGGCCGTAGCCGTCGAGATCCTCCACAAGGCATCGCTCGTGCACGACGACATCGAGGACGGCGACAGCTTCCGCGATGGGCGGGAGACCGTGCACAGGCGGCACGGGGTGCCCGTGGCCGTCAACGTGGGCGACTACCTGGTGGGGCTCGGCTACCGGTGCGTCAGCGCGTGTGCGGAGGAGCTGGGCGCCGAGTGCGCGCACGAGATGATCGGCGGGCTGGTCCGGGCCCACCTGAAGCTCTGCCGGGGGCAGGGAGCCGAACTGCAGCCCCGGGTCGGCGGCACGCGTGCCTGGACCTCGGTCGATCTGCAGGCGGTGTACGCCCTGAAGACCGCCCCCGCGTTCGAGGCGGCGATCTACGTCGGCGTGCGGGCGGCCATCGCCGGGGGGGCCGAGGCGGACCTGAGCCCCCTGGGCGCGTTTGCGCGTTACCTGGGCGTCGCCTATCAGGTGTCCAACGACGTGCAGGACTGGACGGACGACGAGCACCACAGACGCATCGCCGGCCGGGACTGGCTGGCCGGCCGGCCCACCATGCTGAGCGCCTTCGCCGCAGAAGCGGCCGGAGGGGCGGTGGATCTTCCGGCGCGCGGGCGGCCGCCCTCCGAACAGGTCGACGCGCTGCGCCGGATCTACCACGAACTCGGAGTGTTCGAGAAGGCACGCCGCCTGGTCGACGCCTACCGGCGGCGCGCGTTCGAACTCGCGGCCGAGGCCCGCCCGGCACCCCTGGCGGAGGTCATGCGGTTCATTGCGGAGACCGTTCTGTGAGCGTCTCAGCCCCGAAGGACTGGCTTGCCCACGTGGCCGGCCCGGCCGCGGCGGGGCTGCGGAGCCTGCCCGGACGCTTCCGCTCACGCGCCGCCGCCTACCTGACGGCCGCGCGCAACCCCGGCGGCGGCTGGCCGGGGCCGAGGGGAGGCTCCGACGTCTACTACACGGCCTTCGCCCTTCGGGCCATGGACCTTCTGCGCCTGCCCGACGCGGCCCTCTGGCATGCGGCGGCCCGATACCTGGCGGGCCCCGGGGCGTCCCCGGCGGACCTGGTCGACTGGCAGTCGTTCCTCCAGGCGCTCGAGATCGTGCAGCGGCATGGCGGCCCGGCCGGAGAAGGGGTCTCGATCCCGCGTGTGACGACGGCCGCGCTGGGCGCGCTGGCGAGTCGGCGGCTGGCCGGCGGCGGGTTCGCCAAGATGCCGGGGGGCGGCGCCAGCCTCTATCACACGTTTCTGGCGGCCCTCTGCTACGGTCTGCTGGAGGAGCCGATGCCCGGGTGGGATGCGGTGGCCGACGTCGTGCTGTCGCATCGGGGGCGAGACGGCGGTTTCGCCGATCTGCGGACCGCCTCGGGCCGGCCGCCCGCCGGTGTGAACCCGACGGCCGCCGGCGTGCAGCTCCTGGCGATGGCCGACGCCCTGGCGCCCGACGTGGCGGACGGGGCCGCGCGGTTCGTGCTCGCGTGCCGCCGGCCGGACGGCGGATTCGGCGCATGGCCGGGAGCGCCCTTCTCGGACCTTCTGTCCACGTTCACGGCGCTGGTGACGCTGATCACGACGGGTCGCGGGCTGCCGGAGGCTCCGGCGGCCACAGTGCGCTTTATCCGGGGCCTGTATGCGGACGGAGGCTTCTGCGGGGCGCCGCCCGACCGCCGGCCCGACGCGGAGTACACGTATTACGGGATCGCCTCGCTCGGGCTGATGGGCTCTCTGCTGGAGGGAGGCACGGGCGATGTCCCGCTGGAGGAGTGAGAGGCGACCGGATCAGCCGGCGGCGGGCGGGGCGTCCGAGCAGGCGCTGATCGTGCGGGACGTGTGCAAGGACTACGAGTCGCCGGCGGGGCCTCTGCGCGTGCTCCGGGGTGTGTCCCTGGAACTGGATGCCGGGCAGACGCTGGCCGTGCTGGGTGCGTCGGGCTGCGGCAAGAGCACGCTGCTGAACATCGTCGGTTCGCTGGACCGGCCCACGTCGGGGGAGGTCCGGCTGGCGGGCCGGTCGCTTGCGGAGTTGCGGGGCGAGGCCCTGGCGGCCTTTCGCAGCCGGCAGGTCGGCTTCGTCTTCCAGGATCACCACCTGCTGCCGCAGTGCACCGCGGTGGAGAACGTCCTGTTGCCCACGCTGGCCGTCGGCGCGTCGGGCACGGATGCGGACAGGGCGGCGGAGCTTCTGGAGCGGGTGGGCCTGGCGGGGCGCCGTGACCACCTGCCCGGGCGCCTATCAGGCGGCGAGCGGCAGCGGGTGGCCATCGCCCGGGCCATGATGAACGGCCCGCGGCTGCTTCTGTGCGACGAACCGACCGGCAACCTCGACCGGGCGACCGGGGACGCGGTGGCGGAGCTGTTCCTGGAACTGGCCCGCGAACGCGGCATGATGGTGCTGATGGTGACGCATGACCTGGAGCTGGCCTCCCGGTCCGAGCGTCGCATGGAGTTGAGGGAAGGCGCGCTCCATGGGGTGGATTAGCCGCCGGAGGACCCGGGCCGTGCCGATGACGGCGTGGCGCATTGCGCTGCGGAGCGTGGCGCACTACCGGCGGTCCGATCTGGCGGTGGCGCTGGGCGTGGCCGTGGCCGTGGCGGTCCTGGCCGGGTCGCTTCTGGTCGGCGATTCGGTGCGCGGCAGCCTGCGTGCCATCGCGCTGGAGAGGCTGGGGCCGGTCTGGTGTTCCCTGTCGGCGGACGGCGGCCTGACCGACGGGCTGATCGAGCGTCTGGATGCCTCGGCGGGGTTCGCCCGTCGGTATGGCCGCGCGGCCCCGCTTCTGCTCCTGGGCGGCAGCGTGCAGCCGGCCGAGGCGGCGCGCGTCGTTCCGGGCGTCTCGATCGTCGGTGCCGACGAGGCGTTCTGGCACCTCTACGGTGCCGGCCCCGGGCCGGTCGGGCGACAGGTCTTCCTGAACCGCCGCCTGGCCGATGACCTGAGTGCGTCCGTCGGGGACGACATCCTCCTCTCGTTCGGGCGCAGCGGCCGGACGCCGGCCTACTCCATCCTGGGCCGTCGGCGGCGGGAGGATACGGTGGCCGCGATGCGTCTGAACGTGGGACGGGTGCTCGACGCGGGGCCTGCGGAGTTCGACCTCCGCGCCGATCCGCACGGATGCCCCGCGGCGTTCGTGCCGCTGCGGCGTCTCCAGGAGGCGCTCGGCCTGGCCGGACGGGTCAACACGATCGTGTTCGCGCTGCCTGAAGGCGGCCTCCCGCGCACCGCCGGGCAGAGGGAACGGACGGCCGAACTGGCCGCGCGCCTGCCGGACCTTCTGAGGCTCGACGACCTGGGACTGCACGTCGAATCGGATGCGGAGCAGCGGATCCTGGCCGTTCAGAGCCGTCGTCTGGCCCTGCCTGCGAGTGCCGAGGACGCCGTCCGCGCGGCCGCCGACGTGCCGATGGCGGCAACGTCCATCTACCTGGCCAACTCGCTGCGGATCGTGCGGGGCGGCGCCGAGACCGGCGTGGAGACTCCGTACTCGGTCGTCCTGGGGGTCGAGAGCCTGGAGACGCCTCCGCTCGGGCCGGCCGACCCGGTCAGCGGCCGGCCGACGCTCGGCCCCGGGGAGATCGTCCTCAACTCGTGGGCGGCGGAAGACCTCGGGGCCCGGCCGGGCGACGACGTCGCGCTCCGTTACTACATCGCCGGCGACGACGGCGCCGTCCGGGAGGTCCGCCGCACGTTCGCCCTTTCGGGCGTCGTTCCCACGGGGGGGGCGGCGGCGTCTCCGGTCCTCGTGCCCGAGTTCGAGGGCATCACCGATGCCGAGACGATGGCGGACTGGGATCCGCCGTTCGCGATCGATCTGGACAGGATACGGCCCAAGGACGAGGAGTACTGGGACCGATGGCGCACGGCTCCGAAGGCGTTCCTCCCGCTGGAGGCGGTGCGCGAGATGTGGCACGAGGGGGCGGCCAGCGGCACGGAGGTCGACTGGCGCACCGGGCTGGTGCTGTCTCCGCCCGTCGGCGTCGGGCTGGACGAACTGGAGGCGCAACTGCTCGGGGCTCTGTCGGAGGAGCTGGCCGTGCGCGAGCCGGGCTGCGAGCTGCGCGCCGTGCGTGCGGATGCGCTGGATGCGGCCGGCGGCTCCAGCGACTTCGGCCTGCTGTTCGCGTCGATGAGCGCCTTCCTCGTGGCCGCCGCCGCGATCCTGGTGGGCCTGCTGTTCCGCCTGGCGATCGGCCGCCGTGCGGCGCAGTATGGGCTGATGGCGGCCGTCGGCCTGTCGCCGGGGGCGGCGGCGCGCGTGCTGCTGCGGGAGGGCGTCCTGCTGGCGGCGGCCGGCGGCGTGGCCGGCGTCCTTCTGGCGGTCCTGTACGCGCGCGGCCTCGTGCACGCGCTGGGTTCGCGGTGGAGCGGGGCGGTGGCCGAACTGCCGCTGGCGCTGCACGTGGAGGCCGGCAGCCTGCTTGCGGGGGCGGGGCTGGGGCTGGCGGCGTCCGCAGGGGCCATGGTCTGGGCCTGCCGATCGCTGAAGCGGGCGGGCGTCCTGCAACTGCTGGCGGGCTGGCGCTTCATGGAGATGCTGCCGTCCGGGCCGTCGGGACGGGCGCTGCGGATCGCGGGCCTGGCGGTGCCCGCCTGCGGCCTGGGGCTGCTGCTGGCGGCGGGGCTGCGAATGGTCTCCGCCCTGGGGGCGTTCTTCGTCGGCGGCGCCGCGCTCCTTCTGGGGGGCGTTCTCCTGATGGCGGACGGTCTGCAGCGGGCGGGGGGGCGGAGGGGGCGCCGCTCGGGCGTCTCGCTCTGGAGGCTCGCCTGGCACGGGGCGGCCCGCAACCGCACGCGGAGCGTGCTGACGGCCGGGCTCCTGGCTTCGGCGAGTTTCGTGATCGTGGCTGTTGCCGCGAACCGGCGCGATGTCTCGGCGCTGGACGTGAGGAACCCCACCTCGGGCGCCGGCGGGTTTGCGCTGAGGCTCACCTGCGACGTGCCGGTCTACGTGGACCTGACGACGGCCGAGGGGCAGTCGGCCCTGGGCTTCTCGTCGTCCTCGGCGGCCGGACTCCAGGGCGTGCGCGTCGTGTCGTTCCGCCTGAGCGACGGCGACGATGCCAGTTGCCTGAACATGCGGCAGCCGGACCGGCCGCGTGTGCTCGGGGTGCCGGACGATCTGATCGAGCGCGATGCCTTCACGTTCTCGGCGACCGTCCCGATGGGCGCGGGGGCCGGGAGCCCCTGGCGGCTCCTGAATGCACGGCTGCCGGACGCGGACGGCGGCGTGCCCGTCATCCCGGCGATTGCCGACGCGGCCAGTGCCCGGTGGATTCTCAAGAAGGAGCTGGGCGACGAGATCGCCCTGGTGGGGGCGCATGGCCGCGAGGTGCGGCTGCGCATCGTCGGGCTTGTGGCCTCGAGCGTCTTCCAGAGCGAGCTGCTGGTCTCGGACGCCGACTTCCGGCGCCACTTCGGGGCGGATGGCGGCTACCGTTACTTCCTGGCGGACGTGCCCCCCGGGCGGGCCGAGGCCGTGAGGAAGGCGTTCAGGACCGAACTGGGGGAGTTGGGCGTCCGGATCGATGACACGGCGGAGGTCCTGGCGGCCTTCGCCCGTGTGCAGAACACCTACCTGGCTGCGTTCGAGACGCTGGGCGGTCTGGGCCTGCTGTTGGGCACCTTCGGGGTGGTGACCGTGCTGCTGCGAGGCGTCCTTGAGCGGCGGAGCGAACTGGCGGTGCTCATGGCCTTTGGGTTGCGCCGGCGGACGATCGTCGCCATGATAGTGACGGAGAGCGCCCTGCTCCTGTCGGCCGGCATGGCCCTCGGTGCGGCCTGTGCGCTGATCGCCGTGGCGCCGCACCTGGCCGGCCCGACGGCCGACGTCAACACAGTTCGCCTGGGTGCGATCCTGGCGGGCTGCCTGCTGACCGGGCTGGCGGCTTCGGCGGTTGCGGCGGCGCTGTCGGTGCGCCGCGACCTCATCCCCGCCCTGCGTTCGGAGTAGACGATGATGGATGGCACGTGCACCGCGCGGCGGACCGGATGGCGGCCTGCCGTGCTGGCCGTGACGGCGCTGGTCGTTCTGGTCGGCGGCTGCTCGGAGCCGGGATGGCCGACGTTCCGCGGCGACCCGGCGCAGACGGGCAGCGCCGCATCCGCCCTGCCCGATCTGCTCGGCCTGCTCTGGACCTACGAGGCCGGCAGTGCCGTCAAGTCGACGGCCGCCATCGTGGACGGCGCGGTGCACGTGGGCACGATGGGCGGGGACCTGCTCTCGCTGGATCTCGCCACGGGGGAGCTGAACTGGTCCTACGAGGCGGGGGCGTCCATCGAGGCCGCGCCGGCCGTGCGTGAAGGGCGCGTCTTCGTGGGCGACGCCGACGGCGTCTTCCATGCCGTGGACGCTCGGACGGGCGGCCTGGTCTGGCAGCAGCGTGTCGAGGGCGAGATCGTCTCGTCCGCCAACTTTGCCGGGGATCGCGTCGTGGTCGGGTCCAACGACTACTTCCTGTACTGTTTTCGGGCCGCCGACGGCCACAAGGTCTGGGCGTATGAGACCCTGAACTTCGTCTACTGCGCCCCCTGCGTTGCCGACGGCGGCGCGGTGATTGCCGGCTGCGACGGCCTGCTGCGCGTGATCGACGTCACCCGCGGCGTGCAGACCGCCTCGTATGAGATCGGGGGTAACCTCTCGGCCGCCCCCGCCTATCGCGGCGGCCGCTTCTACCTGGGCACGCTGGACGGCCGCATGCTGGGCATCGATGCGGTGCGCATGCAGCCAATCTGGCAGACGGAGGTTCCTGCGGGCGCGGCGTTCGTCGCCTCGGCGGCGGTGAACGACGGGGCCGTCGTGCTGGCGGATCGCGACAGTGCCGTCTACTGCCTCTGCCCCGAGACGGGGCAGCAGCGGTGGGTCTTCCGGACGCGGGGAGGCGTGGACTCCTCACCGGTCATCGTCGGGGACAGGGTGTTCTTCGGCTGCAACGACGGGAACGTGTACGGCGTGAGCATGGCGGACGGACAGGAGGTCTGGAGGTTTCGGGCCGGCGGCCCCGTCTCCGCATCGCCCGCCGTCGGGCAGGGCCGCCTGGTGATCGGGGCCGAGGACGGGGCCGTCTACTGCATCGGCGCCAACGCGGAGTCAGAGGCGAGGCCGACCGGATGATCTGCAGGTACCTTCCCGCTGTCGCTGCTGTGCTGGGTGGGTGCGCGGTCCTGGTCTGGCTGGCGGCCAGCGCACCCCGGCCGGTTGCGGTCCGGGCGCCGGAGGCCGTGCCGAGCCCGCCCCGGGCGGTTGCCGACACCGTTGGGCGGAACGAGGGGACCCTGGTCATGGGCGACGGGGTGCCGTCGGCCCTGGCCGGGTCGTGGCAGCAGTTTCGCGGTCCGGACCGCACGAACGTCGTGCGCGACGTCCCGCCTCTGGCCAGGTCGTTTCCCTCCGAGGGGCCGAACGTCCTGTGGCGGATCGAGGCCGGCGAGGGCCATGCGGGGGCCGCCGTCCACAACGGCCGGGTGTACATGATGGACTACGACCGCGACCGGCAGGAGGACGTCGTCCGCTGCCTGTCCCTGGACGACGGGCGCGAGATATGGCGCCACACGTACTCGGTCGTCGTCCGGCGCAACCACGGCATGTCGCGAACGGTGCCGGCCGTCACCGATGACTACGTGGTGACGCTCGGGCCGAAGTGCCATGTCGTCTGCCTCGAGGCACGGGACGGAACGCTCCTCTGGAAGAAGGACCTCGTGGAGGAGAACGGCACACGGGTGCCCCCGTGGTACGCGGGGCAGTGCCCGCTGATCGACGGCGACAGGGTGATCCTGGCCCCCGGGGCGGATCCGCTGATGATGGCGGTGGACCTTGCGACGGGCGAGCCGGTCTGGGAGACGGAGAACCCCGGCGAATGGGGCATGACGCACTCCTCCGTGGCCATCGTCCAGGACGCCGGCCCACGCCAGTACGTCTACTGCACCACCCAGGGCGTGGTCGGGGTGGAGGCGGAGACGGGCAGGCTGCTGTGGACGACCACCGACTGGCGGATCACGCTGGCCAACGTCCCCACGCCGGTGCCGCTGGGCGACGGGCGGGTTCTGTTCTCCGGCGGCTACAACAGCGGCGCCGTGCTGTTGCAGATCAGCGAAGACGGCCCGCCGACCGTGCTGTGGCGGACGCCGGCCGAGACCTTCGCGTCCGACCAGCAGACGCCCATCTTCTACAAGGGGCACATCTACGGCGTCATCCCATCCGGCCAGATGGCCTGCATGGATCCGGACGGCCGCGTGCTCTGGACCAGCGGGGCGGCAAATCGCTTCGGGCTGGGGCCGTTTCTGATCGCCGACGGCCTTCTCTACGTACTGCATGACCAGTCGTGTACGCTGTATGTGATCGAGGCCGCTCCGGACGGCTACCGGGAACTGGCGTCCCGGAAGCTGATGGACGGCCATGACGCCTGGGCGCCGATGGCGGTGGCGGCGGGCCGGCTCATCCTGCGCGACGTCACGCAGGTCCTGTGCATCGAGATGCCGAGGGAGACGGGCTGATGGACGCGAAGCGGCGCGAGTTCGCGTGGGTGGTTGCGTTCGGCCTGGCGGCGGCCGTTCTGGCGGCCGGCGGCTGCGGCGAGGAGCCGGCGGCGGTCCCTGCGGCGACGGCGGAGCCCGACGGCCTGCCCCTCCGATACCGTCCGGCGGCCACGTGGCCGGGCGGGGCGGGCGACCTGGGCGGGATCGCGCTGGATGCCGAGGGGCGGCTCTACGTGGCCGGCTCCGAGCGGCTGCGCATCCTGGACGCGGAGGGGGCCGAGGCGGCGATCATCGAGACGGAGGGGCGGCCGACCTGCGTGGCCGTGGACGACACGGCCGGCCGGATCTACGTCGGCCTCCGCACGCGCGTGCGGACCTATGCGCGCGACGGACGGCTTCTGGCCGACTGGGGCACGGCCGGGGCCGGTCCGGGGCAGTTGGCCTACGTGACCGCGATCGCCGTCGACGGACCCGACGTGTACGTGGCCGATGCGGGGAATCGCGTGGTGCACCGGTTCGACGCCGTGGGGGATTTCATCGGCGCGCTCGGCGAGCGCAGCGACGCCCTGGGCGTGCCGGGCATACTGTGCCCGAGTCCGCATCTGGATCTCGTGGCCGTCGGCGACGGTACCCTGTATGTCACCAATCCCGGCCGGCGGCGTCTCGAGACCTACCGGACGGACGGGACGTTCCTGGGCTCGCTGGGCCGGGGGGGTCCGGAGCCGGAGGCGTTCTGCGGCTGCTGCAACCCGACGGACATCGCGCGAACGCCCGAGGGGAACATCGTCACGGCAGAGAAGGGCATACCGCGCGTGAAGGTCTACACGCCGGCGGGGGAGCTGCTCGCCTACATCGGGTCGGCGCACTTCTCGCCCGGCGCCGTCGGGCTGGACCTGGCCGTCGACCCCCGCGGACGCATCTTCGTGGGCGACCCCGGGGACGGTCAGGTGCGGCTGTTCGAACCGATGGACCCCGTGCGGGACCCCCGTTCAGGAGGCGGCCGATGAAGGACACCGTGCCCCTTTCGCGCCGGGAGTGCCTCGGCGGGGCGGTCCGCTGGGGCCTGCTGGGCGGCCTGCTCGGCTGGCTCGGCGCCGTGGCGGCCACGGCGCCGGCGGCGTGCGACCAGCCGTGCTCCACGTGCCCGGCCCTGGGCGACTGCCGGCGGGCGTCCGCCGGCGCCGCCCGCCGGCAGGGGGCGCCCGTGGGGCCGGAGCCGGGCGCCGCGGCGGCCGACCGGCCGTGTGCCGGGGGAGGCGGGCGATGACGGCCGGAAGCGACCGCAAGCCTCCGGAAGTGACGCGCCGGGAGTTTCTCGGCCGGCTGGGGTGCGGCGCGTCCGCGCTTGCGCTGGGGGGCCTGACCGCCGCCCTGGTCACCCGGGCGGAGCCGGAGGGACAGGTCTGGCAGATCGACCCGTTCAAGTGCGTCCAGTGCGAGCAGTGCCGGACGCACTGCGTGCTGGACCAGTCGGCGGTGCGGTGCGTTCACGACTTCTCCATGTGCGGGTACTGCGAGTTCTGCTTCGGGTTCTTCCGGCACGACGCCCTGGCGCTGACCGAGGCGGCGGAGAACCAGTCCTGCCCGACCGCCGCCCTGGTGCGGCGCGGCGTGGGGGATCCGTACTTCGAGTATACCGTCGAGCGCGACCTCTGCATCGGCTGCGGCCGGTGTGTGAAGGGCTGCAACCAGTTCGGGAACGGTGCGCTCTACCTGCAGGTGCAGCAGGACCTCTGCCTGAACTGCTCGGAGTGCGCGATCGCGGCCGCCTGTCCCGCAGACGCCTTCGTTCGCCTGCCCGCCGGGCAGCCCTACTTCGTGAAGCACGTGGGGCCCGATCAACTCTCCGACGTGAAGGTCACCTGGTGAGATGAGCATGCGTCCGCGCGCCGGCTACGACCGTTTCGCCCTCAGCGTCGGCGTTCTGTGCGGCCTTCTGGCCGCGCGGGCCTGGGCGCTTGAGCGCTTCCCCCCGCCGGACTTCGAGCCGGGCTACACCATGCCGGAGGCCGTCCTTCCGGCGGCGTCTCCGGCGGTGGGGGACTGGCCGGCCATCGCCGTCATGTTCGGGGCGCTGAGCGTCGGGACGTTCCTCGTGCACCGGCTGCGCCGGCGCGCGCCCATGATCGCGCTTTCGGCCTTCTGCCTGGCGTTCTTCGGCTTCCTCCGCAGGGGCTGCGTCTGCCCGGTCGGCGCTACCCAGCACGTGAGCCTCTCACTCTTCGGCTCGGGGTACGCGATTCCGCTGACGGTCGCGATCCTGTTCGCGCTGCCGCTGGCGTTCGCCCTTCTGTTCGGCAGGGTCTTCTGCGGAGGCGTCTGCCCCCTCGGGGCGGTCCAGGACCTGGTGCTCCTGAGGCCGTTGAGGCTGCCGGATTGGCTCCGCTCCGGTCTGGGTCTGCTTCCGGTTCTGTACCTCGGGGTGGCGGTTCTGTACGCGGCGAACGGGACGGGCTTCCTCATCTGCCGGTATGATCCCTTTGTCAGTCTGTTCCGGCTCTCGGGCGTCACGCCGATGCTTTGGGCCGGGGCGGCGTTCGTCGTGCTTTCCATGTTCGTCGGGCGTCCCTACTGCCGGTTCCTGTGTCCCTACGGCGTGTTGCTGGCTCTGTGTTCGCGCTGGTCCTGGCGACGGGTCCGTACGACGCCGGACGAGTGCATCGTCTGCAGCCTCTGCGAGGATGCCTGTCCTTTCGGGGCCATCGAACCGCCCACTCCCCGGGGGGTGCCCGAGGAATGACCGCCGAACGAGCGCCGTTGTTCATCATCCTGGCGGTGGTCCTGGGGGCGCTGGCCGGCCTCTGGGCCGGGCCGGTGCTGGCGCGGGCCGACCAGCGGGTGGGCCTGGCGGCACGCCTTCACCTGGAGGAGAGCGAACGCCTTGCCGAGCGCACCCTGCGGAGCGACGCCTTCCGGCGCACGGGCGAGCCCCTGGAGGGGGCCTATCGGCAGGCGCGGGCCGTGGAGAGGCGCTTCCGCCTCGGGGCGACCGTGCTGGGCGCCTGGTTCGGCCTGATGCTCGGGCTGCGGTTCGTCTCGCTGGGCCGCGGGGAGCGGCATGCCGAATACGCCGTCAATCCGGCCGCCTGCGTCGCGTGCACCCGCTGCTTCAGTGCATGTCCGCGCGAACGCCGGCGCCGCAAGGCGCAGCGCTCCGTGACGACCGCAGACCACTCCGACGAGGGATGAGTATGGCACCGGACCCGCAGCGGAGTCAGTCGGCCCGGGATCAGGAGCGGGAACTGCGCGGCCGCCGCTTTGCGGCCCTGTCGCTGGCGATCGTCTGCGCCGTGTTCTGCGGGGTCGTCATCGGCGCGCTGACGGCCATCCGGGTGCAGGAGGGAGCCGCCGCGCCCGATCAGACGGCCTACGAGGCGCTTCGGCAGGGGCTCGCCTCCGGTCTGGACGACCCCCGGCTGGCCGATCTGGTCCGTGCCGAGGACGCGCGCGTGCGCGCGCAGTACCTGGCGAACCGGCGGCGCGTTGCGGTCGGCATGGTTCTGCTGATCGCCGGCATGGTCGCCCTTGTCCTTTCGGCGCGCTGGTACGCGGCGCTGGACCGCGCCCTGCCCACGCCCGGTTCGCCGGCCGCTCGCACCAGTGCGGACGTCTGGCTTGCACGGCGGGCGCGGAAGGTGGCGGGCCTGGCGGGCATGGCCGCCGTCCTTGTTGTGGCACTGGTCGCGCTGCTTCCGTTGGGGCGGGCGGACTTCCCGCGCGCGCCGGGCGTCCCGACTCCCCGCGCGCCGGAGGTCCCGACTCGGCGCGCGCCGGACGGGGGGACCGTCGCCGAGGCACCGGCCCACGTGCAGGCCTGGCCGCTGTTCCGCGGGCCCACCGGCATGGGGCTGGCGGAGGGGGGGGACTGGCCGACGTCCTGGGACGCCGCCGACGGGACCGGCATCGTCTGGACGGCCGAGGTGCCGGTGATGGGGAAGAGTTCGCCGGTCCTCTGGGGGGATCGGGTCTTCCTGACGGGCGCCGATGAGGGGAGACGCGAGGTGATGTGCTTCCGGCGGTCCACCGGGGACCTGCTGTGGCGCACTCCCATCCCGTCCCGAGCGGCTTCGGATGCGGGGCGGGTGGAGGTCTTCGAGGACACCGGGTATGCGGCGCCCACCCCGGCGACGGACGGGGAGCGCGTCTACGCTTTCTTCGCGACGGCGGACCTGGCCGCGCTCGACTTCAGCGGCCGGATCGTGTGGGTCCGGAACCTGGGCGATCCGGACAACGTCTACGGGATCAGCACATCGCCGATCGTGCACGATGGCAAGCTGATCCTCCAGTTCGACCGCGGCTACGGCGAGCACGGCGGGGCCCCGTCGCATCTGCTCGCCCTGGATCCGAGCACCGGCGACCCGGTCTGGCGCACCGCACGGCCGGTGGGCGCCTCGTGGAGTACCCCGCTGGCGATCCGGACCGACCGGGGGCCTCAGATCGTCACCTGCGCGACGCCGTGGGTCATCGCCTACGATCCGGCCTCGGGCGAGGAGCTCTGGCGGGCGGACGTTCTGGCGGAGGACGTGGCGCCGAGCCCGTTCTTCGACGGCACGGCGGTCTACGTCACCGGCGACTACGCCGCAGTGGCCGCGATCAGCCCGAACGGGCGCGGCGACGTGACCGAGAGCCACGTGCTCTGGAGGAACGAGTCCGTGCCCCTGTCCGATACCCCCAGCCCGGTGTGCGACGGCGAGCTGCTCTTCCAGGTGACCAGCTACGGCGCCATGGTCTGCCTGGAGGCCGCCACCGGCGAGGCCGTCTGGGAGCGTGATATCGAGAGGGCAACCGTCTGGGCGTCGCCCGTCCTGGCGGGCCGCCGGGTGTACGTCACGCAGATGAACGGCACGACGCGCATCTGCGAGCTGGCCCGGGAGTACGGCGAGCAGGAAGCCGGTTCTGTCCACGAGAAGGTCTTCGCCACCCCCGCGTTCGCCGACTCGCGCATCTACATCCGGGGCGACAAGAGCCTCTTCTGCATCGGCACGAAGCCCTGAGGACGCAGCCGCATGTCACGAAGCGACGATCACCCGGACCTTGCCGCACTCGAGCCGGCCGCTCAGGGCCAGGAGGCGATCGACCTGCGGATCGTCGACGAGATCGTGCGGCGTCATGGAGGGGAGCCGGGGGCGGCCATACCGATCCTCCAGGACATCCAGTCGCGGTACCGGTACCTGCCGGAGGCGGCCCTGAGACGCGTCTGCGCACTGACCGAGATCAGCCCCGTGCAGATCCAGGGCATCTCGACCTTCTACGCGCAGTTCCGGCACATGCCGATGGGCAGGCACCTGATCAGCGTCTGCCACGGTACCGCCTGCCACGTGGCCGGTGCGCAGCGGATATCCGACGCGCTGGCCCGGCACCTGGGCCTGTCCGACGGGGCGGACACCGACGCGCGGCGGCTCTTCACGCTGCAGAAGGTCGCCTGCCTGGGCTGCTGCTCGCTGGCGCCGGTCATGAGCGTCGACGGCGAGATCTACGGCCATCTGACGGCCGGGACCGTCGCGGCGGCTCTGGACGGGTTCCTGCGCTCGCGCGCAGATGCCGGACGCCGGAGGCGGAGGCCGGCCCTTGCGGCGGCCGACCGGCCGGCGCCCGAGTTCCGCGTCAGCCTCGTGTCCTGTTGTGTGGCCAACGGCACGCTGGCGGTCAGGGAGGCCCTGGAGCGCGAGCTGGCGCACCTGGGGCGTCCCGTGCGGCTGCGGTGCTCGGGTTGTGTGGGGCTCTGCGACATCGTGCCGCTGGTGGACTACATCGCGCCGGACGGCATTCTGACGCGCTACACGAACGTCGATCCGGCCTCGGTGCGGGGCATCGTGCGCCGGCACGTCGCCCCGCGGGGGCTCCTGCGGCGCGTGGAGAGCGGCTACCGGCACGTCGTCCGTGCCCTGTGGGACGGTTCGGCCTGGGACCGCCCGGAGGACCATCGCGAGGCACTCCGCGCCGACGAGATCGTCGCGTTCACGGCCAAGCAGACGCAGATCGTGATGGAGGGGACCGACCGGCTGGACCCGCTGGACATCGACGAGTACATCGCCCGGGGGGGGTTCCGGGCCCTGGAGCATTGCCTGGCGCACCGGACGCGCGGGGAGGTGATCGACGGGATCGACCGGGCCGGCCTGCGCGGGCGGGGGGGCGGCGGCTTCCCCACGGGCCGGAAGTGGCGGACCGTGGCCGAGCAGCCGGGGCCCGTCCGCTACGTGGTGATGAACGGCGACGAGGGCGACCCCGGCGCCTTTATGGACCGCACGCTCCTGGAGGCCGTGCCCTACCGCGTGCTGGAGGGCATCGCGATCGCGGCCTATGCGGTCGGGGCCGAGGAGGGCTACCTCTACGTCCGCAACGAGTATCCGCGGGCCACCGAGAGCATCCGGCTGGCCATTGAGAACGCCTGCGAGCGCGGTTACCTCGGCGACCGGATGCCGGGGGGGCAGTTTCGGCTGCGCCTGCACGTGCGCGAAGGGGCCGGCGCGTTCGTCTGCGGCGAGGAGACGGGCCTTCTGGCATCCCTGGAGGGGCGGCGGGGCACTCCGCGCTGCCGCCCGCCGTACCCGTCCGAACAGGGCCTCTGGGGGCGGCCGACGTGCATCAACAACGTGGAGACGTACGCGAACGTGCCCTGGATCATGCTCCACGGCCCGGAGGAGTTCCGCAGGATCGGCACCGAACGGAGCCGGGGCACCAAGGTTTTCGCCCTGGCCGGGGCGGTCCGGCGCGGGGGGCTGATCGAGGTGCCGATGGGCATCACGATCGACGAGATCGTCCGGGAGATCGGCGGGGGAGTGCCGGAGGGCCACGAGTTCAAGGCCGTGCAGGTGGGCGGGCCGTCCGGAGGATGTCTGCCGGCCGCCATGGGCGATACGCCCGTGGACTACGAAGAGCTTACGGACAAGGGCGCGATGATGGGCTCGGGCGGCATCGTTGTGCTGGACGAGACGGCCTGCATGGTGGACGTTGCCCGGTTCTTCCTTCGGTTCACGCAGAGCGAGTCCTGCGGCAAGTGCACGTTCTGCCGTGTGGGCACGCGCCGGATGCTGGAGATACTGGACCGGCTCTGCGAGTGCCGGGGGGCAGCCTCCGACCTGGACGAGCTGGAGGCCCTGGGTCGGCAGGTGGCGGCCGCGAGCCTGTGCGGCCTCGGGCAGACCGCGCCGAATCCGGTCCTGACCACCCTCCGGTACTTCCGCTCCGAGTACGAGGCGCACGTCGAAGGCCGCTGCCCTGCGCACAAGTGTCCGGACCTGATCCGCTTCGAGATCGGCGACCGGTGCATCGGATGCACCCTCTGCGCGCAGAACTGCCCGGCGGAGGCCATCCCCATCCGACCCTACGAGCGGCATGAGATCGACCAGGAGAAATGCGTGCGCTGCGGCAGCTGCCGGCGCATCTGTCCTGCCGACGCCGTCGGCGTGGAATGAACCGATGAGCATAGAACTGACCATCAACGGCCGCCGGGTGGCCGTCGCGCCGGGCGCCACGATCCTCGAGGCCGCCCGCCGCCTTGGCGTAGACATACCGACCATCTGCCATCGGGACGGGCTGCCGCCGTGGACGTCCTGTTCCCTGTGCGTGGTGCGGGTGCAGGGCCGTCGTAAGCTCCTGCCTGCTTGCTCGGCACGGGCGGAGGCGGGGATGGCGGTCACGACCGACTCGCCCGAGATCCGCGCCGCCCGCCGCACGGCGCTGGAGCTGCTGCTGTCCGACCACCGGGGCGACTGCGTGGCGCCGTGCGCCCTGGCCTGCCCGGCGGGGCTGGACATCCCGGGGTTTATCGCAGAAGTGCGGGCCGGCCGCACGCGCGAGGCGGCCGCGCTGATCAGGAAGCGCATCCCGCTGCCCGGTGTGCTCGGCCGCGTCTGCGCGCGCTACTGCGAGCGCGTCTGTCGCCGGGGCGAGAGCGATGAGGCGATCGCCGTCTGCGCACTGAAGCGCTACGCGGCCGACGCCGACCGGCAGGCCGCCGAGCCCTTCCGTCCGCAGTGCGCGTCGCCGTCGGGAAGGAGCGTCGGCATCATCGGCGCGGGCCCGGCCGGGCTCTCGGCCGCCTACTACCTGCTGGAGGCGGGGCACGCCTGCACCGTTTACGAGGCCGACGCCGCCGCCGGCGGCATGCTGCGGCGCATCCCGTCGTTCCGCCTGCCGAGGGCGGTGGTCAATGCCGAGGTGGACGTGATCCTGCGGATGGGGTGCGACCTGCGCCTGCGAACGGCCGTCGGACGCGACGTGCCGATGGACGTGCTCCGCCGCGAGCACGACGCCGTCTTCGTGGCGGCGGGTGCCTCGGACCGTCCCGCTCCGGGGATTCCGGGGGCGAACCTGTGCGTGCCGGCGGACGCGGACCTGCTGCGGACGCTCGGCCTGGACGCGTCCGCCCGGGGCGCCGCAGTCGATCGGCAGACGATGGCCACGTCGGCCGAGGGCGTCTTTGCCGGCGGCGACGTGGTGAGCGGGCCGGGCTCGGTGGTGCGTGCGGTTGCGGCCGGCCGCCGGGCGGCCGTCTCGATCGGTCAGTACCTCAGCGGGGCGGAGGTGACGGGCGAGCCTGCGGCGTTCCACGTGCGCATGGGCGGGCTCTCGGAGGCCGACCGGGCGCAGATCCTCGGGTCGGTCGTTCCCCGGGCGCGCGTGCCGGAGCGCCGTGAGCCGGCCGGGCCGTCGGCGCAGGGCCTGTCCGAGGTCGTGCAGGGCCTCAGCGACGCCGAGGCCCGGCAGGAGGCCGCGCGCTGCCTGCAGTGCGACTGCCTGGCTCGGGACGACTGCAGGCTGCGGCGCTACGCGCAGGAGTACGGCGCCGACGCCGGGCGTTTCCGCACGCTGCCGCGGCCGGTCGTGCGCGAGGAGTCCGCCGGCGGGGTCGTCTTCGAGCCGGCCAAGTGCATACTGTGCGGGCTGTGCGTGCGGATCGCCGAGGCGCACGGCGAGCCGCTCGGCATCGGCTTCCGCCGGCGGGGCCACGACACGCACGTGGACGTGCCGTTCGGGGCCACGCTTTCGGACGGGCTCGCGGCGACGATCCGAGCATGCGCGGATGCCTGTCCGACGGGCGCGATCAAGATCCGTGCGTGCACGCCGGAACAGGGCCCTGCCTGACGGCAGACTGCGGTATAATGCCCGCCGGAGTCTGTGATCACCCGGGAGGTGCGGCATGGCGAAGCGAGTCCTCCTCGTCGACGACGACGCGGACCTGCTGGCCGCCTTGCGGGTGGTGCTCGAGGCGGAGGGATACGAGGTCGCGACCGCGACGAACGGGGCCGAAGGCTGGCAGGCCGCCCGCGAGTCGCCGCCGGACCTGGCCGTCGTCGACGCGATGATCGACACGTTCAGCGAGGGCGTTCACCTGGCCTGCCGCCTCCGTTCGGACGCCGACCTGAAGGCCATGCCCATCATCATGGTCACGGCCGTCAACGACGAACTCCCGTACCGGCTCGACGGACGGGGGGGCCCGGGCGGCCCGTGTGCCGACCGCTTCATGGAGAGGCCGGTCGATCCGTCCGAGCTGCTCTCGGCGATGGCGGAGCTGCTCCGGTCCTGAGGCAACCCGGGCCGGACGCGCCCCGGGCACCCTGCGCGCGGCTTTCGCCGCGCTTGCGGCACGGCTACAATGGAGTGTTCGCTCTGCGGACGGTGCGTCGTCCGGGCCTCTCGCAAGGACAGCACGACCATGGATGAACGCCTGAAGACACTGGCCGACCTGCCGGCGCTCGGGGCCGAAGCGTTCGGCGACCAGCCGGCCTACCGGCCGTCGGGGCGCCTGGCGCCGCCCGTCACCTATCGGCAGGTCTACGACTCCGCGCGGGGCATCGCCGCATTCCTGCGGGAACACGGCGTCCGGCCCGGCGACAGCGTCGGCATCTACGCCCCGAACATGCACGAGTGGGCCGTGGCGTTCTGGGGCATCGTCCTGGCCGGCGGCGTCGTCGTGCCGGTCGACTACCACAACGGCCCGGCCGAGATCGCCCATGTCTTCGCCGAGACGGGCGCCCGGTGGGCCTTCACCACGCGCCGTCTGGTCGCGAACCTGGCCCGCCTCGGCCTCGAGGGCACGATCATCCTGGATGCGGGCGAGGCGGACGGCGGCCTGCGGTTCCGCGACGTGCAGGCGCACCGCCCCGGCGATGAACCGGTGTGCGCGCCCGAGCCGACCGAGCCGGCCGTCATCATCTCCACGTCCGGAACGGGCAACCGGTCCGTGGGCGTCGTGCTGACGCACAGGAGCATCCTGGCCGGTCTGCCCTGTGTGCTCAGCGGCCTGGCGATCACCGGCGCCGACCGCTTCCTGTCCGTCATCCACCTGAGCCACACGTTCGAGATCACCTGCGGGCTGGTTCTGCCGTTCATGACCGGTGCATCGGTGGCGTACGCGCGGGACATCAAGTACACGACCGTCTTCCGGTGCATGGAGGAGGTGCGCCCGACCGTCGTCCTGGGTGTGCCGAGCATGTTCAGGATGCTCCTGGAGAACGCCGTTCAGCGCGTCACGGGCGAGCGGGCGCTGTCGCTGGCCGAGCTGGAGAGCGACAGGGCCGTGCGGGCGGCCCATGCCGAACAGGTACGGCAGTGCTTCGGCGGGAGCGTGCGGCATCTGGTGAGCGGCGGAGCGCCGCTGGCGGCATCCGTTTCCCTGGCGTACCGGGACGTCGGCATCGGGCTGCTGCAGGTGTACGGCCTGACGGAGACGTCGGGCGTGTGCGCGTTCACGCCTCCCGCCGGTTGCGCGCCCGGCTCGGTCGGACGGGCGCTGGAGTGCGCGCGCCTCCGCATCGAGTCTCCGGACGCCCGCGGGATCGGCGAGATCTGCGTCGCCGGCGATCAACTGATGGCCGGCTACCACAACGACCCGGCCGCCACCGGCGCGGCCGTTCGGGACGGGTGGCTGCACACGGGCGACCTGGGGCGTCTGGACGAGGACGGCTTCCTCTTCATCACCGGGCGGTCCAAGGATGTCATCATCACCGGGGCCGGCGTCAACGTGTCGCCGGAGGAACTGGAGGAACGGATCATCCGGAGCCCGTACATCTCCGAGGTCTGCGTTGTGGGCAGGGAGAAGCCGGACCGCACCGAGACGGTCTTTGCGGTCGTGGTGCCGGACCTGGAGCGGGTCGAGGCGCACGCGCGGGAGGAGCGGGAGGCGGGCAGGGGAGCCCCGGCCCTTCAGGAACTGATCCGGCGCGAGATCGGCCGATGTACCGCGGGGCTGGCCCGCTTCAAACGTGTGCAGGACATGCAGATCCGCACCCACCCCCTGCCGCGGGGCGCCGACGGCCGCTTCGTGCGCGAGGCCGTCAAGCGGGAGTCCTTCTCCATCCTCGGCCGGATGGGCGTCGTCGCGCAGCCGGCGCCGGACGCACCGCCCCTCGTGCTGACGAACGCCACGGCGATCACGCCGTTCCGCGTTGCGCACAAGTCGTGCATCGTCATCGAAGGGGAGAAGATCACGCAGTTCGGCGACTTCGACAGCGTCTACCTGCCGCCGAACGCAGAGGTTGTGGATCTGCAGGGCCAGTACGTCGTCCCCGGCTTTGTGGACCTGCACGTGCACGGCGGCGGCGGCCACGCGTTCAACACTGCCGACGAGGCCGGCGTGGAGGCGATCCTGGACTACTTCATCTCCCACGGCACCACCCGCCTTCTGGCCACGATCCAGGCCGACGAGAGGCACCGATTCCTGGGGGCGATCGAGCAGGTCGCGGACTTCTGCCGGCGGGGCGTGCGGCACGGCGTGCTGCACGGGATTCACGTGGAGGGGCCGTTCGTCAACAAGGACATGGCCGGCGCCCTGAACCCCGACTACCTGTGGGACGCCACGATCGACAACCAGCTCCGGCTCCAGGAGGCGGGACGCGGGCACATCAAGATGATGACGATGGCCCCCGAGGTGCCCGGCGCGCACGACGTCATGCAGGTCGCATCCCAGGCAGGGATCGTGCTGGCTGTGGCGCATTCCCGGGCGAGCTATGAGGACGTGAACGGCGCCATCGATCTGGGGCTCTCGCAGGTGACGCATATCTTCAACGCGATGCCGCCCATCCACCACAGGACTCCCGGCGTGCTGACGGCCGCGTTCCTGCGCCGGGAACTGAAGGTCCACCTCATCGCCGACGGCATCCACGTCCATCCGGCCATCGTCACGCTCCTCCACCGGCTCAAGGGCGAGAGCGGCATCATCCTCATCTCCGATGCCGTCACCCCCAGCGGGTGCGAGGACGGAACGTACGAGTTCTCGGACCAGGAGGTGACCGTGCGGCGGGGGCGCGCCTACCTGCGCGACGGCACGCTGGCCGGCAGCACCGTCACGCTCGACCGCTCCGTCAAGTTCCTCGTCGAGAACACCGACATTCCCATCCAGGAGGCCGTGCGGATGGCCACCCTGAATCCTGCGCGCGCCCTGGCGCTGGACCGGCAGAAGGGCGTCATCGCCGTCGGGCGCGATGCCGACCTGGTGGTGCTTGACAAGGGACTGGAGGTCGACACGGTGTTGATCGGCGGGCGGGCCGTCTACCGGCGGCCGGAGGGGACCGCGCTGCGGCCGCCCGGCATGCCCGCCGGGTCCTGAGGAGTCGATGCCCATGACTCGGCTTCGGGAGCGGCTGCGCCCGCTCGGCGCATGGCTGGTGCCGGCCCTTCTGGTCGGTGTGACGGTTGCGTGCGCACTCCCGAAGGCGGACGGCGGGGCCGTGCACGGCCTCGACGGTGCCGTGCTGACCGCGCTGCGACAGCCGGGCGACCCGCGGGCACCCGTCGGGCCCGCGTGGCTGACGGGCATGGTCCGCGACGTCACGGCGCTCGGCTCCACCGGAGTGCTGGTGTTCGTGACGGCCGCCGCCCTGGGCATCCTGCTGCTGGTCGACGAACGGCGGGGCGCCTGGCTGCTGGCGGCGTCGGTCGGCGGGGGGTTTCTCCTGAGCTATCTGCTGAAGGCGTGGATCGGCCGCGCACGGCCCGAGATGGCCGCGCCCGGAGTCGTCGCGTTCGGGGCCAGCTTCCCCAGCGGGCACAGCACGATGTCGACCGTCGTGTACGCCACGATCGCGCTGCTGCCGGCGCGTGCGCACGTCCGACGCGCCCTCCGGCTCTACCTGATCTCGATCGCCGTCGTTCTGGCCGCCCTCGTGGGGGCCAGCCGCGTGTACCTGGGGGTACACTGGCTGTCCGACGTTCTGGGCGGATGGTGCGTGGGGGCCGCCTGGGTGCTGCTCTGCCGCCGCGTCGGCCGGGCGGCAGAACGGCCGGCGCCGCCTTCCGGCTGACGGCGTGCAGCCCCTATCGGCTCAACGCGAACTCGAGCATGCTGCAATAGAGCGCGAGCTGGACCTCCAGGATCTCCTCCAGTCCCAGCAGGCGCACGCGGTCCGTGCGGACGCCGTGCGGGCACTCGAACGTGAACGGCACGCCTCCGCAGACGTGGTAGAGCATGCCGGTCAGGTTGAGCGAGGCCGGGAACTCGCCTCCTTCGGGCCGAGGCTCCGGCGCGCCGCCCGACGGGATGCCGAGCGGCTCCAGGCGGGCCTGGAAGACCCGGTAGAGCGCCCTGACGTGTTCCTGCACCGCCAGGGGGGTGTAGGCGGGCCGGCCGAAGTGCGGGGCGTGGCCGCTGCTGTGCAGGACGGCGGTCAGGTCCGGCCCCTCGCGGCGCGCCACGTCGAGGATGGCCGGCGCGGAGGCGCTCATCGCCCGCGTGAACTCGTCGTGCATCGGGTTCACGCCCGCGTCGTCGTAGTAGCATCCCAGGAAGCTCACCTGGTCGGCGCGCATCGGGTGCACGCGCTTGCACTGGGGCCAGCCGCACAGCCGGCCGTCGCTCCAGGTGCCCTGCCCCCAGAAGCGGATGTCGTCGCCCTCGAGGCCCTGCAGCGTGCCGGGCTCGAAGCGGGCCAGACCGTCCGGATTGCCCGTGGGCAGGATCAGAAGGCGGCACCGTTCGGCCAGGGCCCTCAACTCGTCCTGGGGGCGGCCGCGCAGGTCGGCGCCCGTCTCCATGACGTGCATCAGGTTCACCAGGCCGGTCAGACCCTCCACCTCGTGTCCGTGCACCGGGCCGACGAAGAAGACGACCGGCTTCGTGCGCGAGGCCCGGTCCATGTAGGCCGACGGCTCGCGGGCCGCCACGGCGGAGTTGAAGTTGGCCTTTCCGCCGGCGGACTCCCGCTCGCCGTAGGCGACCAGCCGGATGGGGCGGCCGCCCGGCGAGGTCCCCATGGTGCTCACCTCGCCCGCCTGCACGGCCGCAAGGTGTTCGTCCAGCCGGGCCAGACCGCCGCACCAGAATCCGGGCAGCGTGCGCTCGGGGATGCGGCTCCGGGCTTCCTCCAGGGTCATCAGCCGCCACGGTCGCGTCTCTTCGGCCATCGTGGATTCCCTTCCGTGGTCCGTCTACGCCGGGAGCATGCGCAGGAAGTTGTCGTGCGCGATCTTCACCAGCACTCTGCGGGGGATTCCCCGCCGGTCGAGCGCCTCCCAGAGGTCGCCCATGCGCGAGGGCTCGGGGACGGCCATCACCGCGCCCTCCGGCACGCCGTCGAAGTCCGTGCCGATGCCGACTCCGTCCTCGCCCATCAGATCCAGCGCGTGGAGCACGTGCTCGACGTAGTCATCGAGGGTCGGGTCGTCCTGACTGACGAACGGTCCATAGAAGCAGAGGCCAACGACGCCGCCCTTCCCGGCCAGCGCGGTCATCATCTCATCGGTCATGTTCCGCGTGTGGGGGCAGAGGGCGGCGCAGTTCCCGTGCGTATAGCAGACCGGGCCGGTCGCGCATTCCAGCGTCTCCCAGAACGTCACCTCGTTGGCGTGCGCCAGGTCGCAGGCCAGGCCGAGCCGGCCCATCTCCGCCAGCGACGTGCGCGCGAAGTCCGTCAGGCCCTTCTGCTCCCTGCGCAGAGCGGCCCGCTCGGCAGGGGAGAGATAGCCGAAGTGGCTGCGGCTGACCTGGAGCGCGTGGGGCGTATCCTCCGTGCCCTCGTTGTGCGTCAGGCTGCAGACGCGCACGCCGAGCCGGTGCCAGTTGCGCAGTTGCTCGATCTGCTCCGCGAACATCGACTGGCCCTCGATCGTCATGACGATCGCCGCCCGGCCGGCTTCGACGGCCGTCCGCACGTCGGCCGCCGTCGTGCAGAGCGCCAGCTCGTCGGGATGGGCGGCCGCGATCCGGTAGACCCCGTCGATCATGCGCAGGCTGGCCAGGAGATCCTGTTCACCGACCATGGCGAACAGGCCGCGCAGGTTGCCCGCGCGCAGGCGCGCCGTGTTCACGTGGCAGCCGTCCTCGGCCACGCAGAGGTCGAGCGAGAGCCCCCGCGAGGACCGCCGTTCGATGCTGTCGCAGTGGGCGTCCAGCGTCCACAGTTCGTCCGGGACATCCGCCATTGCGTATCTCCTCCGTCAGGAAGCGTTCCTCGCGCGCTGCCGGGCCTGGAACTCCCGGGCCGACTGTGCGCAGAGATCGGCGGCCTTGTAGTGGTCAACCATCTGGAAGATGCCTTCCCCGAGCGATTCGGACATCCTCTCCCAGTAGTCCTCCACGTCGCCGCCGCAGAGCGAGTGGCCGCCGCAGACGAGGCCCGCCCCGAGCCTGCGGACCTTCTCCACCGACGCGACCATCTGTTCGTAATCCGAACCCCGCGCGGGGAAGAACCAGCCCGTCATGTCGCCCGTGAAGAGCACGCGCTGCCCCGAGATCTCGAGGAGGAACGAACTGCTGTCCGGCGTGTGGCCGGGCGTGTGATACGCCTCAAGGCGGACCCCGGCGGCTTCCAGGACGTCGCCTTCGCGGAAGAACCGATCCGCAGGCACGGTGGCGCGGCCCCAGTAATCCGCCTTCCTGTTCGTCTCGTGGATGGCCGCCGTCGCCCCGTGCTGCTGGAAGAACTCGCAGCTCTCGGCATGATCGCCGTGGCCGTGCGTGTAGGCCACGAGCCTGATGTCGGCCGGCGTCACCCCCAGCGGCTCCATCAGCGCCACGACGGCATCCGTGTAGCGCCGGAAGCCCGAGTCCACGAGGACGCATTCGCCGCCCCGGCCGCGAATCAGGTACACGCAGGCGCCCGAGTAATCGGGAATCGGCCGGGGATCGCACGGATAGCCCGTGACCAGGTAGAGGCCATCGACCAGTTCCATGACGCCTTCGGGGACCTGCATTGCCTACCTCCCATCCTCCGGCCTGATATGGAGCGACGCATGAGGCTCGCACGGGACGCCCCTCATGTCAAGGCCAGGTGCGTTCGGACGCGTTCCCCGAGCCACTCACGGCCAATCGGCCGGGATCGTGTAGAGGTGGGCGGATCGGCCAAGCCGGGTGAGGAGGAGGTGCGTCCCGTCCGGCGAGAGGGGGGACGTTGCCGGCGTCAATCCAGTCGGCCACGCGCCCCCGCCTTCTGCGGCGTTCGGCAGACGGATGGCAGCGCCCAGTTCCTCCTGCCGAATGAGATGCCCTCCGGCCACAGCCATCTCCTCGTGCCTCCCGTCGGGCGTTCCGAAGCGCGACGTCAGTCCGGGAAGTCCGCGCAGGATATCAACTCCACGCCGTTCTCTTCGCACAGCTCCCGCAGGCCGGGAGCGCACACCGCCTCGGTGTCCGTCAGGCGGTAGGGTTCGGCCCAGGGGGATGCCGTCGAGGACACGGAGCGCAGCTCGGGGCTGCTCTCGGCCAGGTGACAGCAGACGAAGTGGACGCCTTCGCCCAGGTTCTGGATGTGGCGGCGCAGCCACTCCGTCTTGTCCATCTTCTGTGCGCGGGCATCGTTGGTCAGAGAGGTCCTGGTCGTGAACGGGAAGGCGCAGTCCTCGTAAGCTGGTCCCATGTTGCTGCGGCATCGCACGCCGTAGCGCCGGATCAGGCGGGCCGTGACTTCGAGGTCGACTGGACGCATGTGCATGTCGACGTGGCATGGTTCGATCCCGCGCGCGCGCACCAGCTCGATCTGCGCGACGTACTCCGCCTCGAGTTCGGCGGGATCGGCCTTCTGCTCGACTTCCTCGACGCTGCGGGGAAACGTGCCGTCGTCCTTGACGAGGGACGGCGCGTGCGTGAGGGGGCGCCAGCGGTAGTTGTCCCACTCGCACGTGACCGTCAGGTGAACGCCGACCGGCAGGCCATTCTGCCGGGCCATCGCCATCGCCTCCTCGGCCCAGGGGCAGGGCACCATGAGCGACGCCTGCGTCAGGATGCCCTCGCGGAACCCGCGCAGGATGCCCTCATTGGCGGAGTGGCACATGCCGAAATCGTCGCTGTTGATCACAAGCCTCTTCACGGCCGCCTCCCGATGTGGACGAAGGGGGGAGCGCGGGAGCGGTCACAAGACCGGACCGCAGCGCCCGGGCTCAATCATAGCCAGCGGGTGCCGCCGGCACAAGCTGCGCCCGCCGTCCGTGCCCGTCCGTGTGCGTCCGTGTGTGTCCGTGCCGGCCCCCCCGGCGCTATCCATGGTGGGCCGCGCGGCCGAGGTACTCGCCCGAACGGGTGTCGATCTCGACGATCTCGCCGACGTCGATGAAGGCCGGGACCTTGATCTTCAGGCCCGTCTCGGTGACGGCGGGCTTGTACTGGGCCTGGGCCGTGGCGCCTTTGAGGCCCGGCTCGGTCTCCGTGATGCGGTGGCGGACGGACGTGGGCAGTTCGACGACGATGGGGCGGCCCTCGTGCATCTTGACCTGCACGCGGGAGTCGGCGGTGAGGTAGAGGACGTCGTCGCCGAGCAGTTCCTCCGGGAACGCCTCCTGCTCGAAGTTGTCCGTGAACATGAAGTGGTGGTGCATGCCGTCGCTGTAGAGATACTGCGCCTCCCTGGTGTCGACGAACGCCACCTCGACCTTGTCCTGCGGGCGCACGCGCCGGTCGGTGATGGCGCCGGAGCGCAGGCTCTTGAGCGTCAGGTGCAGGATGGCCCGCCAGTTCCCCGGGTTGCGGAACTCCGTCTTCATGACGGCGAACAGTTCGTTGTCAATCTTGACCACCGCGCCGCGCCGCACGTTTCCGAATGCCTCCACGGCTTGCTCCTGTGGGGATAGCGTCGGACGGATCAGGGGAAGGGCTTCCGCCGGCGGTGCGTCCGCCCGTCCTATGCAGACGGCCGCTCGCGTCGGAAGCGTGGACGACAGGCGTTCAGTATACCGGCGGCGCCCCGAGGCGGACAAATGAAACGTGCGCAGGCGCCGGCAGGGGCGGTCACCCGGAGCGGTCCGCTGCGGGCGTCCCGTCCGGATCGGCGGCGTCCGGCTCGTCGTCCGCCCGGCGACGGCGGCCTCCGATGGCGGCCAGCGAGCCCCTGACGGTGCTGAGCATCATCCTCATCATGCCCTGCCGGCGGGCGGCGGGCATGGCCAGGGGGCGGCACTGTTCCTGGCACTTGAGCCCGACGCGGATCGTCAGGAGCGCGTTGGTGGCGCCCTGGGCGGCGTGGGCGCCGATGAGCGAGGTGACCGAGCGCGTTGTGCCCAGGAGCGCCAAGGAAGCCTCGTGGGCCAGGTCGGCCAGCGCGGCGGCCGCGATGGTGCGCCGGAGGATGACGAACGTGCCGTACCGGCCGGCCCGGAGGCGGTATATGGCGGCGATCCGACCGACGAGACGGATGTTGCGCCAGAGCGCGATGAGGGCGTCCAGGAACCCGTAGGGCGACAGCGCCGTCGCGACCGCCACGTTGACGGCCTCCCGCCGGATGGCCTGGTAGGCCTCCTCGTCCATGGGACGCAGGAGGATGCGCTCGATGTCTTCCTCCCATTCCGCCGTGCTCTCGGCGATGGCCAGCCGCTCGCGCAGCCGCTCGATCCGGACGGACAGTTCCGCTTCCGGCGGGGTCTCGAGTGCCGCGAGGAACTGGCGGACCTCGCGGCGCACCTCCCGGTCGGCGTCCGGGTCCCGTGGCCGCATCCCCAGCTCGTGGAAGACCCCGCGGAGCCCGTCGACCGTCTTGAGCCGCAGGTAGCCGCGCACCTCCCGGGCCACCACAAGGCCGATCAGCCCGGCCAGCACGGCCGTGAGCACGCCCGTGACCACGCCGAGCACGGCGTTCATGCGGTAGGCGCGCAGGACGAGGTCATGGATCTCCACGACGGCGACGGCGGCCGCCACCCCCACGACGGCGAGGGCCACCAGGGTGGCGGTGCGGGCGACGGCGCCGCTCCGGCGCGCCGCCTCCGCTGCGGGCGGCGCCCCGGGGGCAGGCTCCGGGGCATCGGGCAGGTCGCCGACGTCCTCGGGCACCGGCGCGGCGGGGGGCAGCGGGGCCGCCCCGAGTTCCTCCGACTGCACGTCGGGCAGGTCGCTCAGGTCTTCCGGTATGCGGGTGTTCATGGCACAATGTCCTCGATCGTATGCCAGAAGACTTTGTCCAGGTTGATGTGCGGCGCCGTGGCGCCGTCCCGCATGGGGAGGCGTGCGGGCAGGAAGTCCGGGAAGATGAACTGGCTCTCCTCCGGGTTCCACTGGTCGTCCGGCCAGGCGGGCGGGATCTCCCCCGGGAACCAGGGGCCGTCCCTGTCGGCCGGTCGATCCGCCCGGCGGCCGCGCAGGCAGCTCAACTGCCGGCCCTCGAACTCCTTGGCCGCGTCTTCGGTGGAGCGGTGGGCCGCGCAGAACGTGACGCGGGGCCGGCCATTGGGCAGGCCGACGGCCAGCTCCCGCCGCTTCGGCTCCACCAGGTCCTCCAGCAGGTAGCGCAGGTTGCCGCGGGTGGCCCGGGTGCACTGGTCCGCCTTCGTGGCCACGAACAGCATCCGGTCGACCCGCGTCTGGAACATGTCGATGATCCGCAGGGGCGAGAGGGGATGGCGCTGTTCGGCGTATCCGAAGGCGTCCAGGATGCGGCGGAGCGCCCGCCGTGTGTCGTTGTAGGAGTGCACGCCCCGGCGGAGGATGTGCAGCACGTCGACCAGCACGATCTGGCGGGAGCAGCGCGCGGCCTTGCGGAAGAACGGGCGCACGTAGCCGCGCAGGTACTGGCCGTAGCGGACCCCGTATTCCCGCGCCAGTTCGGGCAGCCGTCGGCGGACGTCGTCGGGCAGGGGACAGAAGCGGAAGCGGTCCTGCCCGACGGCGTCGGCCTCCAGGAGCAGGGCCGACGGCTGCAGGTAGCCGAGGCCTTCGCGGCGGCAGTCCCGCAGGTAGTCGGCGTAGTGCTCGACGGCGGGGCGGTCGTCGGCGCCGGGGTGCAGTTGGGCGCATGTCTCGAGCCACGGCGCGCTGAGTTCCTTGCGCAGGCCCACGCGGGCTTCTTCCGACACCTGGTCGGACCACTCCTCGTAGCCCATGCTCACCAGCGGCAGGTCCAGGAGGCGCTCGCCCGGGTAGTCCACCAGCTCGAGGGTCACGGTGCGTGCGCGGTGGTTCTTCAGGTTGCGCACGGTCAGGGCCAGGGGGAACTCCGAGACGTCGGACGTGCGGGCGGGCCAGGAGGGGCTGTCGCCGCGCAACTGGTCCAGGTACTGCAGGTAGGGGAACGGCGTGGCCTCGGACCTGCGCCGCAGGGGAGCGGCTGAGAACGCGATGGCCTCGTCGCGGAAGGCCGGAAGGGTCTCTTCGCTGCCGTCGAGCAGGTGGTTGATGAGGGAGGTCAGGAAGACCGTCTTCCCGGCCCTCCGCAGTCCCGTCACGGCCACTCGCAGTGTTCTCATGGATGCGTTCGCCCGCTGTGGGTGTTCTCTGTGAGCGTACGCGGCCGGGGCGGGCGGAGTCAACCGTCTTGAGGCCGGGGTGCTGCCGTCCGTGTGCCGGTCATGGCGTCCGTCGGATGGCGGCCAGCAGGTCCTCCGGCGGCGCACTCTTCGTGACGTAGTCGTCGGCGCCGGCCCCCAGCATGCTCTGGCGCACGCCGTCCATCTCGTGCATGGACAGGCCGATCACGCGCGTGATCGGCCGTTCCGCCTTGATCGCCCGGGTGGCGTCCACCCCGCTCACCCCGGGCATGGACACGTCCATGATGACCACGTCCGGCTTCAGATCGCGGGCCAGTTCGATGCCCTGTGCGGCCTCGCCCGCCTGGCCCACGACGCGGATGCCGGGCGTCGATTCGAGCAGCAGCGCCAGCCCCCGGCGCGTCAGCTCATGGTCGTCGACGAGGAGCACGCGGATCGTCCTGTCCTGCTCGCCTGCCTGTGTCATTGCCGTTGTGCCCTTCCCCCGTGTGCGACGCGTTCGTCCGGAGCCCCCGCCGGATTCGGCTCCCGGTTGTCCGGAATCGGCCGGCGCGGCAGTTGGAGGAGGCATCCGGTGCCCCGCCCGGGCGCGCTGTCGATCCGGAGTTCCCCGCCCAGGAAGCGCGCGCGCCGGGCCAGCGTGCTCAGGCCGAAGCTCTCGGCGGCGCCGCCGCCGACATCGTAGGCGGCCGGGTCGAATCCCGCCCCTTCGTCCCGGACCGACACGCGGACCTCGTCCTCCCGGGCGTCCAGCGTCAGCAGTGCGCGGCCCGTTCCGGCGTGTTTGGCGCAGTTGAACAGGAGTTCGGCCGCAGCGCGGAAGGCGAACAGCCGCAGTTCCTCGGGCAGTTCGGCGTCCGCCTGCTCGTCGATCTCCGTCCGGATGTCCAGGGCGAAGCGCTCCCTGGCCTGCGCGGCCACGTGCAGCAGTCCGGCGGGCAGGCCGGCCGCGTGCGTGCGGTGCGGATGCAGGTCGTGGCTCATGTTCCGGCAGGTCCGGATCGCGGCCGACAGGGCATCCATGACGTCCTGGGCCGCCTGCGGGTGCTCCGCCGCCTTGTCCGGCTGCTTCAGGCAGTGGGTGCGCAGCGTGGCGTAGGCGAGCACCTGCTGGAGGTCGTCATGGAGCACCTGGGCGATGCGGTAACGTTCGTGCTCCTCGGCCCTGGTCAGCTCGCGCGCGAGGCGCTGCAGTTCGGCCGTGCGCTCGGCCACGCGCCGTTCGAGCTGGTCGTGCGACCGTCTCAGGGCCTCCTCGGCCTGCTTGCGCTCGGAGATGTCGCGGGCCAGGTGCACGACGCCGACGCGGTGGCCCCCGGCGTCCGTCAGCGGCACGGTCGTCACGAGGAAGTCGCCGCCGAGCCGGTCTTCGTGGACCTCGACCGTGTGCTCGCCTCCGTCCCGCCGGGTCATCACCAGGGGGCAGAACGGGGGTGGCCCGTCGGTGCCGTGCACGATCTCGTAGCAGGGCCGCCCCGCGCACTGCTCGGGGGACAGGCCGGCGCGCCGCGCCATCGCGCGGTTCACGCGCACGATCCGATGCTCCATGTCGAGGATGGCGATGAGGTCGGGCACGGTGTCGAATGTCCGCTCCCATTCGTCCTTTGCGTGCCGCAGGGCCTCCTCCATCCTTTTGCGGCCGGAGATGTCGCGACCGTAGAAGTTGACGTAGCCGTCCTCCGGGACGGGCACGACGGCGATGGCGAAGTGGGCGCCGTTCAGCTCGACGTCCTCCTCGAGGCCCCGGCTGCTCTCGACGGCTTGGGCGGCCAGCCGCTCCAGCGTCTCGTGCGGCAGGCGTCCGCCGGCCTCGCATCGCCAGGAAGGGGTTCCGGCGGCGGCGGCGTTCCGGTACAGCACCGTGCCGTCCAGTGCGACCCGGACGACGGGGTTGGGGTTCTCCTCGGGGAAGCGGGCCAGGCGACGCACCTCTTCTTCGGTACTCTGCAGCGCCTCCTCGGTGCGTCGGGACGCGCCGCTCGTCGAGACCAGGACCACCGTCGTCAGCACGGCGGCCGCTGCGGCGAGCGCTGCCGCATGCCACCGCGGGCCGCCCACGGACTCCGTCAGGATGATCAGCAGGCCGAAGGCAATCGGGATCAGGGCCGCGAATGTCAGACGCCTTGCGATCGTCATCTTGCCTCGCGTGCCGGGCGGCCCCGGTGCCTGGGGGCGGTGCGCCCGGCAGTCACCTCCGTTCGGGGCCTCGCACTGCTGCCAGCAGCCGCTCCGGCGAAGAGGTCTTCCTGACATACTCGTCGGCGCCGGCGGCCAGCATGCGCCGGCGCACGTCGTCCATGTTGTGCATGGACAGGGCCACGACGCGCACGTGCGGCATCTCCTTCTTGATGCGGTCGGCGGCCTCGATTCCGTTCATCCCGGGCATGGCCACGTCCATCAGGACCACGTCGGGCTTCAGTCGGCGCGTCAGTTCGACGCCCTCTGCGCCGTCGGCCGCCTGGCCGACCACGCGGATGTCGGCTTCCGCTGCGAACAACTGGGTCAACCCATACCGTACCATGGCATGGTCGTCCACCAGGAGCACCCGCAGGCGGGGATCGTCCTCTATCGTTCCCACCGTGTCACCCCACTGCACGATGATCGGGGAGTGTTCCGTCATCCCGTTCGTTCGACGCCGGTTGCGCTTGCCGAGCCCGGTTCCCCCCACCTGGAGACGCGTCGATGCGCCGGTTGCCGTCCCCCGTCACGTTCGGATCCAGACCTCATCAGCGTACGGGGTTCGGTGTGCCGCGTCAACCTCCGGCGGGGGTTTCGGGCAGGGGCCGCAGCGTCAGCTTCGGGTCCCGCGGATCATGGCCAGCAGTTCGGGAGGGGCGCCGTCCTTCGCGACGAAGCCGGCTGCGCCCGCCCTGAGCATGCGGGCGCGCGCGCTGCGCGGCTCGTGCATCGAGAACCCGATCACGCGCACCTCGGGCATCTCGGCCGTGATCACGCAGGTTGCCTCGATGCCGTCCATCCGGGGCATCGACAGGTCCATCAGGACCACCTCGGGGCGGAGGCGCCGGGCGGATTCCACGGCGTCCCGGCCGTCGGCCGCCTCGCCGACCACCTCGATGTCCTCCTCTGCGGCCAGCATCCGGGCCAGTCCACGCCGCACCGTTGCGTGATCGTCGGCTACCAGGATGCGGATCCGCGCGGGGTCGGCGTGCGCGGGGGCGGCGCCGGGCGAGCCGGGAGTGGGGCTGCCGTCAGGGCGGCAGTCGCTTGCCGATCTGGCCACGAATGCATTCTCCCGCTGATGGCCGGGCGGCGTCCCGGCGGCTCACGGCATTCCCTGATCCGTCAGGAGGGCGGTGTCCAGTCTCCGGGTTCCTCGCTCGACCGGCCGATCACCGCAAGGAGGGCCTCGTTGGCGGGTTCGCCGCGCCAGGGCCACAGGCGCGCCCGCCGCAGTAGCCGCACCGCCTCGCTCAGCCTCTGCCGCGTGCGCGTGCTCTCGGCCTCGCTGAGCGCGCGCGCATACCAGGCCGCCTCGCCGTCGCCGTCGTAGGCGGCCAGAGCGGCGTCCGCAGCCACCAGCAGGGCGGCGGGGCAGGTCGTGGGGATGTACACGGTGTCGACGACTCCCTTGAGCGCTCTGAGCCGGCAGACCGCCCGGTGGTCTCTGCGGGCGGCGGCCGAATCGATCTCCGTCTGCAGCTCCTCCGACATCCGGCTCAGCATCTGCAGCAGACTCGGGTTGTCCATGGTCCTCTCCCCCGGCCGGGCCCTCCCCCCCCCATGAACAGCCGGCACACGCCGGGCATTGAAGATAACCGATTGCCGGGTTCCCTCAATCGGGGGAAACCGTAGGCCGGTTCTCCCGAAACCGCAGGCCGGTCCGGGCCAGAACTTGACATCTCGCCGCGGACGGGTAGGATAGTGGCGGTTTCTTGGACAGGAGGAGGGCTGTGCACGAGACCTGGGAGTCCCCGACGCCCGAACCTGGAGAGCGGCGTGATGGCCATCCGGATCGTGCTTGTTGATGATCATCAGTTGATGCGCAAGGGCCTGCGGTCCATCCTGGCGGATGAGCCGGACATCGAGGTGGTCGGCGAGGCCGAGGACGGGCGCTCCGCGCTCGAACTCGTCGAGCGGACCGCCCCCGACGTGGTCCTCATGGACATCAGCATGCCGGACCTGAATGGGATCGATGCCACCCGGCGCATCCTGTCCGAGTCGCCGCGCACGCGCATCCTGCCGCTGTCCATGCACACCGACAGGCAACTGGTCGGCATGGTGCTCGAGGCCGGCGCCAGCGGGTTCGTCATGAAGGACGCCGACCCGCAGCAACTGGTCGAGGCGATCCGCCAGGTCGCCGTGGGCCGGGTGTACCTGAGCCCGGCCGTGGCGGACCTGGTGCTGGACCGATACGTACGCCACCGCCCCGGCGACCGCCCCGGCACCATCTCCAAACTGACCACGCGCGAGCGCGAGATCCTGCAACTGATCGCGGAGGGTGTGCATACCAAGACGATCGCATCCAAGCTGGACGTCAGCCCGAAGACCGTCGAGACCCACCGCCGGAACATCATGAAGAAGCTCGGAGTCGACAACGTGGCCGAACTCACGAAGCACGCCATCCGGGCGGGGCTGACGTCCCTGGAGACCTGAGCGCGTCGGGCCGCCCGGGCCGCCCGGCCCGCGCGGCTGCGCCTTTTCCTTAGTCCCGGTCAGGTTTCTGCCGGCATGGAGTGCGGAGCGCCCCGATTGTGCGGCCTGCGCCTGCCGCGTATCATCCGCTTCCAGCGTGGGAGCCTGCCGGATGCGGCACGCCGAGACGTGGCCACTGCCACGTGAGCCGAACCAGTGGACATGCCGCAAGCACGTGTGGCCGCAAAGAGCCGCGCACGGGATGGAGCGGGCCGACCAGAAGAGGCCCGCTCCGTCCCGCTGGCAGCCTGCCCTCCCCGCACATGCCTTCCATTCCTTCCTCGCGCCAGACGGCAACGGCCACGAGCGTGACGCCAGGCCGCCGGGATGCCGGGAACGGCATTCTCCGTCCGTCCTCTTCGGCCGTGCCTCGCGTGGCCCTTCCGCTCGTTCTCCGTGCGGCGGCGGGGTTTGACCCCTGCGGGGGGCGCGGGTAGAATCCGTGCCGGGCCCGTGCCGTTGGATGGACGGGCGGGCCGGAGGCCGTGCGTCTTTCCCGGATGGGGAGTGCGATGACCGATCGATTGCCGAGGACGGGGCCGATGCGCGCGGGCGCAGCCGTTGAGAGCATACTGAAGGACGAGCCGACGTCGGCCGTGCATGACGCGCTGCACGCCAGAGCGGTCGTGTTCGACAACGGGAGCACCCGGCTGGCCGTGGTCGGACTGGACATGGGCAACGCGTCCGATGAGCTGATGGCCGCCGTGCGCGGCCTGGTGGCCGAACAGGCGTCGGTGCCGCCCGAGAACCTGCTGGTCAACGCCTCCCACAACCATCGCACCCACGGCCAGGTCGCCGACGACGTGGCCGTGCGCATCGCCCGGGCCGTGCGCCGGGCGGCCGACGGCATGGTCCCCGTCACGCTCGGCGTCTGCAAGGGACGCGAGGACCGAGTGACGATGAACCGCCGGGTGCGGCTGCAGGACGGAACGGCCTGGACGATCCGGCGCGCCAACCCGTCGCCGCCCGACAAAGACGTGGCCGGCGTGGGGCCGATGGACCCGGAGATCGGCCTCCTGCGGGTCGACCGCGCGGAGGGCGGCACGCTGGCCGTGCTCTACAACTTCGCCTGCCACCCGTATGCGGGCGTCGCGGACGGCGGCGTCACGGCCGACCTGCCCGGGTTCGCCTCTCGCGTCGTCGAGGGCGGCTTGGGCGGCGAAGGAACGGTGGCCCTGTTCGTTCAGGGCGGGGCCGGCGACGTCACGCCCGTGCGCTACAAGGACTGGGATGCGCCGCCGCACACCGAGCGGCTGGGCACGATGCTGGGGCTGAGCGTTCTGGAGGCGGCTCGCCGAGCCGTGATGTGCAGCGACGCCCGGCTGCAGGCGCTCGCCGAGACCGTCGAGCTGCCCCGTCGGACCGATCTGAGGGATCGGCTGGCGGCCCTGGAGGCCCAGCAGGAGGAGATTCTTCAGTTCTTCAGCGGCGTGAACTGCGAGCACGGCTGGGAGTCCAGCCTCAACTTCAAGACCTTTCTGCCCCTCTACCTGAAGCACCTTCTGGACCCGGACGGCCCCGCGTATGCCTCCTACCTGTACCTGCAGGAGGAGAAGATCGGGCGCGGCGACCTGCGGAACCTGGACGCCGCCAACCGGCAGCGGATCGGCAAGTACCTGGAGTCCATCGCGCGGATGGAGCGCCTGATCCGCCTGCGGAACCGGATGGACCTGATCCGGCGCCAGATCGACGAGGGCGAGGAGGGCCCGTTGCGCGCGCACGTGGCGGTGATGCGCATCGGCGACTTCGTGCTGGCCGGATTCCCGGGCGAGGCATTCTGCCGGGTGGGGCTGAACGTGAAGGCGCAGTCGCCGTTCGAGCACACCTATCTGGCGGCCTACACCAACGGCTCCCTGGGCTATGCTCCCACGGCCGACGAGTACGGCGGGGATGCCTACGAGGACACGCTGACGAGGCTGGCTCCGGAGTGGCAGGAGGTCTACGAGCGGACGGTGCGCGAGATGATCGGGCGGCTGGCCTGAGGCGGGGCGTGCGCCCCTGCCGCGTGGGGACCTTCCGATCCGGGCTGCGCATCGGGCGGACGGGCGTCTTCGGAGGGACGGCGCTATGGAGAACGGAGGGGTGTCCGGGGCGGCGGCCGGCGCATGGCGCGCCCGTCTACCGACCGCGGCGACCCTCCTGGTCGTCGTCGGCCTGGCCCTGGCCGCTGTGGTCGTCGTCCTGGTACTCACGCCCGTCCATCCCTACTGCACGCGCGACTCGGCCAGCTACCTGGGCGCGGCGCGGAACCTGGCGGCGGGCCGGGGGCTGACGATCCCCTGGGGCACGCCCGCGGGCCGGCCGCTCGTGCACTTCCCGCCGCTCTATCCGGCGGTCCTCGGGGCCGTCGGCCGGCTCGGCGCGGACGTGCTGGCCGTCAGCCGCTGGCTGAACGCGCTGCTGTTCGGCGCGAACGCGGCGCTGGCTGCCCTGGCCGTCTACGGCGTGGCGGGGAACCGCCGGCTGTCGTGCCTGGCGGCGCTCCTGATGGCCGGCGCGCAGTGCATGCTGCGCATCCACACGGCCGTGTGGTCGGAGGCGCTGTTCATCTCTCTTCTGCTGGCGGCGCTCATCTCGCTGCACGCGTACACGCAGAGGCCGCTGCGGCGGTTCTTCCTTTCGGCATGCGCCGCGACGGCGCTGGCGCTGCTGTGCCGCTGGACCGGCCCCCCGCTTGTGGCGACCGGCGTCCTGGTGTTCTGTGTCTTCGGCCCGGGGGGCGTCTGGAAGCGGCTGGGGCGGGCGGCGGCGTTCGGGTCCCTCAGCGTGCTCCCCACGGCGCTCTGGCTGCTCCGGAACCTCCTGGCGGGGGGCACGGCCACGAACAGGACGTTCGCTTTCAACCCGATCTCCCCGAAGACCTTCCTCGCCGGTCTGGCCACCGTGTCGGGGTGGGCCGTGCCGAAGTTCCACCCGGGTTGGGTGGGGGAGCGGCAGTCTCTCATCCCGATGGCGCTGCTCTGCCTGGGGGCTGCCTGTGTGGCCGTGCGCTTCGTGTTCCGGCGAGGCGAGGGGACCGCCGGCCGACGTCTCGGTCGGCTCCCCTGGGCCTACGTCTGGTTCTGGTTCCTCTACTGCGGGTTCCTCCTGGTCAGCCTCTTGTTCTTCGACCGCCTGACCCCCCTGGACGACCGCATCCTGGCGCCCGCCTATGCGGCCTGGGTGGTGGGCCTGCTGGGGCTGTGGTCGGCGGCGTGGCTGCCGGGCGTCAGCCCGTGGCCTGTGCGGGGGATCGTCCTGCTGGGGTGGCTGACCATCGCCGCGCTGCAGGTCGTCGCCGCGGTCGCGTTCGCGGCAGGCGAATACGAGACAGCGCGACAGCAGCCCTTGCGGTGGGATCCGCAGCGGATCCGCTCCGTCCAGGCCCTCGCGGCGCGCCATCCCATCTACAGCGACTACCCGGAGGACTTCTACGTCCGCGCCGAGACGATCGTCCGGGGCTGGCCGGCGGAGACCCACGTCTGGTCCGGCCGTGCGGACCCCGACTACGCCCGGCTGCTGGAGGAGGCGGTCGACGAGATGCGGCGGTCGGACGGGCGGCTGATCCTGCTCGGCCGGGGGCCGCCCGGCGGGTTGGGCCTTGTGCATGCCGGCGCGGCGTCGGGTTTCGCCGTCTACAGGCTGGCCGGGGAGCAGGGCGGCCGCCCGGACGTGCCGCCCGTGCGGCCGGGAGAGGACACGCGTGCGAGACGGCGGTGGGTGCCCGGATATCTGCGGCGGCGTTCGCACTGACCGACTGGCGGGGCGGGGGGCGGGACGCTACAATGCCGTAGGCAGGGCGGCGGCAGCCGCCTGCCTACGGAATGGGCGAAGGAGCGGGGCCGTGTGCCCGTGCGGGCAGCGGGCCGTGCCGGGTTCTCCGGTTGGTCGAGTGAGGAGGTGCGCGATGAAACGCTTGGCAATGGTGGCCGTGGCGTGTGCGTTGCTGTGTGTGTGCTCGGGATGCTTCCGGACGAGCTTCCACGCCGAGAACCTGCCGTACGGCGTGTCGATGACCAGGCCGGACCCGGCGACCGAGTCGGTGGTCTACCACTTCGAGCAGTCCAGGTGGAACCACTACTTCCTCTATGGCCTCATCCCCACGTCCGATGCGGACATGGAGCGGTTCGTGGGGCGGCACGTCGCGGCGGGGCAGGGCGTGCGCAACCTCAGGATCAGGCACGGGGTGAGCTTCACGAACGCCCTCATGTGGGCTCTGGTCGGCGGGATCTACAACCCGATGACCACGACCGTCTCCGGCGACGTCGTGCAGGTTCGGCCGGCGGGTTCGGGTCTGTAGCGGGATCGGGCATTCGACAGCGCGTGGCCGGGCGGATACCATGGGTGGCTTTCCGGGCCCGCAGGACGGGCGTGTGCCTGACGATCATGGGCCAGAACGAGAACGAGACCGATGAAGATCAAGATCCGGAAGAGCACGACGAAGAGCCGGCGCATGGGAGGATTCCTGAGGCGCCGGCGGACCAAGGCGGGGCGCAACCTCATCGCCCGGCGGCGGCGCGGGCACAAGTAGAGCCCCGGACGGCGCCCGGGTGCCCTCGCCGGCACAACCCATCCCATCGGCGAAGGAGCCGCCCGTGGACTTTGCCGCAGCAGGCGGAGTGGCGGTTGTCGCGGTGTTGCTGGTATGCCTGATGTCGGCCGCGCGGCCGACGGAGGGCGTCGGGGCCTCTGCTCTGCCGGCCGGCCGGCGTGTCGAATGGCGGGCGGGCGTCGAGGGCGGCGTGCCCGACGTACCGGTGGTCCTGGACCTTTCCGCCTACGGGCCGGCCGCCGACGGCGAGACGGACGATGCGCCTGTGTTCCGGAAGGCGCTTGCCGACCTGCCGACGCCGGGTGCCCTCCATGTGCCGCCCGGCACCTACAGGCTCCGCTCCGGCCTGAACCTGCGCAGCGGCGTGGTGCTGCGCGGTGCCGGCGCCGGTCGGACGCACCTGCTTTTCGACCTGCCCGAGCCCGGCTATGGGACGGCCCTCAGTGTGCGTGGCCGCGCGGAGGGGGAGGGCGACGCCCGGCCCATCCTGGGCGGGGCCCGGGCCGGCAGCCGCGAGCTGGAACTGGCCTCCGTGCAGGGCCTCGAGCCGGGGACGACCGTCTGGGTCTTCCAGGAGAACGACCCCGAGCGGCTCTACACGAGGCCCGAATGGGACGTCGAGTGGGCGCGCCACAGCATGGGCCAGATGGTGCGCGTCGAGGGCGTGGCCGGCCGGCGCGTGCGGATCGACGTGCCGCTTCGGCTCACCTACGAGGAGGAGTTCCGCCCCCGCCTGCTTGCCGTGCAGCCCGTGACCGGCGTCGGAATCGAGGGGCTCCACATCCGGCGCCTGGACCAGCGGGACGGCTACATCGTGAGCCTCCGCGAGGCGGTCGACTGCTGGGTGAGAGACTGCGAGCTTGACCATGCCTGCAGCGCGCACGTGGCCGGTTCGCGCTCGCGGTTCGTCACCGTGTCCGGATGCTACATCCATCACGCATGGAACTACGGAGGCGGGGGGCACGGCTACGGCGTGAGCCTGAGCCGTTCGGCGACCGACTGGCTGGTGACGGACAACATCTTCCGGCACCTGCGTCACTCCATGATCGTGCAGTGCGGCGCCAACGGGAACGTCTTCTCCTACAACTACTCTTTCGAGCACCAGATGTGCGACATCAGCGTGCACGGCCACTACGCCTACATGAACCTGTTCGAGGGCAACGTGGTCCAGCAGCCGTTCGTGGGCGACCATTGGGGGCCGGCCGGACCGCTCAACACGTTCCTCCGCAACCGCGTGGAGGCCCAGCCGCACCGGGCATACGGCGCGATCCACGTGCGCGACAGCTCCCACCGCACCACGGTGCTGGGCAATACCGTCCTGCGGGGTGCGATCCGCGTCCAGGACGATTCGAAAGACTGCTTCGTCGGTGCGAACCTGGTGCAGGGCCGCCTTGAGTGGGGCGATGTGCCCGCCGGTCTGCCGCTGCCCGCGTCGCTCTACCTGAGCGGGCCGCCGGAGTCCTGGGGCGCCAGGCCGTGGCCGGCCGTCGGCGCGGACGTCGACCTCGCCACCGGCGAGGCCCTCGCCACCGGCGAGGCCCTCGCCACCGGCGAGGCGCGCGCCGCCGGCGAGGCCCTCGCCGCCATCCCCGCCCAGGACCGGGCCGAGGCGCTGCCGGCGGCGGAATGACGGGTCGGCGGGTTCCCCTTCGTCCGAGTGGCGGGGTGCTTCGCGATGGTGCGCGGACGCCGCGCGCTCCCCCCCCGTTGTGCCGGGTACCGCGGGTTCATGCCCCCGGCATCTTTGGGCTATCGCCCGAGACCCCAAGGCCGTATACTGAAAGGGTTCGAGACACTCTTGGGATCATGTGCCCCGAAGCCATGGCCGAATGCGCGACGACGGAACAGGGTCCGAGCGCCGGCGGGCGGAGCCGTCCGGCGCTGATCCTGCCCATGTTGGCCGGCCTGACCCTGCTGGCCGGGCTGCACGCTGCCGGCCGGTACAACTACCTGCTGTTCCACACGCTGGCCGAGGGCTTCGCCATCGCCGTGGCCTGCGCCGTCTTCATGCTGGCGTGGAACGCGCGGCACATCCTGGAGAACGCGTGCCTGCTGCTGCTCGGCGTCGCCTACCTGTTCGTGGCCGGCCTGGATCTGATCCACACCCTGGCCTACCGGGGCATGGCGATCTTCCCGGATCAGGGCGCCAATCCGGCCACTCAGCTCTGGATCGCTGCGCGCGGTCTGGAGGCCGGCTCGCTGCTGCTCGCGCCGCTGGTGCTGAACGTGCGCCTCCGGCCCCGACTGGTCCTTCTGGCCTACGCGGTCGTTGCGGGCTCTCTGCTGGTGCTGGTCGTCCGGGGCGTCTTCCCCGAGTGCTTCGCCGAGGGTGTGGGCCCGACGCCGTTCAAGATCGCCGCCGAGTATGTCATCTGCGCCGTCCTGGCCGGCACCGCCGTGCTGCTCCATCGTCGTCGCGATGCCTTCGACCCGGGCGTACGCCGGCTGCTGGTGGCGTCGATCCTGGTCACGATCGTCTCGGAGATCTCGTTCACCCTGTACCAGGACCCGTACGGGTTCTTCAACCAGGTGGGCCACTTTCTGAAGATCGTGTCGTTCTACCTAATCTACCGGGCGGTCATCGTCACGGGGATGAGCCGTCCCTACGACCTCATGTACCGCCGGCTGCACGAGAGCGAAGAGCGCTACCGCCGGCTGTTCGACAGCATGGCCGAGGGCTTCGTCCTGCAGGAGATGGCCGACGGTGAACAGGGCGACGCGCGCGAGTGCCGCTTCCTGGAGGTCAACCCGGCGTTCGAGCGTCTCATGGGGCTCAGAGCGGCCGATGTGATCGGCAGGCGCATGCAGGACGTGCTGCCGGGCGCCGCGCAGGACTGGCTCCAGATCTGCCGCGTCGTCGCTGAGACGGGCCGGCCCGCCCATGTGGAGAGCTACTTCAGCAATCTGGACCGCTGGTTTGAACTCTATGCCTATCGGCCTGCCCCGGATCAGTACGCCATCATCTTCAGCGAGATCAGTCGGCGCAAACGGGCCGAGGCGGAGCTGCTCGACCTGAACGCGTCCCTGGAGCGGCGCGTTGCCGAACGGACGGCCGAAGTGCGCGAACAGGCGGACCGCCTGCGTGCACTGGCCAGCCGACTGCGGCGCGTCGAGCGCGATGAGCGCGAGCGCCTCGCCCGGGTCCTCCACGACCACGTCCAGCAGCTCCTGGCCGCTGCGCGCATGCAGGCCGCATGGATCAAGGACGACCGCCGCCCCGAACGCGTCCGCGCCACCGCCCAGATGATCACGGACATCCTGCAGGAGGCCATCGACGCCTGCCGTTCGCTGGCCGTGGACCTGAGCCCGCCCGTGCTGCGTGAAGACGGCCTGGCCGCCGCCCTCCGCTGGCTGGCCGACCGCATGCAGGAGCAGCATCAGTTGACCGTCCGGTTGGGGGGCGAGTGCGACGCCGAACCCGCGACCCACGACGTCCGGGCCCTTCTGTTTGAGTGTGTCCGCGAGCTGCTGTTCAACGCGGTCAAGCACGGGGGCGTGGCCGAGGCCGAGGTCTCCCTGGCCCTGGCTCCGGACGGCTGCATCCGGGTCTGCGTCTGCGACCAGGGGAAGGGATTCGACCTGGACGAGGTCCGGCGCCGAGGCTCCGACCAGATGACCTTCGGCCTGTTCAGCATCCAGGAGCGCCTGGCGCACGTCGGCGGCACGACGGAGATCCGGACTGCGCCCGGAAACGGCACCCGCATCATGCTCTCGGTGCCCGCCCGCGACACCGCACGGCCCGTGCGCGGGGGCGCCGGCGGGACCTCCGCGTCGGCGTCCCAATAGGGCCGTGGGTGGCCGCGACCGCGTGCGTTTCCGTTGCGCCTTGACCGATGTCGATGCCGGTGCCATACTGACCGATGGGGATGGGCGAACCGGGGAACGGGTCGCGCCGGCGGCTGTTTCAGCAGAAGGAGGCGGCGATGCGGAGACGTGTGGCCTTGCTTGTGGCGGTCCTGGTGACGGGTGCGGTGTCGCTGTCGTGCGAATACACGCACGGGCGCGTTGTGGTGAAGCCACCGAAGCACCCGCCTTCCGGACCCGGCTGGACCTGGGGAATGCATAAGGACCACGGCGGACACCGGCTCGGGGACCTGCGTCCCAAGGAGTCGAAGGCCGAACACGAATGGCGCCTTGCCGAACTCCGCCGCGAGCAGGAGTGGCGACGCGCGATGGAGTTGCGACGCAAGGAGTTGAAGCACGAGCGCGCCCTGCGCCTGAAGGCATTGCGGCGTGCGAAGAAGCACCGCGACGATGACGGGGACGGCCACGGGGACGGCCACGGGGACGGCCACGGCGGCCATGACGACGACGGCGGGGGGGGCGGCAAGGGCGCCGGCAAGAAGCCGGGCCGGGGCGGGCGCGATTAGGCGTCGGCCGGGAACTCAGCCGTCGGCGATCAGGATGGCGCCGGCGGGGCAGCGGTCCGCTGCTTCGCGGCACCGTTCCTCGGCATCGGGCGGGACGGTCGGGACGATGGTCCGTGCGCGGCCGCCGTCCATGGCGAACACCTCCGGGCAGAGCCGGACGCACAGGCCGCAGCCGAAGCAGGCATCAGTCACCTGTGCACGCAGGCGTGCGGGGGAGGGCGTTTCCGGATCGGCCGGCGGCCGGGCGGCTGGGTTGCCTGTCGTTCGGCGCGCCTCGTGCACATGGCGCAGGCCGCCCAGCGCCAGGGCCGCCGCGCCGGCGGCGATCAGAAAGCCGCGCCGGCTCAGGTTGCCGTCCGTCCCGGTTGCCTTCGTCATCGTGTGACCCCGTACGCTGCGCCCGCCGCGGGCGGCCGTCCCCACACGGGGCCGCGCCGGCAACGCACCATCACAACTCTATGGCCACCGCCCGCCCATTTCAACGCCCGTCCCCCGGGCAGGCTCCTCGGAGAGAGGCTTGACGGCGGGGCGGGGCGGCCGTAGACTCCGCCGGAGAGGCGTTCCCGGAGCGGGGACGCGTGGTGGTGGTGGCGGCCGTCGAGGCCGCCGGCGAGAGGACGGGCCATGGACAGGGCGCTGGGCGTGTCGCTGGACTGGTTTGAGGAGTGGCGCAAGCGGACGGGCGAGGGGCCGCCGCACTTCGCGGATATGGCGTCCATCCCCGATCTGCCGCCGCTGCTGGAGTTCCGGGACGGCCGGCCGGTGCAGACGCCGTCCGAGTGGCCGGAGCGCCGGGCGGAGTTGCGGGTGCTGTTGGAGCACTACATGTGGGGGCGGCTTCCGAAGGTCGCGCCCGCCGTGTCCGGGGCGAGGGTGCTGGCCGAGGAGCGCGGGCGCGGCATGGTGCGCCGCCGGATCGCCGTCTCGTTCGGCCGGCCCGTCAGCGTCGCCCGTACGCCCATCGAGATCGAGACCTTCACCCCGGCCGGCCCGGGGCCGTTCCCGGTGTTCCTCACACAGTCGAATCACCGCGCCTGGGCGATGCTGGGCGTCTCGCGCGGCTACCTCTCGTGCGTCTATCCGGCGGCCGACGGCACCGATCAGTCGGCGGTGTTCGTCGACGCGTATCCGGACTGCGACTGGGCGGCGATCGCGCGGCGGGCGTGGCTGGCGTCCAGAGCCATCGATTACCTGTTCACGCTGGACGAGGTGGACCGGGACAAGGTGTGCATCACCGGGCATTCGCGCAACGGCAAGCAGGCGCTGATCGCCGCCGCGATCGACGAGCGCATCACCGCCGTGGTGGCCAGCAGTGCGGGGGACCCGTGCAGCGCGCCGTACCGGTTCCACTCCGAGACGGGTCTGGTCTGCAGCCTGGAGCACGTCACGCGCGGGCAGCGGCACTGGTTCCACCCGCGCATGCGCTTCTTCACGGGGCGCGAGAACAAGCTGCCGGTCGACGCGCACTCCTGCCTGGCGCTCATTGCGCCGCGCCACTGCCTGCTCTCGACGGCCGTCAACGACGGCTGCGAGTCCTCGTTCGCCGTCGAGCGGGCACTGCGCGCGGTGCGGCCCGTGTACGAGCTGCTCGGGAATGCGGACGCCGTGAAGATCCGCTATCGGCCCGGCAGCCATGAGACGAACTCGGAGGACCTGCAGAGCTACTTCGACTGGTTCGATCGGGCCTTCGGGCGCGGCGCGCGGGAGTTCCCCGACGAGTTCCTCTACGACTTCGACTGGGACGCGTGGCGCGCGGCGGCGGGCGAGATCCCGGAGGCGCCGTCCGAGCCCCGTGCGGCGGTGGAATGGAGCCTGGGCGAGGCGCCGCCCCGGGCGGTCGGGTGGGGCATGGGCTATGGCAAGGAGACGGACCACGACGCGCTGATGCTGGCGCGCCTGCACACGCCCCCCGAGGTGCGGCGCGTGCCCGTGCAGTTCGGCGACTACCTGTCCGGCGACCTCTACGTGCCGGCCGAGGTCCGGGGCCGGCCGCCGGTGGTGATCTGGCTGCATCCGCTCTGCTACCCCAAGGGCTACCGGGGCCACTACGCCGGGGACGGCACCGCCGAGCCGATCTTCATCCAGCTCGCACGCCGGGGCGTCGCCTGCTTCGGGTTTGACATGGTGGGGTTCGGGCGCCGCATCCGCGAGGGCACGTCGTTCTACGCGCGCTTCCCGCGCTGGTCGAAGCTGGGGCGCATGGTGGCCGACGTGCAGGCCGCCGTCGACTTCGTGCGCCGGGGCGATGGCCGCTTCGACTACTCGGTCTCGCCGGACTACACGGCGCCCATTCCCGATCTGGATACCGACCGCCTGTTCTGCCTCGGCTACTCGATCGGCGGGATGGTGGCGCTCTACGCGGCCGCTCTGGACGCGCGCATTGCGGGCGTCGCGACGTTCTGCGGCTTCACGCCGTTGCGCACCGACACGGACGAGAAGGGCACGGGCGGCATCCGGCGGTGGTGGGAACTCTACAACACGCAGCCCCGGCTGGGCCTCTACCGGGGTCGCGAAGGCGAACTGCCGTTCGACTTCGACGACGTGCTGTCGATGATCGCGCCGCGCCCGTGCCTGATCAGCTCTCCGGTCTACGACCGGGATGCGGACGTCGAGGACGTGAGGGCGTGCGTGGAGCGCGCGTCGCCGGCCTGGGGCGATGCGCCGCCGGGCCGCGGCCTCACGCACGAGACGCCGGAGGTCTACAACCGCTTCCACCAGTCGGACTTCGACCGGTTCTTCGCCTGGCTCGACGGCGTGTTGTAGGGGCGAATCCGCCGCAGGATGCGCTCAACGTCCTTCGAGCCTGGTCAGGGCTTCATTCCGTCCGGCCGGTAGTCGGTTCTGCCTCAGGTTGTGAGGCATCCTGCGTTCCCCCCCGGGCATCGACCTCGAGTGTCAGCCCGCCCGGGGTGCGTGCACCATACTCAAAGGCGGCAATCTCGCATCTGTGCCGTCCGCCGGCGGGGAAGAGGAAGCTGCATCGGCGCTGTTCCCGGCCAACGTGTTGCCAGGGCCCCTCATTGAGCCGCTGAAAAAGCTCAACTCCCTCCGGCAGTGGATCCGGATCCACACGGATGTCGAACGCCCATTCCGGGCTCACAGGGCCGGTGCCGTCCGGCCCGCTGATGGCGATGTGCGGGAGCTTGTAGCGAAATGCCGTAGGGTCGGGCTTTGATGTATAGAACCACAGGCTGCCGGCCCCGTCTTCCTGAATGTCCACGTCGAGCAGTTCCGGCGGCAGGGGCGTTGAGGGCCGGAACCGGTGCGCAGTCTCGCCCATGATGTATTGTCCGGTTCCCATGAGCCACATGCCGCCCGACAGCGTGCGCTTCATTCGGCGCAACCGCGAGCCGAACTGGACAGTGGCGGCTGTCTGCGGAACCGATCCGGTCTTCAGGGCGGTCTCGAACTCGTCACGGCGCAGGAAGAGCGTATACAGACGGCCTTCCTTGATGACGGGGAAGCAGTAGCCGCTGTGTTCGTCCAGGAACTCGCGCTCGTACGGCCAGAGGCCGTTCTCGGTCAGCATGAGCTTCTGTCGCTCATCCTCCCGGGGACGAGGCATCTCAACGACCTCTTCGCCCTCTGCGAGATACCATGAGTCCGCGTAGTATCCCCGGATCATCATCCCCAGTCCCCGGCACATCTGCAGGCCAGTGACGTGGCTTGGAACCCACGGCATCCGCCACCGCTCTCCATCGTAGAGGTGCAGGTTCCCTCGATCCTCAAGCCAGATACGACCGTCGGACGTGACAACGATTCCCCGGAAACCGTCGACGAGTGAGAAATCGCGTGCTCCCTCTCTCACCGCTTCCTCAAGAAGGCTCTGCATCGTATCGAACTGCCGGACGGAATCCGGTCCGACATCGAAGACGGCGGCCGGGCGCGCCTCGGCCAACAACACATGGCCGCGATCGTCCACTGCCGATTGGCGGCCGACCCTGGTTGTGTCAAAAGGCACCCTCTGATGCCGCCATTCACGGCCGTTCCAGCGCGATAGGTCATGGGGGCGGTCTTTGCGGAACATGGCGACCTCGCCCGGTGCTGTCTGCCACACATTGCCGCCTTGGAGGGCAAACTCCTCCCAGACTGCAGTCAGCGGTGACAGGGGAGGTGGCCCCGATCCCAGCGTCAGCTTGGCTACCTTTAAAGAGAGCGCAAACCAGATGCTTCCGTCCGGCGCCTCATGCAGTTGCCGAGAACCCGTATCGAGTCCATACTGCCAACGCCAGAGAGAGATGGCACCGTCCCGGAACACGCCGATCCCTTGACGCGGCAGAATGAAGACGATTTCTCCTGCCGGCGTTTCAAGGCAGCGTCCGGGACCGTCCATATATAGACCCCTGGCCCACCGCACGCTGTCCGCTTCGGCGATTTTTTCCAGACGTCCGTCGGTCGAGAGGCGGAAGAACCCGAAGCCGGGCGCGTCTGCCTTGGCTCCTATGAGAAGAACGTCGCCGTTTCTCAGAGCAAGCGCGTCGTAGAACCGTATGTCCCTGTCAGAAAGAAACGCTTTGACCAGAGTGATCCTCCTGCCGGTCAAGAGGTCAAAAGCGAACAGATCGGGGCTACCTACCGCGAACAGAACAACGCGTCTGCCTGCCCATAGGACACCTTTGGCCGAGGCCGGGCTCCAGAACAAACGGTCCCGCTTGCTGAGAGCATTGGACGCATCCGCGCAGTAGAGGGAACTGGCATGGCAGAAGTAGACTTCGTCACCAACGTCAAAAACCAGCGTATCCGTCACGGACAACCTCGCCCTGATGCGCTTCCACCCATCAGCCAATCGGCAGGCCAGAAAGCCGTCTCCCCAGGTGAAGAGACGGCCTGAGCGGGAGACGTGTGCAGCCGGCCTCGCGCCTGTCCTTCCCACGCTGAAGTTGCACTCAAATCGTGCTGCGCCATTCCTGAGCCTGTACAACGCCGCCGTTGGGGCCATCTGCGCTCGTTCAATGGCGTACAGGCCGCGGTCCGGCCCGCCGATGAGGCTCACGAATGTCTTGTCCTGTTCCCCCACTTGCCGGAACCTCTCCCCGGTCCAGCAAAACAACCTGCCCATGAAGATTTTCCAGACAGTGCCCTCCTCGTCCAGACCCATGGCCTCCGACATTCCTCGGACGAACTCGAGCTTCGTCGCCCCGCCCGCAAGTGGAGGTGCGGGCGGCGGGCCGGCTGTGACCGCCGGGCGTTCCGAGACGAGGCACAGGAGGACTGCAAGCATTGCTGCAAGCCGCCTCCCGCCCCGGGAGCACAGAGCCCACGGCTGCCGTTCCTGATTCCCTTGGGCGCGTCTCATTTTTCGCCTGCCTCTGCTCCTGGTTCACAGCATCTTCCTACCATACTTATACCATGCTTCTCACCTTGAGCCCTGGATCTTTCGGGGCAGCCGTTCACGGGTCCCGGTCAACCGTGCGGCGGCGGCGTAGCGCCGGCGTCTCGCCGGCCGTGCCGGAGGCGTCTCGCCTCCGGCAGCCTGATGCGAACGTTCATCGAAGAACGACGGGCGGGCGAGACGCCCGCCCCACAGCCGGCCGGAGGCCGGCGCTACGCGAGACGCCCGCCCCACAGCCGGCCGGAGGCCGGCGCTACGTGAGACGCCCGCCCCACAGCCGGCCGGAGGCTGGCGCTACGCGACGCGGCGGCTTGCGTGTGTTCGGGGCGCCGAGTGGGATTCGAGCGAACCGGGACGTGACCGTC
>Ga0123329_1000226_pt1 | contig 57927 bp, 47 predicted proteins | sample BioC12SIPDNA_FD_89703 | JGI IMG/M metagenome (GOLD analysis project Ga0123329, IMG submission 89703) | Anaerobic biogas reactor microbial communites from Washington, USA - Biogas_R1_B C12 SIP DNA | ecosystem: Engineered > Bioreactor > Anaerobic > Unclassified | place: Washington, USA | collected...
CCGCACAGGACGACAGCGGCTCCGGTGATGAGACGCAGCAGCCATCTGCGCTGCTTCGGGGGAGGCTCGGCGCCCCGCGCCTGTCTGCGCAGTTGGTAGGCCGCGCTCAGATTCGTTTCCTGCTCTGCCATTTCAGGTCCTCGTAGTGTCCCCATCCGCCGGCGAACGGAGAGGGATCGGGTAAGGATGGGCGCACAGAGTGCGCGCGCCGATCGGCGCTGCAACGTGTGTTCCCCTCTGCGGGGACGTGCGTGTTCCTCAGGTCTCGCTGCGGACCAACGCCTGGCTGCGTTCGTCCAGTTCGGTGACGTTCGGAATCTCGAATCGGTTGCCGTCGGCGTCCACGATCATCACGCGGTCGCCGGGCAGTCTGCGGATATGGCGGTTGCGGTCGACCACTTCGAACATAGCATACCCGCGATCGGTCTTCACCTCCCAATGGCTGACGCCCATCTTCTCGGAGACGGCGTCGACGCGCAGTATCGTGGCCACGTAGTAGACCCGCTTGAGCGCGGCCTCCAGAGCCCGGCGGCTCTCCCTGTCCAGATTCTGCGGATGCGCCAGCAGCAGCACCTCCTTGTCGTTCTCATCCATAAAGCTGACGTAATCGGCCTTTCCCGACAGGGGGAAGGTCCGCCGCGGCCGCACGTTCTCGTACTCCCGGCCGTCCACGCTCACGTGCAGCCTGTGGAACGGATCCTCCCAGATGCGCGCCCCCTCCGGCTGCGTCAGCCACCCCGGACGCCCCTCCCGGGCCGCCGTCAGGGTGTCGTGGAGTTGTCCCGCCTGCGGTGCATCTGCCTGGGCCATCGGATTCTACCACGCCTTCATCTGAGACAACTCGGACTGCAGCTTGCAGAGCCGGCTGTAGAGGCCGCCGGACTCGATCAGTTCCGCATGCGTCCCGCTCTCCACCAGCTTGCCGCGCTCCAGCACGAACAGCCGGGTCGCCTTGCGCAGGGTCGAAAGCCGGTGCGCGATGGCGAACGTCGTGCGGTTCTGCACGAGCCGTTCCAGCGCCGCCTGGATCAGGGCCTCCGTCTCGGTGTCCACCGACGCCGTCGCCTCGTCCAGGATCAGGATGCACGGGTCCCTCAGGATGGCGCGCGCGATGGAGATGCGCTGGCGCTCACCACCCGACAACGTCTGGCCGCGCTCTCCGATGATGGTGTCGTACCCGTCGGGCAGGCGCATGATGAAGTCGTGCGAGTTCGCCGCCTTGGCCGCCTCGATGATCTCGTCGGCCGTCGCGTCCGGCCGCGAGTAAGCGATGTTGGACCAGACGGTGCCGTGGAACAGATACGGGTCCTGCAGCACGACGCCGATCTGCTGCCGGAACGCCGTCAGGTCCAGATCCTCGATGTCGATGCCGTCGATCAGAATGGAGCCTTCGTCGACGTCGTAGAACCGGGCGATCATGTGGACGGTGGTGCTCTTGCCGGCGCCGCTGGGGCCCACCAGGCCGATCATCTCGCCGGGCTCCACGCAGAACGAAACGCCGTCCAGCGCATACTTGCCGGGCTCGTAGCTGAAGCGCACATTGTTGAACTCCACCCTGCCCTTCAGCGGGTCCAGCACCACGCCGCCCCTCGTGCCGACCGGCTCCGGATCGGTGTCAAGGACCTCGAACACACGCTCCGCAGAGGTGACGCACCGCTGGAGCGTGTGGTTGATGCGCCCGAACTGCTGGACGGGCGTATAGAACTGCATCAGGTAACCCGTGAACGCCACGAGCGTTCCCAGAGTGGGGTCCTTGCCCCCGCTCTTGACGACCATGTAGCCGCCGACCGTGAGGATCAGGATCGAGCCCAGGGCCGTCATGATGCGCAGGAACGGGAAGAAGCCGCTCTGAAGCTTGACGGCCATCATCTCCTGGCGCATCAGTTCGGTGCTGTAGACGCCGAACCGATCGGACTCGCGGCGCTCCTGGGCGAACGACTTGACGACGCGGATGCCCGGAATCGTGTCCGCCAGGATGGCGCTGAGACCCGCCCACCGCCGCCAGATGCGGTGATACAGGGCGTGGATGTACTTCCCGAACAGGTAGGTGGCCAGGAAGATGAGCGGTGTCGGAGCCAGCGCCAGCAGGAACAGGCGCCAGTCCAGCAGCAACAGGATGACGGCGATCAGGATCATGGTGACGATGTTGACCAGTATCTCCTGGAAGCCCTCGGTGATGAACTGCTGGAGGCGGTTGAGGTCTCCGGTCACGCGGGCCATGATCTGGCCGGTCTGGTTGCGGTTGTAGTAGCTGAGGCGCAGCATCTGCAGGTGGTCGTACAGCTCCACTCGCAGGTCCAGCAGCACCCGGTTGCCCAGCCATTGCATCAGATACATGCGGAACATCGACACGGCGGCCGACCCCACGTGCGAGCCGACCAGGGCCAGCACGATGACCGGGAAGAGACTCAGGTTGGCCGGCGTGATCACCTTGTCGATGAGCGTCTTGGTCAGATACGGCGGCGTCAGGCCCAGGCCCGTGATGACGAACGTCAGCGAGAGGCCGAGCAGCGCCAGCCACTTGTACGGCATCACGTGCCTGAGGAGCCGCGACAGGACCTGCCGCCGGTCGATGCAGAACAGGCAGACCTCGCCGCCCCGCCGCAGGGCCCGGCCGCACTTCGGGCACCGGTGTTCGGGCCGGCGCGTGGCCGCCGGGCGCAGTTCCTCGATCGACTTGCCGCTGCCCCTGCCCTCGACGATGGCGCGGAGGAAGTTGCACAGGTCCGCGGCCTCGTAGTGGGATCCGAGCGAGAAGTGGGCGACTTCGTAGCCCTTCTCCTCGGTGGAGATCACCAGCCCGCTGGACCCGACGTACTCGCGGATCTCGGCGCCCGTGATCGCTTCCAGAGGCAGGTCGAAGGTGATCGCCGCCTCGCCCTGGCGACCGTTCGGCGACATGACGATCAGGCGCCGGTCGGTCAGGAAGACCCAGCTCTCGCCGAACGATCCGTCCGACGTGATGTCGGCAAACAGACAGGCGGCCACGCGCTCATCGGGATGGAGCACGCCCCGCAGCCACTCCACCACGTCGTCAGGCAGGGCCTCGACCTGTGCCGAACCCGCAGGGGGGGGGATTACTTGCGCTACGCCGGACATGATCGCCAACCGCTCGCCCGCGGACTCGATCAGGCTTTGACTACAGAGATGGAACGTCGACCGCCGCCAAACATCCTATTTTAGGCCCCCCGACCGTGACCATCAAGAGGATCAGCGAAAACATGACGGATTTGGCGCAACGCACGGCCCGGCGGACTCGCCGCTTGCGCCCGCCGGGCTCCGGCGGTAGTGTGTGCGGCACTCCAGACGGAGGGACACTCCGTGGCCGACGACCTGGCCGGCAGACGCGTGCTGATCACCAGCGGCCCGACGCGGGCCCCCATCGACGCCGTGCGCTACATCGAGAACCGCTCCAGCGGCCAACTCGGCACGTGCATCGCCCGGCAGGCGCTCGCCCGCGGCGCCCAGGTGGTCCTGGTGGCCGGCCCCGCAAGCCGCACGCCCGACCCGGATGCCCTGACGCCCGGCCAGAGAGAGCGCCTGCACGTGGTCGCCATCGAGACCGTCCCGGACCTCGTCGCCGCTCTGGAGGCCGAACTGACCGGGCCGGCGCCGCCGGACGCGGTCATCCACGCGATGGCTGTGCTCGACTACGTGCCGGCCGACACGGCCGCCGGCAAGACGCCGTCGGGCCGCCAGGAGTGGCTGGTGCGCCTGGTGCGGACGCCGAAGGTCATCCTCCGCATCCGCGACCTGGCCCCGCGGGCCTGCCTGGTGGGGTTCAAGCTCGAGGTCGGACGCACGGAAGAGGAGCTTCGAGAGACGGCGCTGAAATCGCTGCGCGCCAGCCGCGCGGACCTGGTCGTCGCCAACGACCTGAACGGCATCACGGCCGACCGGCACCCGGCCCTGATCCTGGCACCCGACGGAACCGTGCTGGCCCGCCCCTCGACGAAGGCCGAGATCGCCGCCCGCCTCTGCGATCTGCTGGCAGGCCGGTGACGGTCACTCCAGCACGCCCGTCAGCGACAGCCCCTTGCGCGCGGTGCAGCGGACATGGACGACCTGCCCGAGCCGGCCGCCGTCGGCGGGCACGGTCAGCCGCACGTAATGGTCCGTATACCCGCTCAAACGCCCGACCGGCCCTTCGCGCTCCAGAAGCACCCGCACCCGGTGCCCCACGAAGGACTCCGCCCAGTCCGCCGCCAGCAAGTTGGCCAGACCGCGCAGCGCGCGTCCGCGCGTGCCCACGGCGTCCGCGGGCGCACGGCCGTCCATCGAGGCGGCCGGCGTGCCCGCACGCGGGCTGTATGGGAAGACGTGGATGCGGCTGAACCGGACGACGCGGCAGAGGTCCATCGTGTTCTCAAAGGCGGCGGCGTCCTCGCCCGGGAACCCCACCATCACGTCCGTGGAGATGGCGGGCGCCCCCAGGGCCGCCCGCGCCCGTGCAACCGTGTCCAGATACTCCGCGGGCCGGTAGCGGCGCCCCATGCGGCTCAGCACGCCCGCGTTACCGCTCTGCAGCGGCAGGTGCAGGTGCGCGCAGACGGCGGGATGCGCCATCGCGGCCAGCAGTTCGTCGGTCACCTCGCCGGCCTCGATCGAACTCAGCCGGACGCGTTCGACGCCATCGGTTTCGGCGACCGCCGTCAGCGCGCGGGCCAGCGACGGGCGGTCCGGCAGATCGCGGCCATAGAAGCCGGTGTGGATGCCGGTGAGGACGATCTCCGGGAACCCGGCGTCGGCCAGCCGCCGCGCCTCGGCGGCCACGTCGGCCACGGGGCGGCTGCGCGGCCGGCCCCGCACGTGGGGGAGGATGCAGTAGGCGCAGAACGCATCGCAGCCGTCCTGCACCTTCAGGAACGCCCGCGCGCGCCCGTCGAACGACCGGATGCCGAAGTCGCCGGCCGGCACGCCGTCGCCGGCCGCCGGCTGTCCGGCGGCCGCCGGCTGCCCGGCGGCCGCCTGCAGCAGCGCCCGCCATTCGGTGCGCCGGAACCGGCCCGCGATCCCGGCCGCCTCCGGGGGCCCGTCCGGCCGGGCCTCCACGCCGCAGCCGGTGACGAAGACGGCGGCGCCAGGGTTCTCGCGCACGAGCCGGGCGGCAAGCTTCCGGCTCTTGCGGTCGGCCACGGCGGTGACGGTGCACGTATTGACGATGCAGACGTCGGCCGGCCGGCCGGGCCTGGCCGCCTCCAGCCCGCACGACTCCAGCGCCTCGGCCAGGCGCCGGGAGTCGTAGACGTTGACCTTGCAGCCGAGCGTCTCGATTCGATAGGTCCGGGGCGTGGCGGGCATGGGTCGGCGGACGGCAGGCCCCCTCAACGCCGGGCCACGCCCGTGCGACGGGCGGCCCCGGCGACGGCGTCGGCGACGGCGCGATGGACGGCCCTGTCCATGAAATCGGGAAGCAGTTCGCCCTCGGGCGCCAGCGCGGCCAGCGCCGAGGAGGCGGCGACCTTCATCTCCTCGTTGATTGTGCGCGCACGCGCGTCAAGCGTTCCGCGGAATATGCCCGGGAACCCCAGCGCGTTGTTGATGTGCCGGCCGTCGTCGGCGACGGCGGCCCCGGCGGCGACCGCCTCGTCCGGCCAGACCTCCGGCACGGGGTTGGCCATGGCGAACACGATGGGGTCGGCCGCCATCGAGCGCACCATCTCCGGCGTGACCGCGCCGGCGCTGCTGACGCCGACGAACAGGTCCTTCGCGCGCATCACGTCGGCCAGCGAGCCGCTCTGGCGCTCGCGGTTTGTGACGGCCGCGATGGCCTCCTTGGCCGGGTTCATGCGGTCGGGCCGGCCGGCGTAGATGGCGCCGGCCCGGTCGCAGAGGACGACGTCGGCGACGCCGTAGGACAGCAGGAAGCGCGCCACGGCCGACCCGGCGGCCCCGGCCCCGTTCATGACCACCCGCAGGTCCTCGGCCCGCCTGCCCGTCTGCTTCAGCGCGCTGATCAGGGCGCCGAGCACGACGACGGCCGTTCCGTGCTGATCGTCGTGGAACACGGGCAGGTCGAGCCTCTCCTTCAAGGTGTCCTCCACCTCGAAGCAGAGCGGTGCGGCGATGTCCTCCAGCAGGATGGCGCCGAAGGTCGGCGCCACGGCCTCCACCGTGTCGATGATGCGGGCGGCGTCCCGGCTCTCGACCAGCAGCGGCACGGAGGCGACGTCCACCATCTCCATCAGGATGACGCTCTTGCCCTCCATGACGGGCATGGCGGCCTTCACCCCGACGTCGCCGAGGCCCAGCACAGCCGTCCCGTTGGTGATGACGGCGACGGTGTCGCCGGCGGACGTGTAGTCGTAGTACTTGTCCGGTTCGGCCTCGATGAGCCTGCTCACCTGGGCGACGCCGGGCGTGTAGACCTGCCGGAGCTGCTCGAGGGTCCGGAGCCGCAAGCGGCTGGTCATGCGCGTCTTGCCGCCCTCATGGAGGGCCAGGATGGCGTCCAGCGTCGGGTCGACTTCTCTGCGTCTCATCGGGGGATCGTGCCTGCCATGCTGTCGGAGAGGGGGACGACGCCGCTACCACTCCCCCTTATACCGGTCCGGCGCCGGGCAGGCAAGCGAACGGGCGCGCAGGACCTCGTCGTAGACGCCGCAGACGCGCCGAACGTGCTCGGCCAGGCCGAAGTCCGCCCGCACGCGGCGCGCACCTGCGCGGCCCATGGCCGCCCGGGCACGGTCGTCGCTCAGCACCCGCTCCAGCGCATCCGCCAGGGACTCGGCGGACAGGTCCCGCACGAGCACGCCCGTGCGGCCGTCCTCGACGACCTCCGCCACCCCCCCGAAGCCCGTGGCCACCACCGGCGTCCCCACCGCCATCGCCTCCAGGACGACGCGCCCGAACGGCTCCGCCTCGCTGGCGACGGCCAGCACGTCTGCGTCGGCCAGGAGGGAGGCCACGTCCGTCCGGAATCCCAGGAACCGAACCGTGCCCTCCAGGCCCAGGTCGGCCGCCAGGGCGTGCAGACGCAGTCCGTAGGCCGCATTCCGGGCCAAACTGGCGTCGCCGGCGACGGCGGCCGTCAGCGGCAGCCGGCGCTCGCGCAGGATGCACAGGGCGCGGAAGAGCCGCTCGTACCCCTTCCAGGGCGCCATCTGGGCCACGAACGCCACCAGCGGATCGCCCTCGGCCACGCCCAGCTCGGCCCGCGTGCGGCCCGGGCGCGCCTGCCGCGCGAAGGCATCCGCGTCGATCGCGTTGTGGATCACGTGCATGGCAGGCCGAGCGCCGGCCGGCAGGGCCGCCTCGCGCGCGACGGCCCGGCTGACGGCGATGACGGCGTCGGCCAGGCCCGCGCACACGTGCACCGCCCGGCGCACGCCGCGCAGATCCCGCAGGTGCCAGACGCACGGCACCCCGGCCAGGGCCGCGGCCAGACCGGCCGCCGGCATGGCCCCCATCGTGTTGACGTGCACCAGCGAGACGCCGCGCCGCCGCACGTAACGGGCGATGGCGACGGCGGCAGCGGCCACGCGGCCGGCCGTCCAGGCCAGGGCCGCCGGATGCGGGCGGCGCCGCAGCAGGGGCATCGGCACGCGCACGACGGGCACGCGCGCACGCTCCAGGGCGCGTGCCAGGGGGCCGGCGGCGGGCACCGCGGCCAGCGGCTCCCAACGCCCGCGGTCGAGCCCCCCGAGGAGCTGCAGCAGGCTCCCCTCGGCCCCGTAGAGCCGGCACGATCCGTTCACGTAGAGCACACGATGGGGCATGACAAAGGCATTCTATGGCAACCGGCCGGCCTCCGCAAAGCGCCCGCCGACGGGCATTTGCACTCCTGTTCACAGGCCGGTATGCTTGACCATGGCCGGACCGGCCCCCCCGCGGAGGCCGGCCGGCGGCACTCGGCCTCTGGGGACACCACCTCCTGATGAGAGACGCCCCTACCAGGTACGCCGCCGGGCCCGACCGCCCGATCCGGCGTGTGACCGGTCGGCGCCATGTGTGACGGATGGAGGCGACCCCGATGCTGAAGTTCGACGAACGCACACAGACCCTGCTCCGCGAAGAGCACCTGTTCGAACTCCAGGAGCCGATACACCCCGAGTATTACGACGACCTGTTCCCGGACGGGGCGGTGCCGAAGATCATCTTCAACCACCGCCACGTGCCCATGCGGCCCGCCGCCGAGACGTGGATCACCGACACCACGTTCCGGGACGGCCAGCAGGCCATGGCCCCGATGACGACGCGGCAGATCGTCGACCTCTACAAGATGCTGCACCGGCTGGGCGGGGAGCACGGCCTGATCCGCACCAGCGAGTTCTTCGTCTACGAAGAACACCACCGGCACGCGGTCGAGGAGTGCCTGTCGCTCGGGTATGAGTACCCGCAGGTGACGTCCTGGATCCGCGCGCATCCGAAGGACTTCCAGCTCGTCAAGGACATGGGCCTGGAGGAGACGGGCATGCTGACCAGCGTGTCCGATTACCACATCTTCCACAAGTGGCCGGGCTCGAACCGCCGGCAGGCCATCGACCGCTACCTGGCCGTCGTCAAGGAGGCCCTCAGCGCAGGCATCCGGCTGCGCTGCCACTTCGAGGACATCACGCGGGCGGACTTCTACGGGTTCGTCGTGCCCTTCGCCATCGAACTGCGCAAGCTCGCCGAAGAAAGCGGCATCCCCATCCGCATCCGCGCCTGCGACACGATGGGTTACGGCGTCACCTATCCCGGCGCCAGCCTGCCCCGGAGCGTGCCGGGGATCATCTACGGCCTCAACTACCACGCCGGCATTCCCAGCGAATGGCTGGAGTGGCACGGGCACAACGACTTCCACCGGGCGCTCATCAACTGCACCACCGCCTGGCTCTACGGCTGCTCGGCCGCCAACGGCACCCTGCTGGGCATCGGCGAGCGCACCGGCAACCCGCCCATCGAGGCGCTCGTCATCGAGCACCTGGCCCTGCGCGGCGACGACCCCACCGTGGACACCCGCGTCATCACCGAGATCGCCCGCTACTTCCGCCAGGAGATCGGCTACAGCATACCCCCGCAGCAGCCCCTGGTCGGCGCGCGGTTCAACACCACCCTGGCGGGCATCCACGCCGACGCCCTGTCCAAGGACAAACGCATCTACACCATCTTCGACACCGAACAGGTCCTCGGCGTGCCGCCCGACATCCGCATCACCGACAAGTGCGGCCGCGCCGGCATCGTCTACTGGGTCAACCTGCACCTGGCACTCGAGGGCGACCGCGCCGTCGGCAAGGACCACCCCGGCGTTCAGGCCATCCTGGACAACGTCACCGAGCAGTATGCCCGCGGCCGGGTCACCGTGATGAGCGAAGAGGAGATGTTCGGCCTGGTGGCCCAGCACATGCCCGAACTGGCCGACCGGATAGATGCCGTGCGGGCCTGACCTCATCCAACTGCAGCAGAACGGACGGGCGCCGATGATCGCTGTCATCAGCGACATTCATGCCAACTACGACGCACTGGAAGCCGTACTGACCGAGATCGACCGGCTCCGGCCGGACCGCGTCATCTGCCTGGGCGACATCGTCGGATACGGGCCCGAGCCCGCCGCCTGCGTGGACGCCGTGCGCGAACGCTGCGAGGTGACCGTCTGCGGAAACCACGACTACGCCGTCATCTACGGCGCCAACGACTTCAGCCCCCCCGCCCGGGCCAGCATCGAGCGGCACCGCCGCAGCCTGATGCCGCGCGTGCAGGCCGGCGACCTCGACCGGGAGCGGCAGGAACGCTGGGAGTTCCTCAAGACGCTGCCCTACCGCCACGTGCACGACTCCTGGCTGTTCGTCCACGCCGCCCCCCGCAACCCCGTCGTCGAGTACCTCCGCAAGGTCGACGTGATGCTCGACATGACCCAGAAGATCGCGGAGAACTTCCGCCAGATGGACTGGCTCTGCTTCATCGGCCACACCCACCAACCGGGCATCATCCTCCCCGAGATGAAGTTCCTCGCGCCCGAGGAACTCGAAGACGGCATCTACAGGCCCGAACACCACAGCAAGGCCATCATCAACGTGGGCAGCGTCGGCCAGCCGCGCGACGGCGACTGGCGGGCCTGCTTCGTCACGGTCCAGGACGACGGCCTTGTGCGCTACCACCGCGTCGCCTACGACCTGGACCGCGCGGTGGCCAGAATGGCGGAATCGCCCTACGGCGACCCCGCCCTCGCCGAACGCCTCCGCCGCGCCCGCTGAGGCCGCCGCCCCCGGCGCCGCGTGGCCCGCGGCACGCGCGGACGCTTTACGCGCACGGGCGGTTCGCTTATAGTGCGGCCCCGTGCTTCCACCGGAGGCCGCCGGGCATCCCAGGAGGATCGCCACCGATGACGGGCCGGGAGATCGTGCGCCGGACGCTGACCTTCGAGCGGCCGGAACGCATCGCAATGTCGCTGCCGCCGCCCTACCCGAACGACTTCTGCAGCGCGGGCGTGGGCGAGGACCCCCGCCGTCCGGAAGGGAGCTGGGCGCAGGTGGACGAGGCCCGCTGGGAGCGCGTCGACGAATGGGGCAACACATGGGCGCGCATCGAAGGGATCACCAAGGGTGAGGTGGCCCGCGGGGTGCTGGAGGACTGGGACCGGATCGACGAGATCGAGCTGCCGGACTACAGCCTCGCGTCGCGCTACGAGGCGGCGCGGAACGCCTTCGGCGCGTGCGCGGACGCCTTCCGGCTCGGCTGGCTGCCCGGATTCCCGTTCAGCATCGCCCGCAAGATGCGGCGCATGGACAACTTCCTGGCCGACGTGCTGGCGGAGCCGGAGCGCGTGCGCCGGCTGCTGGCGATGGTGGAGGCGCAACTGCACCACGCCGTCCGCCGGCTGGCCGAGGCGGGCGCCGACGGCGTGATGTTCTGCGAGGACTGGGGCACGCAGGACCGGCTGCTGGTGAGCCCGCGCGTGTGGCGCGAGGTGTTCGCGCCCGGCTTCCGGCGCCTGTGCGCGACGGCGCGCGAATGTCGGGTCTTCGTGCTCATGCACTCGTGCGGCTACATCCGCGAGGTCATGGTGGACCTGATCGCGGCCGGCATCGCCTGCTTCCAGTTCGACCAGCCGGCGCTCTACGGGATCGAGACGCTCGGGCGGGACTTCGCCGGGCGCGTGACCTTCTGGTGCCCGGTGGACATCCAGACGACGCTCCAGACGCGGGACACGGCCCGGATCGCCGCCGAGGCCCGCGAGATGATCGACCGCCTGGGCCGCGGCGGAGGCTTCATCGCCGGCTGCTACGGCTCCAACGAGGCGCTCGGGCTCGACCCCCGTTACCAGGACACGGCCTGCCGCGCGTTCGTGCAGCACGGCGCGCCGGCCCTCAGGCCGCAGGCGAGCGGCCGCCTGACGTCTTCCTGAACACACAAGACAACCCAGGTACCGATGACCATGCAGACGATCCCGCTCGACGGCGACTGGCAGTTGACCTACCTCCCGGAGGCCGCCTCGAAGGTGCGCCACCCGGACGACCTCATCCAGGCGGGGCTGATGCGCGTCCCGGCCCGGGTGCCCGGCAACGTGGAACTGGACCTGATGCGCGCCGGGGAGCTGCCGGACCCGTTCGTGGGCAGGAACAGCCGCTCGCTGCGCGCGCTCGAGCTGTGCGAGTGGTGGTACGCCCGCGAGTTCGACGTGCCGCACTACGCGCCCGGCACGCCGTGGGAGATCGTCTTCGAAGGGCTCGACACGTTCGCCACCGTCTGGGTGAACGGGATGGAGGTCGGGCGCTCGGACAACATGTTCATCCCGCATCGGTTCGACGTGACCGACGCGCTGCGGCCCGGGCCGAACCAGATCGCCGTGCGCCTCGGGTCGGCGCTGGCCCAGGCTCGCCGCCACCACTACGACGTCGGCCAGGTGAGCTGGGAGCGCCGGGACGAGTGTCAGTTCGTGCGCAAGCCGGCGCACACGTGGGGCTGGGACATCATGCCGCGCGCCGTCTCGGCGGGCATCTGGCGGTCCGTGCGGCTCCGGCAGCGGCCGGCCACGGCCATCGAGCAGGTCTACTACTGGACGCAGGCCCTGCGCGGCGACGAGGCCGTCCTGGGCGTGAAGTACCACTTCCGAACCGACGCGCCCGTCCTGCAGAGGCTGGCGATGCGGTTCCGGGGCGAGTGCGAGGGGCACGTGTTCGAGTGCGACTGGCCGGTGGAGTTCATCACCGGGCATCTGCCCATCCGCGTGCCCGGCGCGCGGCTCTGGTGGCCCAAGGGCTACGGCCGGCCGCACCTCTACACGGTGACCGCGCAGCTTCGCCTCGGCGACCAGGTGCTGGACGAGCGCACCGAACGGATCGGCATCCGCACCATCGACGTGGACCGCACCGAACGGGCCGGCGGTGCGCCGCCCGTGCCGGTGGGACGCCACCGGCGGCGTCTCGACGCCGAGCCGTCGCCGGACGGGCACTTCGTGTTCCGCGTCAACGGGGAGCCGGTGCTCGTCAAGGGCAGCAACTGGGTGCCGCTCGATCCGTTCCACAGCCGCGACGCCTCGCGCCTGGGCCAGGCGTTCGAACTGCTCGACGACGTCGGGTGCAACATGGTCCGCTGCTGGGGCGGGAACGTGTATGAAGACCACGCGTTCTTCGACCTCTGCGACGAGCGGGGCGTGATGGTCTGGCAGGACTTCGCCTTCGCCTGCAACCGTTACCCGCAGACGGCGGAGTTCCTGGATGCGGTGCGCCTCGAGGCCGAGGCCGTCGCCGCAAAGCTCCGGAACCACCCGAGCCTGGCCATCTGGTGCGGCGGCAACGAGGTGGACCTGGCCTACTCCCGCGACGGTCTGCGGCCGGACCAGAACCGCATCACCCGCGAGGTGCTCCCGCAGGTCCTCCACCGCTGCGACCCCTACCGCCACTACGTGCCCTGCTCGCCCTACGTGTCGCCCCAGGCGGGGCTCCGAGGCGAATCGTACGGCCGCCAGACCGAGCAGCACCTCTGGGGCCGGCGGGACTTCTTCCGGGGGCCGTTCTACTCGCAGCACACCGCCCACTTCGTCGGCGAGACCGGCTACCACGGCTGCCCCAACGTCTCGTCCATCAAGCGCTTCATCACCCCCCAGAAGCTCTGGCCCTGGTCGGAGAGCGACGAATGGCACCATCACTCGACCTACCACTGGTATGAGCTGCCCATCTCGCGCCCCCGAAACGACCTGATGGCCCACGAGGTGGAGGAGATGTTCGGACACGTGCCGGACGACCTGGACACCTTCGCGCTGGCCAGCCAGATCGCCCAGGCCGAGGCGAAGAAGTACTTCATCGAGCTGACCCGCCGCCGCAAGTGGCATACGGGCGGCATCCTGTGGTGGAACCTGCTGGACGGCTGGCCGCAGTTCTCCGATGCCGTCGTCGACTACTACCTGGGCAAGAAGCTGGCCTATCACTACATCCGCCGCGTGCAGCAGCCGGTCTGTCTGATGCTCGCCGAGCAAGGCGCCCAGGAGGGCCTGCCGCTCATCGTCGGCAACGACAGCTCCGAGGATGCCCACGTGCGCTACCGCGTGCAGGACGCCGAGTCCGCCGCAACGGTGGCGGAGGGCGACTTCACGGTGCCGGCCAACCAGAACTGGCTCCTGGAGCGCGTGCCAGTGGACCCGTCGCAGCAGAGGCTCTACCTGATCGCCTGGGAGAGCAACGGGACGCTGCTCGGGAACCACTATCTGGCCGGAGACCCGCCGTTCGACCTGGCGCAGTACGTGCGCCGGCTGCCGGCCATCGCCGCGCTGGAACGGCCGTTCGACCCGAGGACCGTCGCGCGTTGACGGGAGGCCGCCCATGATCCTGGCGACGGCTTGGGGGTGGGGCCGGCACCTGCTGCCGGTCGCCGCCTACCTCTGCGGGTCGGTGCCGTTCGGCTTCCTGGCCGCACGTCTGGTCCGGGGCGTGGACATACGCGAGACGGGCAGCCGCAACATCGGCGCCACGAACGCCGCACGCGCGCTCGGGTTCCGCTACTTCCCGCTGCTGGTGCTGCTGGACCTGGCCAAGGGGTTCCTGCCCACGCTGGCGGCGCAGCACGTTGTCCCGGCCGGCGACGGCGCGGTGGCACCGCTGGCCATCCTGACGGGGATCGCGGCCATCGTGGGGCACGTCTTCCCGGTCTTCCTGGGCTTCAGGGGCGGCAAGGCCGTGGCCACGGGCGGAGGCGTGTTCCTGGCCCTGTCGCCTTGGGCGGTGCTGGCGGCCGGCCTGGCCTGGGGGGTCGTGTTCGCGCTGACGCGCTACGTCTCGCTCGCCTCCATCGTGGCCGCGGTGGTGCTGCCGGTGGCGGTGTGGTTCCGGTCCCCGGATGTCTGCGGGGTCTGGGACCCGCTGACGGCGTTCGCCGCCGTGGCGGGGGCGTTCGTCATCTACCGCCACAGGGGGAACATCCGCCGCCTTCTGGACGGGACGGAGAACCGGATCGGCAGGCCCCGCACGCCGTGAGCCGCCGTCATGGCGGCCCTTCGGGCAGGTCCGACAGGTCGGTCAGGGGCCGGCGGCGGGCGGCGTCGGGGTCGTATCCCAGCGCCTCGAGAAGGCGGCGCTCGATCCGGCCCTCGGTCAGTTCGCCGTGTTCCTCGTCCTCGATCTCCAGGCTCCCGCCGGCGATCATGCCGTGCCCGCCCGCCTGCCTCCGGCCGATGACGCCGCGCAGAAGCGACCCGGCGTTGGCGTTCGGCTTGACCGTGCGGAGCGAGACGAGCATGCGGTGCTCGTAGACGCCCGTGCACAACGCCCAGTCGACGCCATCGACGCTGACGAGCACGTCGGCCATCTCGGACGGGACGTCGGGGTTGGCGACGGCGCCCATGTGGCAGATGCCCACGGCGTCGGCGACCCAGGCGGTGCGGATCACGCGGTCGAGTTGCAGGAAGAACGACACCGGCCGCGGCGGATGGCGCAGGCGCCCCAACAGGCGCTGGTCGGAGACGGGGAAGGCCGCCAGGAAGGCGGCCACGTCCGCCCGGGTGGCCTCGCGCCCCAGGTCCTGCGTCTCGCTGGCGATGCCGTAGCAGACGGCCGTGGCCAGGCGCGAGGTCAGTGACAGGCCGGCGCTGACCACGTATTCCGTCAGGATGGTGGAGACGGCCCCGTAGGCCGGGCGCACGTCCACGTGCGGCACGCCATGGAGCTTCGTGCCCGGGTGGTGGTCGATGACGGCGACCACCTCGGCGTCCGCCGGCAGGGAGTTGTTGCCGAAGCCCGGTTGGGTGTCGACGACGATGATCGGGCTTCCCGCCTCGAAGTCGGCCTTGTCGACCTGCTGCAGGGGGATGCCGAGGGAGCGAACCATGTGGCGGTTCTCCGAGCGGCCGATGATGCCGCCGTACCCGATGCGGACCCTGGTCTTCAGGGTCTCGCTCAGCAGATGCCGCAGGCAGAGGGCGGCGCCCATGGCATCGGGGTCCGGGTTGTCGTGCGTCAGGACGAGCACGTCCGGCCGGTCGCTCAGGAGGGCCAGCAGCCGCCTGACGCGTCCCTTGCTGGAAGACAGCCTGTATCGACGCATGCGACGCCCCTGCGGCTCAGCGCGGCCCCGGTCCGGCCCGCGCCACGAACTTGTCCACCATGTGGTGGGGAAGGTAGCTCTCCTTGGCGTGCCGGAGGCCCGGGATGCCCAGGTCCTGCTCGCGGTTGACGAACTCGAACGGGGCCAGGCCGTAGGCGCAGAACCACTGGTTCATCACCTGGTAGAGGCCCGGGAACTCCGTCATGGCCTTCTCGAAGTGGACGACGGCCGTCGTCTCGTTGAGTGCCTGGCCGATCGAGAACGCCTCGATGCGGCCGGCGACGCGGACGGCGCCTCCGATCAGGCCGAAGTCCTCGAAGTGGTCGAACGTCTCGCGCAGCGCCCAGTACTCCTCGGCCAGGCCCATGGTCGCCTCCATGTCGCGGGCCTCGGCCCAGCGTTCGTTCATCTCCTCCAGCTCCGGGAGCAGCGCGGGCGTGACCTCGCAGTACTCGCACTCGCAGGCGTTCAGACAGCGGTTGACGAGGTTCTTCTTGCGGTGGTACCGGCGCCCCGCGAGTTCGGCCAGGTCCCGGCGCAGGTACACGTAATCGGAGTTATCCCGATCGGCGTGGACGGCCAGCCCGGCGTCCGCCAGCGCCTCGGCGACTTCGGCCGTGATCCTGTGGAACGTGGTGATGCCCGCCCGGCGCAGCGGCTCGACCAGCGCGCGCGGGTCCGCCTCGCCCAGCGGCGGCCCCAGCACGCACCATTCCTCGCCCCTCAGGTCCAGGAACACCAGCAAGCCCCCGACCTCCGCGAGCCGCACGGGCCGGTGGAAGCGCCACGCGTACAGGTTCGGGAAGGTCTGCTCCGAGACCTGCGGGGGGAAGCTCCGGAGGCGCTCACTCACCAGCGGGAGGTGGGCCAGTTCAACGGGTCGGAAATCCACCTGCGGCCCTCCTCAGAGCTTGCCCGAACGCAGACCGGCCAGTTGCCGGCCCAGCGCATCGGCGTCCTGGACCGGCGCCCGGCAGACTCCGTCAGAGCACAGGTAGGCGGCGGCGCGCCCGCCGACGGGTCGGCGGCTCGCCAGGAGGGGGAGCGTCTCGGCCAGTTCGGCGGCCTCGTCGGCCCGGGCGCCCGCCAGCGTCAGGTCGGGCACGTAGGCTTCGCGGGCCCGGCTCAGGAGTCCCTGTCCGCCCGGACAGTCGGTGCCCGCGATCACGAGTTCCCTGGGCGGCGCCAGGAGGCGCAGCGTGGCCGACAGCAGGCCGGGCGCGCCCTCCGGATTCGCCTCGATGAGCGGCCGGCAGGTGGTCAGGCCCCGCGCGGCCACGTCGGCGTACTGCCGGCAGTCCTCGAGGGCGCTCAACCGGAGCAGCGCATGGCACGCGGCGGCATGGCCGGACGGCGCGGGGCCGCCGCCCAGGTCGTGCAGGGCGGCGATGAGCGGCTCGTTGCCCCGGCCCGTCTCGGCGAACAGGCCGTGCCCGCTGTCCCAGTACTGCCTGACCATCGTGTCGGCCAGCGCCCGCGCCGACCGGATGTGCTCGACCTCGAACGTGGCCCCGTAGAGGTCCAGCAGGGCGCCGCAGGTGAAGGCGTAGTCCGTCAGGAATGCCGGGCCGTCGGCGCGGCCCGCCGGGAGCACGTGCACCAGCCGTCCGTCGGGGCCGCCGGCACTGAGGAGCAGTTCGACGCACTGACGGGCCGCCTGCAGGTAGCGCGGCTGCCCGGTGGCGCGGTAGAGGCGCGTCAACCCGGAGACGGCCAGCGCGTTCCAGTCGGTCAGAACCTTGTGGTCCACGGCCAGCGGGGTGCGCCGGCTGCGCTCCTCGAAGAGCCTGCGGGCGCCGCTCCGGATGACGGCGTCGGCCTCGGCGGAACCGATTCTGAACAGCCCGGCGATGCAGTTGACCGTCAGCGTACGGGAGAGCACGCTGCCGGCCGTCTCCCCGGCGCCGCCCCTGTCCACGCCGAAGTAGCGCGCAACGATGCGGCCGTCGTCTCGGCCCAGGCAGTCCAGGATCTGGCCGTAGGTCCAGAGGTAGAAGGCACCCTCCCGACCGTCCGTGTCGGCGTCCTGGGACGCGAAGAACCCGCCGTCGGCCCCGCACAGTTCGCGCAGCATGTACTCGGCGGTGGCCACGGCGGTCGGCAGGCAGCCGGGGCGGCCGGTTGCCCGATGGGCGTCGGCATAGAGGCCCACGAGCTGCGCGCTATCGCAGAGCATCTTCTCGAAATGAGGGACACGCCACTCGCGATCGACCGTGTAGCGGTGGAAGCCGCCGCCGATCTGGTCGAACAGGCTGCCGCTGCTCATCCGGTCCAGGGTGCTCAGGGCCATCAGGTGGCATCGCTGGTCGCCCGTGTGGCCCCAGTAGCGGAGCAGGAAGTGGAGCAGGGGGGCCTGGGGGAACTTGGAGCCGGTGCCGAACCCACCGTATTCCATGTCGAAGCGCGCCGCGCACGCCCGCAGCACGGGCTCCCACAGGTCGGCGGAGAGAGGCTCCCCGGCGGGTTCCGGGATGGAGGCGCTCCGCAGGGCATCCAGGATGCGGGCGGCGGACTGATGGACGCCGTCCCGGCGGTCCGCGTAGGTCGAGCGGACGGCTTCGAGCACCTGCGGGAACCCGGGGAGTCCGGCACGGTCTTCCGGCGGGAAGTAGGTGCCGCCGAAGAAGGGCACTCCGTCCGGCGTCAGGAACACCGTCAACGGCCAGCCGCCCAGGCCGGTCATCAGTTGGAGGGCGCGCATGTAGAGGGCATCCAGGTCGGGGCGCTCTTCCCGGTCGACCTTGACGCAGACGAAGTGGGCGTTCATCGCGGCGGCGATGGCCGGGTTCTCGAAGCACTCGCGCGCCATCGCGTGGCACCAGTGGCAGGCCGAGTAGCCGATGCTCAACAGGATGGGCTTGTCCTCGGTCCGGGCGCGCTCGAGCGCCTCGGCTCCCCAGGGGTACCAGTCCACGGGCTGCGTGCTGTGCTGGCGCAGATACGGACTGGCGCTTTCGGCCAGGCGATTGCCGCCGGCCGCGTCCCTCCACTGGTCACCTGCGGACACTCACCTGCTCCCGCTGGAACTCGAATGCCGGTTCGTCGCCGGCGACTCCAGTACGATGGGCACATCTCGGCCGCACTGTGGACAACGGGGCTCGGTCAGACGTATCTCAGGGCGAGAGAAGCCCTTCCGACGTATCAGCACGCCCCCGCAGCCGGGGCAGCGGGTCGTCTGCCCCTCCGGCGTCGGCACATTGCCCAGGTAGACGTAGTTCAGCCCGGCCTCCCGGCCCGCCTGTTCGGCCGTCCGCATGGTCTCCAGCGGGGTCGGCGGCAGGTCGGTCGCACGGTAATCGGGATGGAAACGCGAGATATGCCATGGGATATCCGGCGACAGGCCGGCCAGGAAGTCGGCCAGCTCCCGCAGTTCCCCCGGGGAGTCGTTGGCCCCCGGTATCAGCAGCGTCGTCACCTCGACGTGGATGCCGGCCCGATGCATGGCCGCAATGGCGTCCAGCACCGGCTGGAGCCGCGCGCTGCACTGGGTGCGGTAGAAGTCGTCGGAGAACGCCTTCAGGTCGACGTTGGCGGCGTCGATCAGGCCCGTCATCGCCTCGACGGCCTCAGGCGACTGGTAGCCGTTCGTGACGAAGCTGTTCTTGAGGCCGCGCTGCCGGGCCAGCCGTACGCAGTCCAGCGCGTACTCCATGACGATGGTCGGCTCGGTGTAGGTGTAGGAGATGCCGGCGGCGCCCCGGGCCGCCGCCTCGTCGACCACGTCCTGCGGGGGCACGCAGGGCAGGCCCTGGAGGACGGAGACGGCGTCGATCTGGGAGATCTGCCAGTTCTGGCAGAACGGGCAGCGGAAGTTGCACCCGGGCGTCGCGATGGAGTAGGCCGTCGTTCCGGGCAGGAAGTGATAGAAGGGCTTCTTCTCGATCGGGTCGAGGTGACGCGCGGCCAGCCGGCCGTAGACCAGGCTGATGAGCCTGCCGTCGATGTTCCGGCGCACGCGGCAGAATCCCGTCCGGCCCGCGGCGATGTGGCACCGGTGGCTGCAGAGGAAGCAGTCGACCGCTTGATGGTCGCCCTCCTCATACAGGACGGCCTCTGCCGATGTGTCCATGCCCGTGCCTGCCGTTCGTGTGGTTAGGGCGTCAGTGTGCGCAGGGCCGCCAGCGCCGCCTCGTAGTCCGGATGCTCCGTGATCTCCGGCACCAGTTCCATGTAGGCAAGGCGGCCCTCGCGGTCGATCACGAAGATGGACCGTGCCAGCAGCCGCATCCCTTTGATGAGCACGCCGTAGGAGGTGCCGAAATCGGCGGTCACGTGGTCGGAGAGGACGCGCAGGCGCTCGACACCCTCGGCACTGCAGAAGCGCGTCAGCGCGAAGGGCAGGTCCTGGCTGATCGAGAGCATGACGACGTCGCCGGGCAGGGAGGCGGCGGCCTCGTTGAAGCGCTTCGTCTGGACCGAGCAGACGCCGGTGTCCACGCTGGGGACGGCGCTGATCAGGATGACGTTGCCCCAGGACCGGTTCAGGCGGAACTCCTTCCAGTTTTTGTCGACGGCGGTGAACTCCGGAGCCGGATCGCCGACCTTGAGGCGCGGCCCGAGCAGCACCACCGGATCTCCCTTCATCGTGACCAGCCCGGTATGTTCCTCAAGCATGGCAGCCTCCTTCCGTCTACTTGCACAAGGACTGCGTGGAACGTGCGTGTCCACGCCGACTGACAGACGCCCTCTACTCCTGCCCGCCCCGGCGGCTGCGCCGAGCGCCCCGCCCGAGGCGCCGGCCCGGCAAAGCCGTGGAGGACACGTGTCGGTCGCCTCAGTAGCCGAAGTCCGCCCGCACGCTGCCGCCGGCCGCCCCGGCCCCGTCCTTCAGCATCGCCTTCGCCTCGTCGGCCAACCACGAGTACCTGTGCCACCAGGGCGGGCTGACCCGCCGGGCCAGGGCCGTGACCTGGCGCATGCGCGGCCGCGCCAGACGGGCGAACGACTCCGCCAGCGAGTCCAGGTCGCGAGTCTCCGGCAGCGTGAATGCCTCCTTGAAGTAGGCCCGTCCGCACATCGGCCCCGCGACCAGGTCGCACACCAGTGCGTATTGGGCGGCGTACTGCTCGAAGTCGACCGCCGCGCTCAAGAGCAGCATGGGCCGGTTGACCAGGCGGGCCATCTCCACGGCCGCGCTCCGGACTTCGTCGGGAGAGCTGATGCGTTCGACGCCCCCGTCCTCTCCCTCGACCCAGAGCATGGGTACCTGGGTCTTGTAGAAATGCCCGTACGGAGAGAAGTCCTCCGCCATCCGCACAACGCCGTCCGGCAGGCGACGGGCCATGTCGGCCCTGGACTCGCCGGGCCGCTGCAGGATCAGCGTCTCATTGAACAGCGGCTTGTCCAGCCGGCAGGCGCGCTCGTAGACGTCCGCCAGCCAGTCGAGGTTCCGCTTCCAGCTCTCCGGGTGGTCTGGGTCCAGCTTGACGAGCGTCTTGAACCCATCCAGCGTGTCGGCCGCCTCCTCGGGCTCGACGGCCAGGCGGGCAAGCTGCCCGCGCCCGCCGTCGATCGACTCGGTGCGGGTGTCCTCCAACCTGCCGATCAGCATGGTGCGGGGCCCCAGGAGGTCCCGGAACCCGGGGCTCTGGAAGGCGAGGCTGTTGAACAGCGCGGCGGACGCCTCCCCTTCGAGCTTGCGGGCGAAGCGACGGCAGATCCCGGCCACGTCGGCGTCCGTGGCCTTGCGCTCCTTGCCCACGTGTGTCAGGTACGACTCGAAAAGCCTCAGGTACGAACTGTGCTGGTCGGAGGCGAACACGTCCAGCGTCCCGGCCGGCGCGAAGCGGGCCAGGGTCCGCACGATGCCTTCGCTGACGGATGCTCCGTCGGGATACTCGGCCCACTTCGTCGCCATGGTGGCTCCCCCCTATCGGTCCCGCCTGTGGCCCACCCGCCACCGGGCCCGGTGCTGCGTCCTGCCCGTCAGTCCTCTTCCAGGACGATCGCCTCGGTCGGGCACTCCTCGGCGGCCTGGCGGCACGCTTCCTCGGCGGCCTCGGGCACCTCGTCAACGATCACTTCGGCGAACTCCTCGCCCATCTCGAAGACCTCCGGGCACGTGTCACAGCAGAGCCCACAGGCAATGCAGTCGTCCGATACAGTGGCTTTCATTACGGCCTCACAGCGGTAGAGTGTGAAAAGGGTCGATCTCCCATGCGCGCGTCGGCCCCCCGCAGGGCGCCTTCCGCGTCCGCCATCCGTCGGGCTCCGTCGCCCGTGCGGACGCTTCCGAACCGCCGGGGGCGGACGCGCGCAGCCTCCGGTGTCCGTGTGTCCAGGTACGCGCCGGCCGCGAACAACCCGGGCGGCCCGTCGGAACAAGCCCACCCCGCGTGGCGCCCGCTGACCCGCCGCACGCATCCTCCAGCCCCTCAGGGGCCCGATGGACAAAGGCGCTCGCCCCGCTCCTTCGGGGCGAATGCCCTCCCGGTTCCGTGCCCGCGTCCGTTGCGGCAGGGGAAGGCACCCCCGCGCCCCGACCGTCGATTGCCTTCGCGATTATAGACAGGCTCCCATCGGCTGTCAACATGCAAAACGGGCGCCCCTTGCGCGGCGCTATGGTGTCTCACGCGCTGACAGAAACCGCACGATCTCCGCAACGGCTTCGGCCCGCTCGTGGTCGTGCAGGAGGTGGTGGTTCGAGCGGTGGAAACCGGCCTCCGGCAGAACGGCGCGCGGCATCTGCGCAACGACCCGCCGCGCCGCCGTCCACGAGCACGTCTCGTCGGCCGAGGAATGCACCAGCAGCACCGGCATCGCCAGCGTGCCGGGGACGACGTCCGTGCGGGCGCGTCGCCGGATCTCCATGAGCGCCCCGAGGGCCGTGGCGGGATAGGCGCGGTAGGCGACGATCCGGTCGCGGCCGTCCGGCCGGTTCAGACGCGTCAGCCCGGGAGGCCGCACAACGTACTGAACGAACGGCGAGAGCAGGCGCCACCACGTCTGCGCCCTCAGCCCGTAGTACCACTTGTGGCACACGTCGCAGAACGGCGCCACCAGCACCATGCGCTCGGGGGGCTCCTCGGAGGCCAGGATCATGGCGATCGTGCCGCCCATGCTGAAGCCGATCAGCGCAACGTCGCCGTAGCGGGCCCGCATGTCCCTGTAGTGATCCCGCGCGGACGCCAGCAACTGCTCCCCGGTCACGCCGGCCATGTCCGCCGGACGGCGTCCGTGGCCCGGGTGGAGGGGAACGTGGACGTCCCATCCCGCCTCGTCGAGGGCGCGGGGCAGGTCGCCGAAGTCCAGCGGAGTGCTCAGCCAGCCGTGCAGGAGAAGGCAGCCGCGCAGGCGGCCGCGGTCGATGCGAATCGGCCGGATGCCCAGATCGGGCGACCGGGCCACAGCGTCCGCCGCCGCCGAGTTGAAGCAGATCAGGGCCGTGGCGGCCACCAGGGCCGCCCGCACAAGCCAGTGGTAGACGCTGCGCACGACGCCCATCGGTCCTCCATCGGTCGGCGGCCCGGTCCGCCCGGCGGCGGGCCCCCGCTCGCACGATGATGCGTCAACAGAACCCGCCCGTCAAGCAGAAAGGGCATCCAGCGCCCGAGACGGCGGGGACTGGAAACCGGGCGCCCCGAACCCCGACAATGCACGCTCGAAACCCGGAGCAGGGCCGAACGCTTCGATGCCTCCGGGCGGACGGCCGGCGCACTTCCACCCCCGACGGATGGTAACGCCCAATGGGCTGCGGATGCATCATGTCCATCATCGCCATGGCGGTGCCCCGCGTGGCGATGGTGGCGATCCTGGTGCTGACGGACTGGTTTGCGAAGTCGTTCGACACCGTGCTGTGGCCGGTCCTGGGCTTCGTGTTCATGCCCTACACGACGCTCGCGTACATCGCGGCCATGGGCCGGGGCGGCGACCTGCGCGGCGGGTGGATGGCGCTCTTCATCGTCGCCATCCTGGTCGACGCCGGCCAGTGGAGCGGCGGGCGCTTCCTCTCCCGCCGCCGCCGGAAGTAGCCGGGCGGCCCTCCGCCCACCTTCTCATCCCCCACCCGGCGCGGCGAGTTCGCGCCACCCGGCCGTGACACGCACCGCAGCCGGACCCGGCAGGGGGCAGGCGGCCTCGCACCGGCCGCAGCCCGTGCACAGCTCGGCCCGCACGAAGGGCAGAAGCAACTCCTCGCCGCCGACCCGCACGCGCCGGAAACCGATGGCCTTCCCGGGCACCGGGCAGACCGACTCGCAGACTCCACAGTTGTGCCCGTCGGCCGTGAAGCCCGGCTCCTCTCGCCTCCCGTAGGCGCGCCAGGGGATGCAGCGCGTGCGGTCCACGGCGGCCAGGCCCGCGGCCGTCGCATGCTTGCGGGCCGGCGTGAACGCCGGGATGGCGCCGGTCGGGCAGGCGCGTCCGCACAGATCGCAGTCATACTCGCAGTACCCGGGCCGGAACCGGAGCCTGGGCGTCCAGAGCGACTCGACGCCCGCCTCCAACCCGGCCGGCTGGATGACCTGCGTCGGGCAGACGCGCATGCACTGCCCGCAGCGCACGCAGAGCCCCAGGAAGGCCTCCGGATCGCGCCCGACCAGCGGGGGGCGGATCAGCGGGTCGCCCTTTGCGTGCGCCCACTCCGGGCGGATGCGCATCAGCGGGTAGGTCACCGCACCCGCCAGGGCCGCCGTCAGTGCACCGCGCCGCGTCAGGTCCACCTCGGGGGGGCGCGCCTCGTGCGCGCCCCGAAGGAACCGGATCGCGTCCGTCGGGCAGACGGGCTGGCACTGCAGGCAGAGCACGCATTCGTCGTGAAGCGTGCGCCGTCCGTCGGGCGAGATGCAGCCCATCGGGCAGGCGGCCGCGCAACACCCGCATTCGGTGCACGCCTCGCTGACGGAGCGTCGCGCCGGCGCCGCCCGGGCCGCCAGGGCGTGCATCGCGCCCAGCGGACAGAGGTAGCGGCACCAGAAGCGCCGCCGGATGAGCCCCAGCCCCAGGACGGTCAGCAGCAGGAGACACGTGGCCGCATGGAGCCGCACGACCGGCTCGGGGGCCGCCCCCGCCGCCCTCCGCACGCCGGCGTGCACGCCGAGGATGAAGCCCCGCGAAGCGATGCTCAGCGGATCGAACAGAGCGAACCAGGTCAGCCCGGCGAACGCCGCCGTCAGCGCGGCCGCCAGCAGGTAGTACTTGAACCGCCGGCCGCGCACGTGCTCGAAGTCGGCGTCGTCCGGCCGATCGGCCGCGCGCGGGCCACGGCCCTTCAGCCGGCCGATGACGGCGTCGGCGGCGTCCAGCGCCGCACCCAGCGGGCACACCCAGCCGCAGAACCATCGTCCCACCAGCAGCGCGGCCGCCAGCAGGAGGAGTCCGGGCCAGAACGCCGTCAGAACGCGCCACGCGGCGACCGACGCGCCGATGCCGTCGTACGCGCTCAGGCGCATCGGCCAGTCCGCCCGCCGGTCGGCGGCCGCCAGCGCCGGTGCCCCCACCAGGAGGGCCAGGAAGGCAAGGAACGCCAGGACCTGCACAGTGCGCCGGACCCGGCACGGCCATCGGGGGCTCTGCGTTGCCACAGGTTGCGTCCTCTGGTTGAGCGCTGTTGCCGTTGCGTCACGCGTTCCTCTGAGCGTAGTGCACGGCCGCCGGCGCGTCAACCGGCACGCGGCGTATGCTCACAGCAGCGAGAGCGCCGTCTCGGCCGCCCGGACCGACGCGCCGGGCACGGCAAAGCCGCTCAGCGCCTCCGCCATTCCGCGCCGGCACGCCTCGTATGCCTCGGCATCCTGCAGCAGGCGCAGCCCCTGCCGCGCAAGCCAGTCGGGCTCGTCGCGCCGCATCACCTTCTCGGCGCAGACCTCCCGCCCGGCCAGCGTGTTCACCAGCGTCACCCAGGGCGAGCTGGCGATCCCGTAGGCGATGAAGAGCAGGAACGGCGTGCATCGGTAGAAGACGACCATCGGTGTGCCCTGACTGGCGATCTCCAGGGTGATCGTGCCGGACTTGGTCAGGCAGATGCGGGCGGCCCGCGCCAGTTCCAGCGGTGTAACGTCGTCCACGAGCACGATCAGACGTTCGTCGCGGATCAGGGCCGCCGCCATCGCGCGCAGCGCAGGCGGACAGCGCAGGACGAAGGCCGCGTCCGGCACGGCCGTCCGGATCATGCGGCAGGCGGCCTCGAGCATGGGCATGTGCGCGCGCACCTCCTGGAGCCGGCTGCCGGGGAACAGGCCCACCAGTTGGGCGCCGAATCGTGCACGCAGGCGCTCGACGGCCGCCGGCGAGGGCGGGTTCTCCGCGATCTCGTCGAACAGCGGATGGCCGATGAACCTCGCGGGGACCCCGTAGCGTTCGTACAACGGCGGCTCGAACGGGTAGATCAGCCCGGCCAGCGTGACCCACCTGCGCAGCTTCTTCAGCCGGTAGGCCGCGTGAGCCCACACCTGGGGCGGGATGTAGTAGAAGACGGGCAGGCCCCGTCGCGTCCCCTCGCGGCTCAGATACAGGTTGAACCCACCGAAGTCCATCGGCAGCACCAGGTCCACGCCTTCCCGATCGATGTAGTCGCAGCAGGTCATCAGCCGGCGGTGGTGGCGGTTCAGTCGGGCCACGTTGTGCATCCACATGGCGCTGCCGCGCTCCCAGTCGGCCGAGAGTTCGTGAAGGCCTTCCTCGGCCATGCGCGTCATGCCCAGCCCCACGAACCGGACGTCGGGCTCCAGGCGGCGCATCGCACGCATGAGCCGGGCGGCGTGCAGATCGCCCGAAACGTCGCCGACGCCAAGAAGAACGCTCAGAGGTGCCATGTGGCGGCCTGCCCTTGCTCGCGGTCGGTGCGGAGGACACCATACTACGCCATGCCCCGCCCGCATCCAAGGCGCCGTTGCGGCCTGAGGGGGATGTCCGCACACGGCCGCCTCCGGCGTTCCGGGATTGAGGCCCGAGCGGGAAAGCGCTATGATGCTTCGGCAGAGGGTGTGTGGACGCGTGCCCACCGGTGACGGCCGCGCCGCTGCCTCGCGCCGCAGGCCGCCTCGGACCGCGAGAGGCGGCGTCCTGAGCCGAGGAACCGTGCCGAGACCCGTCCGACGGGCGGGATGGGAGCAGAACGATGAGAACCATGGCGGTTCGATGGACCGTCGTCTGCCTGATCGGCGGGCTGCTGGCGGTGGGGACGGCCGCCCAGGAGCAGGCGGGCGTGGGCACGCTGCTGCGCATCGCCGTCTCGCCGAACGACGCCGGCCCGTTCGGGTGGGTCCGGCGGCGCGTGGCCATCCAGCAGCTCGCCATGGCGGCCGAGGGCGAGGCCCTGGAATACGCAATGCTGCTCCCCCTGCTCGACACCGGTGACATGCGCCTGCTGAGGCAGGACGTCGGAGAGTGGCCGTGGGAGGTCGCCCGTGTGCTCGCCCCGCGCGCACCGGGCGCCGACGTGCTGCTCCTTGCGCGGCTGGAGAGCCTCCGGCACCGGCAAGACGAACGCCTGTGCGTCACGGCGCTGGCGGGGGCGCTGGCCATGGCCCGGCACCCCGACCCTCAGGTGACCGCCTCCCTCGCGTCGATGGCAGACTACCGCCTGCCGGGCACGCGCGAGCGCCTGGTGCTTGCCCTGGCGCTGGCCGCCCGGGGCGACACGACGCGGGACTGGCGGGCGGAGGCCGCCGACGCCATGGCGGACGGCGAGGTGACCGACGACGCCATCCTGGAGATGCTGTGTCATGCCGCGCCGCAGCTCGGGACCAGCGGCGTGCTGTCGGACGCACTATGGGCGCGGATCGAGCGCGCGCCCGATCGGGGGCCGGACGCCCTGACGGTCTGCGCGTTCGCGGCGCTGGCGCCGCGGCCCGTTCATCCGGACCGCGTGTCCCGGCTGCGCGAGGCCGTCCGGGAGAGCGCGAACTACGAAACGGCTGTTTCGCAGGGCGCCGCCTTGCTGGCGGCCCGCACGATGCTGGCCGACGAGCCCGAAGCGCTCGCTGCGGCCCTGGGCTTGCTGGCGTTCTCCGGGGGCCACACGGACGACCGGGTGCTGGACCTGACGGCCGACGTGATGGTGGGCGGAGACGATTGGGCGCAGGAGTTCGGCCTGGCCCTGGACTCCGGCTCGTGGCGCGTGCGCATCGGTGCGCTCCGCCTGCTCTGCCGCATGGGGCCGCGCGCCCGTGCACTGCGGCCGCACGTCGAGGCGCTGGAGGCGGACGAGGACCCCGCCGTGGCGGCGTGGGCCAGGGCGACGCGGGTCGTGGTGACGGGGCTGGGTCCGTTCGGGGAGTGGCCGTCGCTCGCGCCCGGTGGGCTCCGGCGTCTCATGCTGCGCGCGGAGGACCTGACGGTTGCCCGGTGGATGGGTACGCCGAGCGAACGCCTGGATGATGCGTTCTACAGAGCGCGCGCCGCGGCGGCCGGCCTGACGCCGACGTGGACCGAGCCGTGACGGACGGCGGCCGTCAGGCAGGGCGGGTGAGGTCGGCCGCGACCTCGAGGTAGAATGCCTCGATGCGGCGGCGGAAGGCGTCCAGCGCGTGCTCCGAGCCCGCGTCGCGCAAGTTCCACCAGCCGATCTCGTTGCGGTGGTCGGCCTCGATGGTGCGGACAAAGTACTCGTCCCGCCATCGGGCGGACTGGACGGAGACCAGCCCGTCGTTGGGGCCCTCCTCCCGCTCGATGATGCGCCAGGGGATGCGCAGCCAGAGGGCCACCCGGTCCTCGGTCTGGGCACCGGCATAGGTGCGGAACCGTACGCCGCCGGCACGCTCGGCCGAGTCGGACTCGGCGTTGAAGGCCGCGCACCGCGCGCGCGTCAGGTCGCGGAAGCCGTTCAGGTCCAGGCCCCAGCGGACGGCCAGGTCGACGGCGCCGTCGAGCCGCCTCAGAGCCCAGTCGGCGAAGCACGTGCCCCAGTGCGGCGTGCCGACCGTCGCGAGGCCCGCCACGCGGTCGTACATGCCGAAGCGGAACATCATGTGGCGCGCGTCCAGCCCGCCCATGCTGTGGGCGATGATGTAGACGCGCGGGGCCAGTGTGAAGTCGCGGGTGATGCGCAGCAGTTCGTCGCGCAACTCGGCCGCGCGCCGCTCAAGCGCGCCCGCCCAACTCACGTGCGAGTGGTGCACGTCGTAGCCGTGCCCGGTGAGCGTGCTGCGTATCCGGCGGAAGTAGTGCAAGCGGTCGTCGGCCGCATCGTCCAACTGGAAGACGACGTCCGTCAGCTCGTCGAACCGGCAGATGCCGTGTGCGAGCACGATGGGATACGGGGCGGCGTCCATGGTCATCCCCCCCGCGGGCTTCTCCGAGGGCCAACGGCGTCGCTCAGGGCGTCAGAAACGGCGGCTCGCCCCGGATGTCTTCGATGGCGCCGACGGCCCGGTCCACCTCCGAGGGAGCGCCCCAGACGGCCAGCCGGATGCCGCCTTCGGCGCCGGCGATGCCGCCGGCCGCGATCGGGGCGGCGCGGGCGCCACTGAGAAGGTCGACGGCCTCGATCTCCGTGAATATCTCGCCCGTCAGCGGCCAGAGCATGGGACCGTCGCCGTCGAGGCCGACGTCGGCCATGTCCTGGTAGAGGGCCGTCAGGTCGCCCGGGATGCTCTTCTCCAGGCCGACCGGGATGATCAGGTGGATGCGGCGGGCGACGATCGTGCCCAGGGTGGCGCCCATGGTGCCGCCCGTGGGATGGCCCACCAGGACGGCAGCCTGGCCCAGGTCGTAGTTGAGCGCGTTGGCGCCCTTGATGAAGACGTCGCCGGGGCCCATGTCCGCGACCGCGTCGACGGCCTTGACGCCGTGCTGGGGCTCGCCGCAGCGCAGGACGAGGTCGGGGATGTCCGCGCTGGTCCGGGCCCATTCCGCGCCGTGCGAGGGTCTGGTCGTGCCCATGCAGTAGTGCGGCTTGTCGATCCCGGTCTGCGCGAGTTCCTCGTAGACGTAGCCGTTCGTCGAGCCCTTCGCAACGACGACGGTGCCCTGGGCGAGCGCCCTCATCACGGCCGGATGGCGCTTGAGCGCGCGCGCGATGAGCCGTTTCGATTCGGAGACGGTCAGGACGAAGCTGCGCTGGCGGACGGATGCGGGCATGGGAGTCCTCCTTGCCGATGGTCTTGCACGGGGTGTTGTGTTTCCAGTCAGTCGGGCCAGACGCCGTCAAGTGCCTCCTTGGTGGCGCGAACCGCGTCCTCGGCGGGCATCCCGGCCAGGCGACTGCAGAACGGCTCGACGATGACCGGGCCCGTGTAGCCGATCCGCTTCAGGTTCGCCAGGAAGCGTGCGCAGTCGAACGCGCCGCCCGCGTTGGGCAGCTCGCGAACGCCGTCGAGCTGCTCCTCGGCCGGCACGCCGCCGATGCCGTCGTTGACGTGTACGTTGACGATCTGCGGGTCCGAGAGCGCCAGCACGTCGTCCATCCGGCCGCCGCTGGTAAACAGGTGGAAGGCGTCCAGCAGCAGGCCGACGTTCCCGGTGGGCACGGCGCGGCACAGCGTGAGCATCTGGTCCATCGTGTGGATGAACTCGTACTTCTTGCCCGCGCGCAGGGTGGCCGGGCCGACGAACTCCAGGCCGAGCCGCCCCCCGTGGGCGTCCAGCACCGCCGCAATCTCGCGCACACGGCTCAGAAGCAGGTCGAACAACTCCGCATAGGGCGACTCGTCGGAGGCGCAGGGCACCCACGTGGACGCGCGGAGCGCGCCGATGCGGCCGCAGCACTCGGCAACGGCCGGCAGGTCCTCGAGCTGCGCCCGGTACTCCGCCTCGGGCCCGAGCAGCTTGATCGGCAGGCCCCAAGGCCCGGCCTGCAGGCCGCGCTCCCGGAGCATCCGCACGACGGTCTCCGGCCCGGCGGACCGTGCGTAGCCCGGGTCGATCGCCACCCCGTCGAAGCCGAACCGAGCGGCCAGTTCGACGGATTCCTCGAAGCCGGCCTTGACCCGGATCGGGCCTGCGGCAAACACGCGAAACATGGCGAGTCTCCTTGCAGCACGCGTTCGGGCGAAGGGCCCGGCGGGCGGCCGGCGGTCATTCGCCCCCGTTCCGGGTCAACTCGCGGAACATGCCCAGCAGCCTGCCCGTGATGGGGCCCGGCTTGCCGTCGCCGATCGACCGGCCGTCGATGCGCACGACGGGGATGATCTCGGCCGCCGTCCCGGTCAGGAAACACTCGTCCGCCACGAAGAGGTCGAACCGCGTCAGGATCGTCTCGCGGACCTCGATGCCCGCCTTCCGGGCCAGTTCGATCACGACTCCGCGCGTGATGCCGTCCAGCATGCCCGTGTGAAGCCCGGGCGTCAGAAGGGCGCCCTGGCGGACGATGAAGATGTTGTCGCCGGTGCATTCGGCCACGTAGCCTTCCTGGTTCAGCATGATGGCTTCGCTCACGCCGGCCTGGAGGCCTTCGATCTTGGCCAGGATGTTGTTCAGGTAGTTCAGCGACTTGATGCGCGGGCTCAGGGCGTTCGGGTGATTGCGCAGCGTGGAGACGGTGACCACGTCGAGGCCCCGGCTGTAGAGTTCCGGCGGGTACAGCGTGATGCTGTCGGCGATGATGATGATCGAGGGGCGGGCGCACTTGTTGGGGTCCAGCCCCAGGTCGCCCACGCCGCGGGTCACGACCAGCCGGATGTAGGCGTCGGTCAGGCCGTTGACCTCCAGGGCCTCCCGCAGCTTGGCCGCCATCTCGTCCCTGGTCATCGGGATATCGAGGGCGATGGCCCGGGCAGACTCGTAGAGGCGGTCGACGTGGGCCCGGCAGCGGAATATGCGTCCGTTGTAGGCGCGGATGCCCTCGAAGACCCCGTCACCGTACAGCAGGCCGTGATCGAACACGGAGATGCGCGCCTTGTCCTTCTCGTAGAACTCCCCGTCAATGTAGATCTTGCGTCCCACGGGCAATCCCCTTCGGGTCTGTGGTTCTGCAGCGCGGTGCCAATGGAATCAAGGTAGCGGCTGGAGCCGCCCGACGCAACTGCCGGGCCGATCCGCCCGGCTACGACGCGATGCGGCCGTCCACGAGGGACACGACGCGGTCGGCCGAGTCCGCGATGCGGTCGTCGTGCGTGACGATGACCAGGGTGCAGCCGGTGCGTTCGCGCAGTTCATTCAGCAGCCCCAGGGTGCGGCGGCCGGCCTCGCTGTCCAGGTTCCCGGTCGGCTCGTCGCAGAGCAGCACCTCCGGGGAGTTGATCAGGGCGCGGGCAATGGCCACGCGCTGGCGTTCGCCGCCGGAGAGCTGAGACGGCCGATGGCGGGCACGGTCGGCGAGCCTGACCATCTCCAGCATGTGCATGGCCTTCTCGGAGGCCCGGGCGCGGGCATCGCGCCAGCCGCGCACGCCGGCGGTGGCCAGCGCGGGCAGCGCCACGTTCTCCAGGGCGCTGAAGTCCGGAAGGAGGTGGTAGAACTGGAAGATGAACCCGAACAGGCGGTTGCGCCAGGCCGCCCGCTGCCCGCCGGAGAGTGCGGCCAGGTCGGTCTCGCCATGGAAGACGCGCCCCTCGGTGGGGGTGTCCAGCATGCCGAGCAGATGCAGCAGGGTGCTCTTCCCCGCGCCGCTGGGGCCCACGATGCCGAGCTGCTCGCCCCGGCGCACCTCGATGCTGACGCCGTGCAGGACGCGCAGCCGCGTGCGGCCGATGCGGTAGTCCTTCACCAGCTCCTGCGCTCGCAGTACGGCGTCCGGCCGGCTCATGGGGGTGCCTCGTCGGTCAGAGGTCTTCTTCCGGGCGCAGCAGGGGGAACAGGATCACCTCGCGGATCGAGGCACTGTTCGTCAGGAGCATGACGAGACGGTCGATGCCGATGCCCACGCCGCCGGCCGGCGGCATGCCGTAGGCAAGGGCGCGCAGGAAGTCGCGGTCCACGCGCTCGCGCTCCTCCTCGTGCCCGACCTGCTCCAGGAAGCGCCGTTCCTGCTCCCGGGGGTCGTTCAGCTCCGTGTAGGCGTTGGCGACCTCCATGCCGGCCACCATGAGTTCGAACCGTTCGGCCAGTTCAGGGTCGTCCGGGCGGGCCTTGGTCAGCGGGCAGACGGTCTTGGGGTAGTCGACCACGAAGACGGGGCCGGCGAGCCGGTCCTCCACGCACTTGTCGAGGATCTGCATGGCCAGCCAGTCGGGGTGCTGCGTGGCGGCGCCCTCCAGCTCCAGCCGGCCGGCCTGCGCGCGGATGGCGCCGACCTCGCCGCGCCGGATGCCCACGTGCTCCTCCAGCAGGCTCCAGAACGGCCGGCGGGGCCAGGGCGGCGTGAAGTCGACCTCCCGTTCGCCGAAGGTCTGCCGCAGCGAGCCGCAGACGTCGCCCGCCAGGTGGCTGATGAGGCCCTCGGTCAGGTCCATCATCGAACGGTAGTCGGCGTAGGCCTGGTAGGCCTCCAGCATGGTGTACTCGGGGTTGTGGCGCGTCGAGATGCCCTCGTTGCGGAAGTTGCGGTTCATCTCGAAGACGCGTTCCATGCCGCCGACCAGGAGGCGTTTCAGGTACAGCTCCGGGGCGATGCGCAGGTAGAGGTCGATGTCCAGGGCGTTGTGGTGCGTGCGGAAGGGGCGCGCGGCGGCGCCCCCCGGGATGACCTGCATCATCGGGGTCTCGACCTCCAGGAACCCGCGTTCCTGCAGGTAGGTGCGGATGGCGGCGACGATCTCGATGCGGCGGCGAAAGCCGGCAGCGACGTCGTCGTTCGAGAACAGGTCGGCGTACCGCTGCCGGCAGCGCTTCTCGACGTCGCGCAGCCCGTGCCACTTCTCCGGCGGGTTCAGCAGGGCCTTGGCGAGCACGACGAACTCGTCGACGAAGATGGTGACCTCGCCGGTGCGGGTACGGGTCAGCTCGCCCTCCACGCCGACGATGTCGCCCGGTTCGAGCTGTTCGTGAACGTGGAACACCTCCGGCCCGAGGCGGTTGAGCTGGAAGAAGACCTGGATCTGCCCGGTACGGTCCTTGATGTGGGCGAAGGTCGCCTTGCCCATGGCGCGGAGCGTGGCGATGCGCCCGGCGGCGCGGACGGTCTCGCCCTGGCGCTGCTCGAAGCCGTCGAGCAGTTCGCGCACGGGCACGGCGCCGTCGAAGCGCCGGCCGTAGGCGTCGATGCCGAGCCGGCGCAACTCCTCCAGCTTGCGCAGTCGGAAGTCTTCGTACTCAAGGACCATACGCCAGAACCTCGGGAGCGGATGGGCGGCGGGCGGACTCGGCCCCACGGCCGTGCTCGGGAACGCCGGATTATAGCCCCCCGCACACGAGCGCGGCAAGTGCTCGGCCCGCGCCCTGCGGCGCCCCCGCCCTGCGGGGGCCCCCGCCCTGCCGGGGCCGAGGCGGTCGGGACATGCCCGGAGTGGACAACTGGCCCGCGAACGCCTTGACAGCCCCGACGGGCCGCTTATAATGCCTGTAGGTCGTCTGTTCCGGGCAGCGTCCCACCTCCGTCGATCTCTGCCGTCCTTGCCGTCGTCTCCATCCTCGTCGTGGCGTTCCGTGCGCGGCGGGTACGGCCCGGGACGAGGACGGCGATGGGCAGGACGGACGCAGTCCCTCCAACATCCCCGGCCTCCGGTGAGGCAACCATGAACGTGAGAATTCAACTCCCTGACGGCACCCGTGTGCGCCGACCGGCCGGCGCCACCGCGGCCGAGGTGGCCGCGTCCATCGGCCGCCGGCTCGCCGAGGACGCCGTCGCGGCGTCCGTGGACGGCGTGCTGATGGACCTGAACGTCCCCCTGGAGCAGGACTGCGAGCTGCGGATCATCACGATCAACACGCCCGAAGGGCTGGAGATCATGCGCCACAGCGCGGGGCACGTGCTGGCCTGCGCGGTGGGGCGGCTCTTCGCAGGCGTCCGGTTCGGCATCGGGCCGTCCATCCAGGACGGCTTCTACTACGACTTCGACATCCCGGAGGCGGCGCTCTCGGCGGACGACTTCGAGCGCATCGAGCAGGAGATGGCGCTGATCGTCTCCAAGGAACTGCCGTTCGTGCGCCGCGAAGTGCCGAGGGAGGAAGCGCGCCGCCTGATGGACGAGAGCGGCCAGGTCTACAAGGTCGAGCTGCTGGACGAGATCGAGGAGGGCATCGTCAGCCTCTACCAGGCGGCGGAGTTCGTGGACCTCTGCCGCGGGCCGCACGTGCCGCACACGGGCAAGCTGGGCGCGTTCAAGCTGCTCAGCGTGGCGGGGGCCTACTGGCGCGGCGACTCCGACCGCCCGCAGCTCCAGCGCGTCTACGCCACCGCCTGGCCGACCGAGAAGGATCTGGAGGACTACGTCCATCGCCTCGAGGAGGCCGAGAAGCGGGACCACCGGCGCCTGGGCAGGGAACTGGACCTGTTCAGCTTCGACGAGGAGATCGGCCAGGGGCTGCCCCTGTGGCATCCGCGCGGCTACGCGCTGCGGGCGGCCGTCGAACACTACTGGCGCCAGGTGCACGACGAACGCGGCTACGAGTACGTGTCCACCCCCCACATCGCCAGCGAACGCATCTTCCGTCGCAGCGGCCACATCCCGAAGTATGAAGACACCATGTATGCCCCGCTGGACATCGACGGGGAACTCTACCGCGTCAAGCCCATGAACTGCCCGGGGCACATCAAGATCCTCCAGACCCGCATGCGCTCCTATCGCGACCTGCCGATCCGGTACGCCGAACTGGGCACCGTCTACCGCTACGAACTGAGCGGCGCCCTGCACGGCATGATCCGCGTGCGCGGGTTCACCATCGACGACGCCCACATCTTCTGCACCCCGGAGCAGTTGCGGGGCGAGATCATCGACGTGCTGGACCTCGTGGAGGAGATGCTCGGAACCTTCGGCTACACCTACAAGATGTACCTGGCGACCCGGCCGGAGGTCTACCTGGAGGCGGCGAGCGACGAGGAATGGGAACGCGCCACCGAATCGCTGCGGAGCGCGCTCGAAGCGAAGCACCTGCCCTACGACATCGACGAGGGCGGCGGGGCCTTCTACGCGCCGAAGATCGACGTGAAGCTGTTCGACGCGCTCGGGCGCGAGTGGCAGGGGCCGACGATCCAGGTGGACCTGAACCTGCCGAAGCGCTTCGACGTCACCTACGTCGGCGAGGACGGCAAGGACCACGAGTGCATCATCGTCCATCGCGCCGTCCTCGGATCGATGGAACGGTTCGTCGGCGGGCTCATCGAACACTTTGCCGGGTGGTTCCCCGTATGGCTGGCGCCCGAGCAGGCGCGCCTGCTGCCGATCACGGACGCGCATGCGGAGTACGCCCGCGGCGTCCAGGCGCGGCTGCGCGCCGCCGGCGTGCGTGCCGGCTGCGACGAGCGCAACGAGACGATGGGCTACAAGGTGCGCGCGGGGATTGTGGACAAGGTGCCCTACCTGCTCGTGGTCGGCGACCGCGAGGCGGCCGAGGGCACGGTGAGCGTGCGCAGCCACGACGGGGGCAACGAGGGGGCGGTAGCCGTCGAGGACGTCGCGGCCCGCATCGCCGAGGAGATCCGATCGAGGCGGCTCCCGGCGGGGTACTGACCCGGGATCGGTCGCGGGACGTACGTCCCTTCAGCCGGGCGGGACCCCCGGAGCAGCCGTGAACGACCACAACCTCGAGATGACCGCCGTCGAGCGGTGCAATGCGTACAAGTGCACCGCCGGGGAAGGGTTGTTCGGCGTCGGCATGGGGTTCTTCTCGTCGGTGTCGGTCCTGCCGCTGCTCCTGCTTTCGCTGGGGGCGAGCGAAGTCCAGATCGGGCTGCTGGGAAGCCTGTTCTGGGCGGGCTGGCTGCTGCTGCAGCCGCTGGGCCTGTTCCTGTTCGGGCGACGGGTGCGGACCAAACGCCTGCTGGTGCCCTGGAGCCTGGGGTTTGCCGGCCCCACGTATCTGAGCATCGGGCTGATCGTCTGCCTTCTGGCCCCCTCGCACAGGGAACTCTGCGTGGTGGGTGTGCTGGGGGTCCTGGCCGTTCGCGTGATCGGCGGCGGCATGACCATTCCCTTCTGGTGGGACTGGCAGGCGATGGTGTTCCGGCGCGAGATCCGGGGGCGCGCCATCGGCATGCTGGCCGCCGCCTCGCCGCTGGGCACGGCCCTGGCCGCTCTGGCCGCGGGCAAGGTGGTCGAGTCATTCCGGTTCCCGGGCAACTACGTCCTGCTCTCGGTCGTCTCGTTCGTGTTCATCGTCGTGGCGCTCGGCGTCTACTGGCTGGTGCGCGAGCCGGAGTCCATGTCCGCCCCCCACCCGCCCACACCGGCCAGCCACCTGCTGACGCGCTTCCGGGAGTCGTTGCGTGAGCGCAACTTCCGCAGCTACCTCGTGGGCCGGCTGCTGATGACGCTCGGGTCGGGCGCGACGGCGTTCTACGCGCTGTTCTTCGTAAGCGGCGACGGCGGCGGGCTGACGGCCGGGGCAGTCATCATGCTCAGCGCCCTGCTGCCGATAGCGCAGTGCCTGGTCAGCTACCCCCTGGGCCTTCTGGGGGACCGCGCCGGGCACAAGATCGGCGTCGTGCTGGGAGCCGTCTGCCAGGTGGCGGCGATCCTGACGGCCTGGCTGTGGTCGGGGCCGCTCGCCTGCGCGACGACCTTCGCCCTGGTCGGCGCCGCCAGCGGGGCCTCGTGGGTCTCGCACGTGAACATGCTGTTCGAGACCTGCCCGCACGGCAGCCGCACGGCGCACATCACCCTCAGCAACATCGTGCTGGCGCCCGCCCTGTGGACCGTCCCGGTGCTGACGGGCTGGCTGATCAGCCATATCGGCCTGAGAAGCGGGATCGGCCTCACCCTTCTGCCCACGGTTCTGGGCATCGCCTGGCTGGCGCTGGTGGTGCAGGAACCCCGCGAGGTGGAACTGACGCGGCAACGGCGGGCCGCCATCGACGGTCAGGCCCGGGGCGAGACGGCCTCGTAGTAGGTCTCGTACAGCCTCTGGCGGCGCGCCACACTCCCCTCGTCGAGCAGGACGCGCACGCACTTGACCGCCTCGTTCGGGTGCATGCCCAGCCCGTCGGCGATGTCCTTCACCGTGCAGGGGCGCCGCCGCAGCATGGCGAGGACCTCGGCCTGCTGAGCGGCGGCCCCGGGCAGTGGCGTGAAGTCGCGCACGGGCGCAATGATCTCCGCACGCGGCCCCAGCAGCTCGCAGATCGCCTCCATGCGGTCGCAGGCGGGCGGCCGCACGCCCTCCTCCGCCGGCGGGCGCACCGCCGTGTTCAGTTGCACGCGGTGCGGGTCGATCCGGTCGATGCAGCGGCCGAGCGCCTCCACCTGCCCGTCGGACGTGTTGACGCCGTCGATGAGGAACACCTCCACCCACATCCGCCCCGGGTGCTCGCGTCGCAGGCGCGCCAGGCCGTCCACCAGGCCCTCCAGCGTCAGTCCATCGTGGGGCCGGTTGACCCGCTGGAAGGTCTCCTCGTCGCCGGCGTCCAGGGACGGCAGCACCAGGTCGATGTCCGCGCAGGCCGCCCGCACGTCCGGCAGATGGAACAGCCCGCCGTTCGTCAGCAGCGCGATCGGCACCGGGCCGGCCGCCTTGATGCCCGTGGCGATCTCGCCGAAGCGTCTGTGCAGCGTCGGCTCGCCCGAGCCGCCCAGCGTCGCGTAGTCCATGTCGACGCCCTCGGCCAGACGCGCCCGCACGTCTTCGACGACGTCGTCGACGGGCACGTACTCGGCCCGTTCCATGGTCGTCCGGGGGGTGGGACCGAGCTGGCAGTACACGCAGTCGAAGTTGCAGGTCTTGTGCGGCACCAGGTCCACGCCCAGGGAGCGCCCCAATCGCCGCGACGGGACCGGGCCGTATGTGTATCTGTGTGTCATGTGCGGGCCACCATCTTGATGTCGATTACGGGAGATCCGTCGAACGCGTCCAGCCCTTCCACCTCAAGCTCCAGGCCCTCGATCCGCCGAATCGTGACTTCCGTGGATCCCATCGGGTTGGGCCGCATGGGGCTGCGCAACGCAAACACGCCGCGCACGGCGCGCGAACGGTCGCCGCGCGGATGTCCCTGCAGCACGTGCCGCCGGGCCGCGTCGAGCCTGTGCATCCAGAAGATCACCTGGACGCGGTCGCCGGCCTCCAGCCCGAGCAGCGCCGGCTCGAACTCCGGGCGGATCTCGATCCTGCAGGGGCTCTCATCGCCCTCGCGCCGCACCGTGCCGACCGGCCGCACTTCGTAAGCCTCAGCCATTATACTCCCTCTCTTGCCTGCCGGCGCGTTTGCCGCGAGCTTCCCGCTCTGGTATCCTCCCCGGACTCCGCACAGGAGTTCAAGGAGACGGAGAATGGCGGATGATACCATCTTCTGGGGCGAGGTCCACACGCACACCGCCCTGAGCGACGGCAACGGCAGCGCGGAGGACAACTTCGCCGTCGCGCGCTCGCACCTGGACTTCTGGGCGATGGCCGATCACGCCTACGACCCCGTCGTGTTCAGTGCCGACTACCGGAAGATGCGCGCCGGCGGCCAACTGTTGAACGATCACTGGGCCGACGTGCAGGAACTCTGCCGCCAGAACGAGCAGCCCGGAAGCTTCGTGCCCCTCCTGGCCTACGAGTGGACCAACTACCAGTACGGCCATCACAACGTCTACTACCGCGACTACGACCAGCCGATCCGCATGCCGGCCACGCTGCCGGAACTCTACGATGCCCTTCGCGGGGTGGAAGCCTTCGTCATTCCGCATCACACCGGCTACGCGGTCGGAAGCTGCGGAAAGAACTGGGACTACCATGACGATGCCCTCTCGCCGTTCGTGGAACTCTACTCGCTCCACGGCTCGTCCGAGGAGCCCGACGGCATTCGGCCACTGCTCACGCGGGGAAGCTGGATGGGACCCGGCGCGGCGGGCGGAAGCGTGCAGGAGGGACTCGCGCGCGGCTACCGGCTCGGCATCATGGCCTCCAGCGATTCCCACGGCGACCATCCCGGCGCCTACGACAACGGCCTGATCGCCGTCCATGCCCCTGAACTCACCCGGACCGCCCTGTGGGAGGCCATGGCCAACCGGCACATCTACGGCATCACCGGCGACCGGATCGCCCTGGACTTTCGGCTGAACGGCCGGCCCATGGGCGCGATCGTGCGGGCAGAGGGCGCGCGCAGCCTGCAGGTCTCGGCCGTCGCCTGGGACGAGATCGAGCGGCTGGACGTCCTCAAGAACAACCGCATCTGGCGCAGTTCCTCCGAGCCGTGCCCCGCGACGCCATGGACGGCGGGACGGGTCCGCTTCCTGCTGGAATGGGGCTGGGACCAGAAAGGCCCGCACGACTGGACCGGTCGGATGGAGTTGCAGGGCGGCCGGCTGCGGCAGGCCATCCCCTGCTATCGCGGCAGCATGGCCTCGCGCCTGGGCACCGGTGTGGATCATCTGGAAGGCGGCCTCTGCACGTGGACGTCGCGGACGGAGAAGCCGGAGGCGTGGGGATTCTCGCGCCGGTCGGCCGACGTGCTGGCCGTCGAGGCCGACTGCCGGCCCGACGCCCGATTCGACCTGACCATGGCCACCGGCCGCTACCGCCGCCGGCTGAGCCTGTCGGCACGCGACGTCCTGGCGCGGTCACACCTCGCTTACATGGAGGACGTGCCGCCCACGAACGACGGCTCCCACTGGCGCAGCATGGAGACGTATCTCAAGCTGAAGGTGCATCGCGGCCACCCGATCGAGAGGTTAAGCGTCGACCTGTCGCTGGAAGACCCTGCGGACGACTCGCCCGCTGGGGGAACGGACTTCTACTACGTGCGCCTGATCCAGAGGAACGGCCAGCGGGCCTGGTCCTCGCCCATCTGGGTGAAAGGCTGAGGACCAGGATGACCGGAGACCGACGCGCACCGAGTGTGCGGTGGCTCACCCTGACGGCATGGACGTCGCTGATCGTGTACGCCGCCACGTCCACGATCGTGTCCACGTCGCTCACGCGGATCGGCTCGGATCTGGGCCTGAGCCTGGCACGCCGGGGCGCGCTGGCACCGGCACGGTCGATCATGCTCGCCCTGGCGGCCTTCACGGTCGGCTACATCGCCGACCGCGTCGGCAAGCGCCGGCTTCTGGGTGGCGCCGTCTTCTTCGCCTCCTTCGTCCTTCTGTGCCTGGGCACCGTCCAGACCTACGCCGGCATGCTGGCCGCGACGCTGGCGCTCGGGGTCGGGCTGGGTGGCCTGGAGGCGCTTGTCAGCCCGCTCGTGGCGGAGCTGCACCCGGACGACGTCGAACTGCACATGCCGCTGCTGCACGCCTTCTACCCGTTCGGCATCGTCGTATCGTCGCTGGCGGTGGGCCTCGCGCTCGACCGGGGTGTGCCGTGGCGCTCGCTGTTCGGGTTCACGAGCATCCCGATGGCCATGGTGGCGGCCATGTTCCTGTTCGGCCGATACGGCAAGCGGGAAGATGCGGGCCCCCGCCCGGCGCCCCTGCACGTCTCCACCGTGCTGCACAACCCCACGTTCTGGCTGCTGGCCGTCTCGATGATGCTGACCGCCGGCGTCGAGGGCACCCTGGTGCTCTGGACGCCGAGCTTCGTCCAGCACGAGTACGGCGGGTCGGCGTTCATGGCCGCCTCGGGCCTGACGGGCTTCAGCGCCGCGATGGCGGTCGGCCGGCTGGCCACCGGCCTGGCGGCCCATCGTGTGCGGCTCCACAGGCTGATGGCCGGGCTCGCGCTGGCCGGCGCCCTGGTGACGGGCAGCCTGGTGGCCGTCCACCACCTGGGAGCCAACTTCGCCGCGTTCGCACTCAGCGGACTGCTCGTCGCCTGCTTCTGGCCCGGCATCCTGTCGATGGCCACGCGGCGGATCGCCGCCGGATCGGCCACGCTGCTGGCCATGCTCTCGGTGGGCGGCATCGCCGGCTACGGGAGCATACCGTGGCTGGTGGGGTTCCTGGCCGACCGGGTCGGGCTGCGCCTGGCCCTGGCCGTCCTGCCGACTGCCCTGACGGCGGCCGCGCTGGCCCTGCTGATGGCGGCCCGCCTGCACGACCGCCCCACGCTGGCGGACGGCTGAGCGGAGGTCCGCCCGGCCGTGCCGCGGCGGTCTCAGGCGAGCTTCGTGGCGCCCGAGTAGACGGCCTCCACCTTGAGCGCGGCGGCGGCGTGGCCGGGGTGCTTTTCGGGGTTCCACCGCTTCATCCCGTCGAACACCTCGCCCTCGGTATGGTATTCGACCCGGCCCTTGACCTGATACGCCTTGCCGTCGGCGCCCATGAAGAGGAACGCTCCGCGGCTGCCGGCCTTCAGGTTCCTGCGGGTCTTGTCGAAGTAGTTGTCGGCCACGACCAGCGTGTCCTCGCCGTGCCGCCCCAGGCTGCCGACGTAGATCACGTTCGGTGTGCCGTCTTCGTCCACCGTGGCGAAGATGGCCGGACCCTCGCGATTCTCCCAGGCTTCGATCACGACATCCGGCAGAGCGGTCATCTGCAAACCCCTAACCCCTAAGGTGTAGTGACGGCGGCGGCCTCCGCATAGCGCGTCGACCAGCCCTCCTTCTCCTCGATGGACGGGAACCGCCGCAGGGCGGTCAAATCGACGATTGCCCGCGGCTCAGGCGCGCCGGTGCAGGCGTCTGCAGGCACGCGTGCGCCGCGCACCGTGTCGCCCGGCGACGGCCGGAACTCCTCCTCCACGCACGCCAGCGCGATGAACGTCAGGTCCTCGTGCACGTAGGCAAAGCTCGTGACCTGCCCGACCGCCCGGCCGCCCTCGTCCAGGATCACGTGCCCGGCCCGGAGCGTCTTGCGCCCCTGGCCGCTCAGGCGCAGGATGCCGCGCAGCGGGCCGTCGGTGCGGCGCATGTAGGCCGCCCGGCCGATGAAGAACGGCACGTGGAAGCGCGGCACGAAGCCGTAGCCGGCCTCGGTCATCGAAAGGCCCAGGTCGCCCTCCAGTTCGTGCCCGAACAGGGGGAAGCCGGCCTCGATGCGTGTCGAATCGCGCGCGCCCAGCCCCGCCGGGACGACGCCCTGCGCGCGGCCCGCCTCCAGGCAGGTCTGCCAGAACTCGACCGCACGGTCCGGATGGAGGTAGACCTCGAAGCCCTGGATCTCGCCCGTGTAGCCGGTGCGCGCGACCCGAACCGGCATCCCGGCCAGCGTCACGACGGCGTGCTGGTTCGCGGACAGGTTGCGGATCCGGCGGCGACCGGCGGGGGCGTCGGCCAGGGCGGTGAGCGTCGCCGTCGAGGCCGGCCCCTGCAGGGCCAGCCCGGCCAGGCTGTCCTCGCCGGCATCCCGCAGGTCGCGGAACCGCACCGGGCCGTCCAGCCGCCTCGCCGGCATCTCCTCGTCGATGGCGCAGCGCCCGGACGCGACCGCATGGATCCAGTCCTTGACGCGGTCCGCGTTGGCCGCGTTCGCGACGATCATAAAGCGTTCGCGATCCAGGCGATAGACGAAGACGTCGTCGATGGCGAGGCCGTCCGGGCTCAGGATGCAGGAGTACTGGGCCTCTCCGGGGTCGAGCCGCGAGACGCAACTGGCCACCAACCCGTCCAGAAACGCCTGCGCGTGCACGCCGCTGACCTCCAGCGCGCACATGTGCGAGACGTCGAACAGCCCGGCGGCCGTCCGGACGGCCCGATGCTCGGCGAAGATGCCCGTCGGGTACTGGACGGGCATCTCCCAGCCGGCGAAGGGCACCATCTTCGCCCCGGCCTCGACGTGGACCGAGTGGAGCACCGTGCGGCGCAGGGGCCCCTCCTCGATCGCAGGGACGTGCGGCTCCGGCGCGGCCGGCCGCGCGGCGGCGTAGAGCACCGGCTGGCCGATGAAGTAGGGCTTGGTCAGGTCGACCTCCGGCTCGCCGTCGCAGTCCTCCAGAACGGCCTTGACGTCGGCCGGCAGGGACCGCACGTCCACGGGCTCGACGACCGTCGGGCCGTCGATCTTCGCCTGCAGGTCGCCCTCGTCGAACAGCAGGTAGCCCTCGGACAGGCCGCGCACCCAGCGCACGACGGCGTGCGCCTGCCCGGCGTGCGGGAACAGCCACCAGCGCTCTTCGCGGCCGACGGACGGCGCCTCGAATGCGATGACGTCGTCGATCTCCTCCCCGCGGCAGTTGAACATGCGCGCGCGCACGGGCGTGCGGTCCGCCGGCAACCGTGCCGACAGCATCTGGCCCAGCGCCAGGCGCACCTTGTCGCCGCGCAGCAGGAGGGCCGCCCGCCCGTTGTGCGCCGGCGGAGGCTCGTCCGCGACTTCGGGGCGCGGCGGGTACGGCAACTGCCGGGCGATCGCCTCCGTGCGCACGGCCGCCGACTCCAGAACCTCCGCCCGGACGCGGCCGCGGCACCGCCGTTCGCCCGCCGGCGACCAGATGGTGCACGTGTGCACGCTCCCGAGCACGGAACGGACGATGTCGGCGATCTCCCGAAGCTGCCCCTCCGTGACTCCGCGCTGGGTCAGCCAGGTCAATCCGAACCGCAGGCCGCTCGCGTGCCCGCCGTCGGCGTCGCCGGCCAGCATGTTCTTGTTGCAGACGACTCCGGCCAGTTCCAGAAGGCGGGAGGCGATCTCGCCGTCCAGCGGCGTCGTGCCCTTCACCGGGAACGACTTCAGGTCGACCAGCAGCATGTGGGTGTTCGTGCCGCCGTATTCGAGCGTAAACCCTTGTTCAGAAAGGAGTTCACCAAACCGCCGCGTGTTCTCCACCGTCGCCCGCTGCAGCTCCCGGAACCCCTCGTAGTCCTCCAGGATGAGTTCGAAATGGCGCGCGATGCCCGCGATCGTGTTCATGTGCGGGCCGCCCTGCAGGCCCGGAAAGACGGCCATGTCGATCCGCCGTGCAATGGCAGGATCCGTGGTCAGGATCACGGCCCCGCGCGGGCCGCAGATGGTCTTGTGGGTCGTGAAGGTGACGACGTCGGCGTGCGGCAGGGGATTGGCGGCTGCACCGCCGACCACCAGCCCGGCCAGATGGGCCACGTCGGCCAGGAGCAGCGCCCCGACCTCGTCGGCGATGTCGCGCAGGGCCGCCCAATCGAAGTCCCAGGGATACGCCGAGGCGCCGCCGACGATCATCCGCGGCCGCACCTCGCGCGCCATGGCGCGGATGCGCTCGTAATCGAGCCGCCGGGTCGCCTCGTCGATGCCGTACGAATGCACCTCGTAGGTGCGGCCGGACAGGTTGAACGGCGATCCGTGCGTCAGATGCCCGCCGTGGCCGAGTTCGAGGCCCATGATCCGGTCGCCGGGCTTCAGCAGCGCCTCATACACCGACAGATTGGCGGCCGCACCGGACAGCGCCTGGACGTTCACGTAGATCTCGTCCGGCTCCGGACTGCCCTCCAGCCGGCCGAACGCGCGCGCAATGCCGTCGTGGGCGATCAGCTCGACGCGGTCGGCGTTCTCCGTTCCCTTGTAGAAGCGCTTGTCGGACAGGCGGGTACGCCAGCTCGCGAAACGCGGCACGTCGTAGGCGGCCTGCCGCGCGTCATGGCTCAGCAGGGGCTGAGGCAGGCCTTCGGCGTAGATGTTGCCCAACTCGCCCGCCAGCGGCGCCGCCGACTGCGGATGGCAGATACTCTCGGACGGGATCATGACCAGCGTGCGCCACTGTCGATGGCGCTCCGCGTCGCACACCGAGTTCACGGCGGACTGCCGGCCATCCGACCGAGCGGCAAATGGGTATCCCGACATCGTCTGGTCCTCCGGGGTCTGATGCGAAGAGACGTGCTGCGCACGGAAAGGGGGCCGCGCCTGCCCCCCCAGAAGCTAACACAGATCGCCCGCCGGGGCAACCCGCGCCGGCGCCGACCCGTTCGTCCGTCAGCGCCGCCCGCGCACGTGTTCATTGATGTAGGACAGCACCGTCTCGTGGAAGTGCAGACGATGGCGCGGCTCGTGGACGCCGTGGGGCTCGCGCGGGTAGAGCAGGAGGCGCGTTTCGACACCGCGCGCCTTCAGAGCCCGGTAGTACTGATGCGACTGGCCCGGCGGCACGCGCAGGTCGACCTCCCCGGTGATGACCAGCGTGGGGGTGGTCACGTTGCCGACGTGGTGCAGCGGCGACTGGTCGCGCCAGAACGCGTCGTCATAGCCCGCCGCGATGCCTCCGCCGCTGTAGAGCTGGAAGTCCGGGATGTCCGTCGTGCCCCACATGCCCAGGTTGTCCACCACGGCCGCCACGGCCACGGCGCAGCGGAAGCGCCGTGTGTGGCCGATGATCCACGTGGTCATGTAGCCGCCGTAGCTGCCGCCGAAGACGGCCATCCGGTCGCCGTCGACGAGGCCGCGTTCGATCAGCGAGTCGACGCCCGCCATGATGTCCTTGTAGGGCGCATCGCCCCAGTTGCGGACGATCCTGCGGGTGAACGCGCGGCCGTATCCGGTGCTGCCGCTGAAGTTGGGCATCAGGCACGCATAGCCGGCCGCGCAGAAGACGTTCGGCCCGACGGCGTTCCCGTAGTTCGTCAGCGAGGCGCCGTAGGGGCCGCCGTGCGGCATCAGGACCAGCGGATAGGGCTTCCGCGCGCGCGGTTTCGTCGGCAGGTAGAAGATGCCCTCGATCTCCAGGCCGTCGCTCTTCCACGTGACGACCTCAGAACGCGCGAGCGTCACGGCCGCCATGTCGCGGTTGACGTCTGTGAGGCACTCGGACGCGCGGGACGCATCGAAGGGCACGGAACAGAGTTCGTCCGGCGCCTGCGTCGCTGAACCGACGAAGAACACAAGGCCGGCGTCTCCGGCGACGGCCGATCCGAGGGCGGCCAGGCCGCCGGTATCCAGCCGCTCCGGCGTTCCGCCCACTTCGCAGACGTAGAGTCCGTGTCCGGTGCGCACGCCCGACTCGAACAGAACCCGACCGTCGGGCAGCCACTGCGGCATGATGCTGCGAAGGTCCGCCTCCGGGTGAACCATGCGGCGCTCGCCGGAGTCGAGATCGATCACCTTCGCGGTGTCGTGAAACAGGTCCCGTTCATCGTAGGCTTCGGTGAGAAGCACGGACGCGCCGTCAGCCGATACGTGCATGGGCGCCTCCATCAGGTGGCCTCGCACCGGCCCGACCGTGCGCCGCCCCTTGCCCTTCGCGTCCACAACCTTCAGGTCGGACTCGAACCACTGCGAGTTGACGGTCGCCGTGGGGCAGGCTGTGTAGACGAGGCCCCGGCCGTCCGGCATCCAGGCGGCGCTGCTCACGTGCTCGCCGTCGGCCGAGATCCTGCGGGGCTTGCCGCGCCCGTCGGCGTTGACGACCCAGAGCGCCCGGCGGCGCTCGTCGGCATCGACGGTGCGCCAGTCGCGCTTCTCCTTGTCCCTCTTCTTCTCGTCCGGCGTCCGGTCGGGCTGCGCGATGACGGCGAGGTGCCGGCCGTCGGGGCTCCAGACGTACTTCACGACGCCCTGCTCGAAGGCGGTCACCTTCCGGCCTTCGGACAGCTCCCGCTCCATGACGCAAACCTGCCCCTTGCCTCCCTCGCGCTCGGACAGGAAGGCCAGGCGCGTGCCGTCCGGCGAGAACTGCGGCTGCCACGCCTTGCCGCTGAAGGTCACCTGCCAGGCCCCGCGCTCCCCGGACCACGCCCGGATCTCGCTGAGGTTTTCGTTCTTCTCGAGATCCGGTTTCGTCACCTGGAACGCGGCGCGCCGCCCGTCCGCGGTCGCCGTCGGGCAGATCAGAGTGCGATTTCCGAAGATGTCCTTCACTGTGAACAGCCGCTTCGACTTCGCCATGGTCAGCCACCCTCCCCATTCAGCGCTTGTCGATCCGTTCGGTCCGGCACGCGTGCCAGATAGACGCCTGCGAGCATAACGGAGATCCCGATGATCTGCATGGGCGCGAGACGCTCTCCCATGAACAACGCGGCCCCGATGCACGAGACGCCCGGCACGAGGTACTGGTAGACAGCCGTGCCCGACGCCGTCGTACGCCCGATGGAGCCGTACCAGAGCAGCACGCCGATGAGGCCCACGACCACCGCTCCGCCGTCCAGCGAGAGCGTCTGCCCCTGATAGCTCGTCGACGAGGCGTTTTGGAAGCGGTCCAGCGACGCGATCACGACGTCGAACTCCTGTCCAGGCTCGACTCCGGAGGGCGCCAGGATACGCACCGTCTCGGCCGGCCCCGGCGCGACGGCCAGCCGCGGCTCGCAGTCGGGCGCCTCGCCGCACACGCGCAGCCAGACCGGCTCGGTTCCGGAAGTGTAAGGAGCGAAAGTGTTGGCATACAGCACTCGGATCGGCGCACCGGCCTCGACGGCGCCTTCGGCCAGCGTGGCGATGACGTGGCGGCCGTGCCGGCACGTGCCTTCCGGGTAGGCAAGGTTCCGCCGGCGGATCTCGACGTCGAACCGCGCCGCGCCGCCGGGCGAGTGCACCCGCACGAAATGCGCTGCATCGGGATCGTCGGCCTGGAGTTCCCGTGTGAAACTCGGCCCGGACACAAGCAGCCAGGAGTTCGGAAACTGTGCCTCGACCGTGTCGCCGGGCACGAGCCGCCGGTCCGAACGCAAGACGATCTCGACGTCGCACGGCTCCCGCACAACGAACTGCCGCTCCGGTGCGTCCACTCTCAGAGTCATTCGCCGAATCCCCTGCCACAGGCCGCTTACCTTCCGCTCGCGAGCGGCATGATAGGCACGCACGGGCTGTGAAACAAGCAAAGGAACAACGGCAGGCATCCACAGATTACGCAGATGACGCAGATTAACAACAGAGCCTGGCGAACGTAACGGCTGGGCAGCGGAGCAAATTGTTTGTTTTGTCCGTTTTTCCTCTGTAATCTGCGTAATCTGTGAAATCTGTGGATAGCTCTGTCCTTCTGGTCGCGGATGCCCGGCCGGTGAGTTGGCGCTTGCTTGTCCTCAATGTATTTGTTACTTTGCAGTGCCGTAGAGGTATGTCTATTGATCTTCCGGAAGGGGGCCACGATGGCCGGAGAGGACGCCACTCAGGATCCGCAGACGTATGCCATCATCGGGGCGGCAATGGCTGTTCACACCGAACTCGGCTGCGGTTTCGTGGAGCCCGTCTATCAGGAAGCGTTGGCGCTTGAGTTGCGGCGGCAGCGCATTCCTTTTCAGCGGGAGGTTGAGCTCCCGATCTACTACAGGGATCAACGGCTCACCACCATCTACCGAGCCGACTTCATCTGTGAGGGGACCATCCTTGTCGAACTGAAAGCGCTCGGTAAGCTGACTGAGCGTGAGAACGCACAGGTCATCAACTACCTCAAGGCGAGCGGCCTCCGGAAAGGCCTGCTCCTCAACTTCGGCGAGGTCAGCCTCCAGTACCGCCGCCTCGTCAACGGCCCACAATGATCAGCAGTTCTCTATTGGGGATCCGTTAATCCGCGTAATCTGTGAAATCTGTGGATGCCTTCTGTCGTCTGATGCCGGCATCAGCTCTCGTGCGGCGGCGCGTCGAAGCGGTAGCCGATGCCCCGCACGGTCTGGATATATATGGGCCGGTGCTGGTCCGGCTCGATCTGCCGGCGGAGGGTGTTCACGCACTGATCGACGCTGCGCGGCGTCACGAAGACGCTGTGCCCCCAGACGGCGTTGAGCATCTGGTTGCGCGTCAGCGCCCGGCCCTCGCGTTCGACCAGCAGCACGAGCAGGTCGAACTGCTTCGGCGTCACGTGGATCTCTTCCCCGTCGCGGCTGAGCCGGCGGGCCTGCAGATCAAGGGCGAACGGACCGAACCGGATGACCTGCGGCCGCTCCCGCCGGCGACGCCGCAGCAGCGCCGCCACGCGCGCCATGAGTTCCAGCACGCCGAACGGCTTCGTGACATAGTCGTCCGCGCCGAGTTCAAGCCCCAGGACGACATCCGACTCCTGCCCCTTCGCCGTGAGCATGATGACGGGCATTTCGAGTCCCTCGCGGCGGATGAGGCGGCAGACCTCATAGCCGTTGATCCTGGGCAGCATGATGTCGAGCACGATCAGGTCCGGCCGGGCGTCCAATGCCGCGCTCAGCCCTGTCTCGCCGTCGGCGGCGGTAAGGACGCGGTAGCCTTCGAACTCGAAGTTGCCCTTCAGCCCCTCGAGCATCGCCGCATCGTCTTCCACAATCAGGATCGTCTCGTCGGGCATGGTTGATGCCTCAGGCCTCCGTCTCGCGGGCGATGGGCACCCGCACGGTGAAGGTGCTGCCCTCGCCCGGGGTGCTCTCGACGTCTATGGTGCCGCCGTGCGCGTCTACGATGAACTTCACGATGCTCAGGCCCAGGCCGCAGCCTTCGGCGCGGCGCGCCAGATGGCTGTCGGCCTGGAAGAAGCGCTCGAAGGCGCGCCGTGCTTCACGCCGTGACATGCCGATGCCGTTGTCGGAGACGCGGAAGCAGACGGCGCCGTCAGCCGTCTCGGCCGAGAGTGCGATGCGCTTGTCCCGGCCGGTGTACTTACAGGCGTTGTCCAGCAGGTTGAGCAAGACGGTCACCAGCGCGTCGTGGTCGCCGCTGACCGCCGGCAGCGCTGGCGGCACGTTGACGTCGAATCGGCAGCCGCTCGCGCTGAACCGCTCGGCCACAACGTTCGCCGCCTCGTGAACGACCTCCTCGGGATGCAGTTCCGCCATTTCGAACGCCCGCTTGTTGCGCTCCATGCGTGAGAAGGTCAGGAAGTTGTCGATCAGCCGGGCCAGCCTTTCGTTCTCGCTGACGAGCAGGTCCAGGTAGCGCCGCGCCTGCGCCTCGTTCTCGAACCGCCCCTCGCGCAGTGTTTCAGCGAACATGCGGATGCACGCCAGCGGCGTCTTCAGCTCGTGCGTCACGGTGGCGACGAAGTCGTTCTTCAGCCGCGTCAGCTTCGCCTGCCGCAGCAGCGAGCGCCCGCCGACCAAGGCCAGAAGCACGACGGCGCCGATGCTCAGCAGCCCGGCCCAGAGGTAGCCGGCCGTCTCCCGCCCTGCCGCCTCGGAGAAAGGATCGCCGCCCTCCAGCATCAGCGCCAGCCGCCATCCGGGAAGCCGGTCCCCCGGCGATGCGGTCAGGAAGGCCTCCCCGCCATCCGGCGCACCCGGACGGCGCAGCACGATCGACGCGCCGGGCATGGCTCCGGTCTCCCGCGCGAGGAGCTGCATCTCGTCCAGCAGCCCCTCCTCGCAAAACAGCCCCACAACGCGGCCGTCGGCCGACGCGAGCCGCCAGACGCCCGGCAGCCCGGACGCCGTCAGCTCCGGCGCCGCAGGCGGTGTGGGGATGCGGGCCAGGTAGTCGGCCGCCAGGTCCTCGGCCGCGAGCGTGGGAAAGGCGAGCGCCTCCCCCTCAGTCTCTCGCAGCCGATGCATGAGGAAGCGGCGCTGCGCGGGCGGCATGGCGGGAGGGCCGTAGTCGTTCAGGCGTGCGATAAGCGCTTCGCGCAGTGCCAGGCGGCGGGCGTCGGCCGAATCCGGGATCAGTTCCAGCGCACGCAGCCCGGCCGGAGGCGCGACGAGACGGCCGGCGGAATCCCGGACCTCCGCCTGCCCGGGATCCGAAAACAGCCCCCCCAGCAGGTCCGCGGCCTTCGCGGCGTCGCCTGCCGTCACCAGGGACTGCGCCTCGGCCCAGACGCCCGGCGGACGGGGAGTGATCGCGGGCAGCACGGCGGCCGGCGCCGGATAGGCCACGCCTCCGGCTTCGTCATAGATGACGGCGGCGTCGCACGCGCGGGAAGACACAAGCGCGGCAAACCGTTCCGCCGGCGGCGCCTCGGCGGCCGTCTGTTCAAGGCGGCCGGCCTTGTCGTTCCAGCGGTTCGAGACCGCATCCGCCGCCGCGTGCAGCCGCGGCTCATACACGTCGATCAGCTTCTGCCGCACGGCCAGGCGCGTGTTCCGCACGGCCTGCCCCATAAACCAGAGCACACAGGCCGTCGGCACGGCGACCGCCAGCGCCAGCAAGAGGAGCAGGCGCCACGACCCGCCACCTGCCCCAGCGCCCGTGCTGCCCACCCGTCTGAACTCACTCCTTGCCATGTGCCCCTTCCAGGCGCGCGACCTCCTGCCTCAGGATTTCCACCTTCTTGATGGTGCCTTCATAATCCGCTTCTGCCCGCACGCAACGCAGTTCCGCTTCCGCAGCCACGCCCGGCTCGCCGACGCCACTCTGGTGAGCGGCCTCTGCGCGCTTCAGTGCCATTTGAGCGAAATGGACCTCCGCCCTGCCCTTGACGAGATCGGCCTCCGCCTCCGCAAGGCGGATGCGCAGGTCGGCAAGCTGCGCTGCGGTGCCCATGCTGCCCGCAGCCGTGTCATCGCTGCCTGCCGCAGTCCGGATGACGTCGTCGCCGGTGCCCTGTATCCCACTGACGTCGTCGCCGGTGCCCTGTATCCCACTGACGTCGTCGCCGGTGCCCTGTATCCCATCCGGGCCGTCGCTGGTGAGCCTGCAGAGACCGGGGCCGTCGGGGATGGGGAATGCGTAGCGGTAGGGCTTCCCCCATGGGTCGTTGGGCGACGACACGGCCCTGATGTACGGCCCATGCCAGTCCGCAACGCCTGCCGGCCGGGCGATGAGTGCATCGAGCCCCTGATCCGTCGTGGGAAAGGAACCGGTGTCAATCTCATACAGGGCCAAGGCGGTTCCCAGAGAGTCAAGGTCGGCAAGGAACGCCTGGGAGGGGGACGTCGCGGCGCCGACCATCTTGTACCTCACCATGACACGGCCCGCTCCGCCGCCGTTGTTCTGCAAGAACTGCAGCAAACCACGGCCTCCCTCCGCTGTCTGGAATGCGTAGACGACAGGCAGTCTGTCCCGTTCAAAGGCGAAGCGCGACTGCCCGGAACCGACAGCGGGCAGCGCCATGGCGGCAAGTTCCGCCGCAGAAAGGCCATGCCACGTGTCGGGGGTGCAAAGCCGAATGGCCGCATCGAACCCCGTCAGCTCCATCTTGTCCCCCCCGGTGTCGCATCCGGCGTCCACGCCGAATGCCCGCAGTGGAGCTGCGCTATTATCCAACTCATCGAGAGAGTAAACCTTCCCGCTCTCGAAGTCGACAAGGACGTTTTTGCCGCGCCCGAAGTCGGGCGGCAGCTCGATCATCGAACGGAACGCGGGCGTCGCCACTTCGGCCGGAACGTCCTGCACCAGCTTATAGCGGATCTTGACACCTCGCGGCGCCTGATCGCGCAGCTCCAGGATCTGCAGAATGCCTCTGCCCCCCTCGCGGGTCTTCAGCAGGTACGTGGCGGGAAGTGTCCCCTTCGCACTCATGAACACGGGGAAGCCCGGCACTCCCTTGCTGAGCATCTCCTCCTGCTCGAAGAAGGCCGGCTCGATCGTGTCCCACTCGGAGCTATGACACGGCACGACGACTACGTCGATCCCCGCAAGCCCGCCCTGCGGACCGGCCGTCTCCCCCGCCGCATCTATGCCCAGCTTGCGGATCGCGGCGAAGATCGCGTCTTCGCTCGCTGCTCGACCCACGCCCAAGTCCTGGGGCGAGTAGACTTTGCCCTTGTCAAAATCGATGAAGAAGTCGACGCCGTCGCTGTCATCGTTGACGAAACGTTCGATGACCGGCCCGAAGACAAGTTGCCCGGACGCCGGTACCGGTGGCTCCAGCTTCGCCAGTTCGTCCCGAGCCGAGCGCACCAGCGCCTCCTGGTCCGCGTAACGTTCGGAGACCAGGGCGAACTGCTCAAGCGCCTTCTCCTTCTCCCCCTTGGCTAACAGGCACTTGCCGAGACGGTAGTGGGCCTCGGCCACGCAGCGACGGCTTGCCTGCGCGTCCGCGATGATCTTCTGGTACGTCTCGATGGCCTTGTCGATGTCGCCGACCACTTCTTCGGCGTAGACGCCCGCCTCCAGCAGGACCGATGCCTCCTCCGCCTGCGCCGTCGCGCAGGCCAGCATCGCCAGAACCGCCGCTGCCGCCAACCACCTGACGTACTTCATCGTCCGTCCTCCCCGCACATGTTAACCCATCCCGCACCGCCATCAAGCCGCAGTATAGACAGGAAATGTCAAGAGTTTGTCACGCAACGGAACGATTTCGGCACAGGGCGAATGGAGATCCCTCTGTCTTTCGCCGTAGATTGCCGGCAGGGGCGCGGTACGGTAGAGTGGCCGCCGTTGCGTGGCTTCATTGCGAGGGTGCCGAACATGAAGAGCTGGGCGCTGCTCGGGCTGGTGGGGTTGCTGCTGCTCTGCGCCGCTGGGTGCGGAAAGGACGGGGTGACGGCGGACACGGCGCCGTTCGAGGCCGCCGTCGCACAGTACCTGGCCGGCAAGAGCATGGACATGAAGGTCACGGAGTTCGTGTCGCTGGACGTGACGGGCGACGCGGCGACCGCCGTCTGCAGGCTCACGGAGGCGTCCGGCCTCTACAGCGGCCTCGGCGTGCGCTGGCGCTTCACCTTCGAGCGCAACGGCCCCGCATGGCGGGTGACGGGCCACAAGCCGCTCTGAATGCGCCCCCCCCTTCGGTTTGACACGCGGCAGAGACGCAGGATAGGCTCTGTGCGCGAGACGGCTCCGGCGTTCGACTCTCACCCGGAGGACCTGCACCCATGCGCTGGCGCGACCTGTTCCTGCCCCGCCTGCCGTCGCGTTCGCCGCGGCCGGGGCTGGAGCATTTCCACATCGAACGGCCGGACCGGATGACGCGCGTGCACCTGCGCGTCGAGGAGGACGGCGGCGGGCTGATGCTCGTGGACGCGAGCGTGGCCGTGCGCCTGAACCGCACGGGCATGGCGCTGGCGCGCACGATCCTCGAAGGAAAATCGCTCGAGGAAGCGCAGCGTGAGCTGCAGAGGACCTTTCGCAACGCCCCCGCGGAACAGGTCGCCGAGGACTACGAGAAGGTCCGGCGGGTGCTCTTTCCCGCCGAGGCCGCGGAGGACGCCTGCCCCTGGCTCGACCTGGCGTCGCAGGACGACGAGCCGTTCTCCATGAAGGTCTCCGCGCCCTACCGCGCCGACCTCGCCCTGACCTACCGCTGCCAGAACGAGTGCCCGCACTGCTACGTGGAACGCGAGCGCGACATGCCGTCGCTCTCGCTCGAGCAGTGGCGGGCGGTCCTGGAGCGCCTCTGGGACGCCGGCATCCCGCACGTCTGCTTCACGGGCGGTGAAGCGACGCTCTGCGAGTTCCTCATCGAGCTCGTGGAGAAGGCGGAGGACCTTGGACAGGTAACCGGCCTGCTGACGAACGGCCGCCGCCTCTGCGATCGCGACTACGTGCGCCGACTGGTGGGCGCCGGCCTCGACCACGTGCAGATCACCATCGAATCGCACCTCGAAGACGTCCACAACCGCATGGTCGGCGCGCCCGGTTTCGCCGAGACACTCGCCGGCATCCGGAACGCCATCGCCGAGGACATCTACGTGGTGACCAACTCGACGCTGACGAAGTGGAACGCGCCGGCGATCGAGCAGACGGCGGAGTTCCTGCACGGGCTCGGCGTGAGGGCGTTCGCCTGCAACTCGCTCATCATCTCGGGCGGCGCAAAGGAGAGCGACGCCGGGCTGGAAATCGACGACCTCGTCCGCATCCTCCCGCTGATCGTCGAGAAGGCGCGGGCGCTGGGCATGCGCTTCATCTGGTACACGCCGACGCCCTACTGCCGCATGAATCCCGCCCAGCTCGGCCTCGGCTTCAAGCGCTGCACGGCCGCCGAATACAACATCTGCATCGAACCCAACGGCGACGTGCTCCCCTGCCAGAGCTACTATCAGGCGGCGGGCAACATCCTGACCGACGAATGGAAAGCCATCTGGGAGAGTAGTGTGTTCCGGGACATTCGGGAGCGCCGCAACGTGCCGGATGACTGCCGCGGCTGCCCCGATTTCCCCGTGTGCGGAAGCGGATGCCCGCTGAGCCGCGAACACGACATGGTGCAGTGCATGGACCGGGTGTCGGAGGGCTGAGGCATGCGCCGGAGGCAGGTCACGATCGGGGCCGTGCTCGCGGCGCTCTGTCTCGCCGCGTTCGCGCCGGCAGCAGAGGCACAGCAGTACCGCTTCCAGGTGCCTGAGGTGCGCGTGGTTCTGACGGTTCAGCCGGACGCGTCCGTGCTGATCGACTACACCTTCACCTTCCAGAACCAGAGGGGCGCACACGCGATCGACATCGTGGACGTCGGCATGACGACGAAGCAGTATACCGTGCTCGAAGCGTCCGTGGAGGGCCAGCCGCTGAGCGTGTGGAAGCCGTCCACGGAGATCGCGATCGGCCCGGAGGTGCACCTGGAGCCGTGGGCCATCCCGCCGGGCGGCAGAGGCGTCTTCACCTGCCGGGCGCGCGTGACCGACATGGTGTTCGAGGACCGGAAGAGCGCGGACCGGGCGTCGCTGCGCTTCACGCCGACCTGGTTCGGCGAGCGGTACGTCGGCGGCGAGACGGACCTGCTGCTGGTGGTGAAGTTCCCGCCGGGCGTGGATGCAGAGGACGTCGTCTGGCACTCGGACGAGCGGCCGTTCTTCCAGAAGGGCATCCTGGACCCGGACGGCGTGGCGTTCGTCTCGTGGAGCGAACGCTACCGCTTCACCGGCCCGATGATGTTCGGCTGCTCGTTCCCGCGCGCGGCCATGGACCGCGTGGTGGAGAGCAGCCTGGGGCGCGAGTTCCTCGTCTGGTGGGTGAATTCCCAAAGGGCGCAGACGATCAGCGCCATTGCGTTCCTCGTCCTGTTCGGCACGTTCTACCTGCTCATCACGCGCGGCACGGGCATCACCTTCCTGGTCATCGGCGCGGTGATCTTTTTCATCATCGTCCTGAAGTCGCCGCTCATACACCTCGGCATGTGGCCCGCGGTGCCGCTGCTCGGCGCCGTGTGGTACTGGGGCATGCACGCGCGCAGGCCGCGCTACATGCCGGCCCTGGCGCGCCTCGAGAGCGGGCGCGTCTGCCGTGCGCTGAACGCGCCCGAGGCGGCCGTCCTCATGGACGTGCCCCTGCACCGGGTGCTCGGCATGGTCGTCACGGACCTGCTCGACAAGGGCGTCGTCCGTGTCACGGGCGACGATCCGCCCCGGGCGGAGCCGATCGGCACCCGCGCGGTTGCCAACGTCGTGGAACTGCCGGACAGACGGAAGGTGGCCCTCGAACCCTACGAGGTCGGCTTCATGGACGTGCTGTCCCGCCCGCCTCAGGACGTGCAGGACAAAGACTTCAGCGAGCCGCTGCAACGGCTGGTGGGGCTTGTCCGGTACAAGATGTCCGGGTTCGATCCGGAGGCGACGCGGGAGTACCATCGCCGCGTCACCGAACGGGCGTGGGAGAAGGTGGAAGCCCTGCAGAATCCCGAGAGCAAAGACGCCCTCGCCCGGCGCCACTTCAACCGGCTGCGGATGGCCGACGATTACGAGGACCGGATGGAGGAGCAGCGGACGCGAGGCTGGCACTACATGCCTCACTGGCACCACCACTTCGGCCGGCGGAACTGGGAACGCGCCATGGACCGCTGGACCCGGCCGGCGGCGAACCGCGCGGCACAGGCCATCATCGAGCCGGTCAAGGGGCTCGATCTGTCCGGGGTGGACCGCTTCACGCTCGACACACTGGGCGAGATCGCGCGGGCGGCCGCCAAAGGCGGCTCGGGCGGCGGGGGCGGCGGCTGTGCGTGCGCCGGATGTGCGTGCGCGTGCGCGTGCGCGGGGGGAGGTCGGTAGCCCCGCGCAGGCGGGAGGCACGGCCCACATGGCGGACGGCGAACTCAACGCGCTCGATGCGCAGTACCGCCGGCAGGCGGAGTGGTTCTACGGGGTGCGCTCGAACCTGCTCCGGCGCGTGGGGATCGCCGCCAAGAAGAATGTTCTCGAACTCGGCTGCGGGACGGGCGCGGTCACGCCCGAACTGATCCGCCGCTGCGGGGGGCAGGTGGTGGCGCTGGACGTCCGGGCCGGCCCGATGGCCCTGGATCCCGGGCGGTTCGCCGGCGCGCAAACGGTGATCGCCTCGGGCGAGGCGCTGCCGTTCGCAGACGCGGCCTTCGACCTCGTGTTCACCCAGATGCTCTTCCTGTGGACTCCCGATCCGGCGGCGGTCGTGCGCGAGGTGCGGCGTGTGCTGCAGCCGGGATGCGAACTGATCGCCGCGGCCGAGCCGGACTACGGCGGGCGCATCGAGTACCCCGGCTCGGGCCTGGGCGTGCGGATGAGCGAGGCGCTGCACGCGCTCGGCGCGGACCCCGACGTCGCCAGGAAGATGCCGGACATCCTGCGCCGCGAGGGATTCGGGGTGGAAGCGGGCGTGCATCCGTCGCTCTTCCCGGCGGACCGGCTTCCCGGGGAATGGGAGCACGAGCGGCGTTTCCTCGTCTCGCTCGGCGGTGAGCCCCCTGCCGATGGGGAGCCGCCCACGTTCCTCTTCATGCCCTACTTCTGGTTCCTCGCGCGCAAGTAGGGGCCCACGCCGCACCGTGCCGTGCACGCCCACGCCGACCTGTCATCCTGAGGAGCGAAGCGACGAAGGATCTCGCCTGTGTGGCTCCGGCGCCGCTGCGAGCACGGCGTCCCCGAGCCCGTGACCGAAGCGCCTTCCAGCATTCGGACGCGTCGCCCCGATTGCCGAGTCGAGGTCCTTCGGCCCGCCTGAGCGGGCCTCAGGATGACACCCCGGGGGTGACTCGCGGCCGTCACACCGCCCTCGTGCCGTGCACGCCCACGCCGACCTGTCATCCTGAGGAGCGAAGCGACGAAGGATCTCGCCTGTGTGGCTTCCG
>Ga0123329_1000247_pt1 | contig 55842 bp, 48 predicted proteins | sample BioC12SIPDNA_FD_89703 | JGI IMG/M metagenome (GOLD analysis project Ga0123329, IMG submission 89703) | Anaerobic biogas reactor microbial communites from Washington, USA - Biogas_R1_B C12 SIP DNA | ecosystem: Engineered > Bioreactor > Anaerobic > Unclassified | place: Washington, USA | collected...
CCGGCGCATCACGCAGGGCACGCGCGGGGAGCCGGGACGCAGATGGTGCGAACGGATCTGGACCGCCCGCGCAAGCTGCGCCCAACAGGACCGCTCTGTCTTCGAGTTCCTTCATGACGCCCTCCGCGCCCACTTCACCGGCCAGCCCGCGCCGTCGCTCCTGCCTGCTTGACCGGGAGACCCGTGAACGGTTACCGGCCGACCGTGCAGACGCCGCCAGTCACCTCGGTGACCTGGTAGATGCCGCCGGTGTGGTGGAACCGCACCAGGGCCAGCCGCGCTCCGTCGGGCTGCTCCTGCGCCGCGCGGACCGTCACGAACGTCGCTGATCCGGCCGTAGCCGACCAGGACGGCGTGACTCCGTTGCCCGAGCGCATGTCGGGGCCGCAGGTGCGGCCGGGCGAGGCCGCGACCTCGGGATCGTCCACCAGGAGGGGCCACGGGCCGCCGCTGCAGGCGCCCACGCCCATCGCGCCGGAAGGCACGGGCTCGACTGCAATCCCGTAGACGCCCGCTCCGCCCGGAGCGCCGGGCTTCACGAACTCGACCTGGCGTTGGGTCTGTCCCGTCGGCTTGAACTCGACCAGGCCGTGCATGGGCGCATCCTCTCCGGCGGCGTTGAAGGCCATGACCGTGCCGCCGGGCAGGCCGGCGCCGCCTGGCATGCGCGTGAAGACGTGGGCGCTCTCGCGCCGCGCCCGGGCAGCGTCGATGAAGCTGTTGTATGCCTGCGCCGGGATGCGGAGCGAGTCGCCCGACCGGACCCTTTTCATGTCGTTACCCATAGACACCTGCCACAAGTCGCTATATAATGCTGTTCAACCATTGTGTATTCAGCCGCTGCCTTTCCCCGTCGATGGAGAAGCGCGTTGGCCCAGGAAGCAGGCAAAGAGCAGATCGAGAAGTGGGAGCGTCGAGCTCCCGGCTGGGTGGTTCGCTGCCGGAAATGCGGATTCACCGAGCCTTGGGGTAAGTACGGCATACGCCTATGGGGTGCGGGACGGAATTGGACACTGGGCTGGTGCTCACGGTGCCGATGGATTCGTATCCACGTCATCGAACGCCGCAAGACCGAGTAATCTGGTTGCAGACGGTCACTCATGTCCCTATCCCCAGCCTCGAGAAGTCGCCGTACTCGTAGACCTGCTCCACTTAGACGGCCACCGGCCTCTTCGCCAGGAAGCCGGTGGCCTCGTCCTCATCGTCGGCGTAGCTGACCCAGAGGTACTCCCAACCGCGTTTGCTGATGCCGGAGATGTTCTCGATGACGAGGTCGCGCCGGTTCGGGCTGGCGGCGAAGCGGAAGCTGATCTCCCAGTCGTCGCCCCCCCGCATGGAGCCCGAAGCCCCCAGGAAGATGACCTCTCCCGTGGAGAATCCGCGGAACGACGACTGGTTGACCTTCCCCGTCAGTTGGAAGAGCGTGCCCTTGTAGCCAGGCGTCACGTAGGCGTCGGAGAGGTAGTGAGTCTCGTTGAAGCTGTAGACGGGGACGTGGATGTCCACGCCCTCGATGCTGTCGCGGGTGACGCCGACCGCGCCCCGGAAGTTGGGCGGCGCGCCCCCGGGCGGGATATTGCTCCGCATCCGTCACTCCGTGCCCTATCACAAGGTGACCGACCTGGAGCAGCGCCAGAACATCCTGCAACGGCTGTTCGGCATCTGGCAGCTCGGCATCTATACCCCGGGCACAAGCAGCGTGACGGGTGAAGGAGTGGCGACGCGTCCGGAGGTGGCGTTCCAGGGTCTGCCGGATCCCGATGAAGCTACCGAAGCAATCGCAAAGATCCTCAGCCAGTTCAAAGCTACTGGCGAGTAGCCTGCGGATAACCCGACTCGGTGCGCGGCGAGCACAGAATCGATAGCCGGACATGACCGGACGAAGAGGAGGGAATGCAGACCGGGACCGTACTGCACCAGCTTGGGCTCGACCGTGCCTCGGTTGTCGAGGTGCTTCATGAGAGAGCCGGTACCTGTGTCTGCCGGATCACACAGGAGAAGAGGTCTTATGTCCTGAAGTGGTGCCCGTCAGGCCGGCGGGCGACCGAAGTCCGGGCCTACCAGCTGCTGCAGGACCTTGGTGTCCCGACGCTTCGAGTCCATGCGTTTACGGATAACGCCTTGCTGTTGGACGACCTGGCCACCAGTCCGCAATGGCGGTTGGCGAGTCGGGACGACGTCGCAGAGGCAGGCACTGGGGCGGCAGTGGCATTGTGGTACCACGAACTGCACCGAGCCGGCCGCAGACTGCTTCGGCGATCTGATGCACCGCCCGACTTCCTGACCCGGGAGTGTGATGCTCTGAGAGTTGAGAGCATCCTGTCCGTCGGCCGCAAGCTTGACATGGCCGACAACGCAGTCTGGGAGCTGGCGGCAACGCACATTGAAGCCATCAAGGCCGCCATGCGGTCACTGCCCGAGACGCTCAACTACAACGACTTCCATTGGACGAACATGGCGCTATCGAGGAGAGAACCGATCCAAGCCGTCGTGTTCGACTACCACCTGCTCGGCATCGGGCCTGCGTACAGCGACTACCGGAATGTCATCGGGTCTTTGCAGGCGCAAGCAGCTGCAACCTTCCGTGAGGCCTGGGGGCCCGTGGAGGAGCGCGAGAGGATCCTCGACGGTCCGGTCTCCACGCTCAGCGCCCTGCAGGTTGCCGTGGAGCAAGAACAGTTGCCTGAGTGGGCAAGGGGCCTCATAGAAGACGTCAGGAAGGGCGAGCTGCAGGAGGCCCTTCTGCGTGCGATCTCCATCCTCTGGCTCCCGCCGCCGCTTCGGCCAGGAGGATGGTGCGGTCGCCGGAGGGCTCGTCGGACGTGTCGAAGTCGAAGGCGGGGTAGGCGGCGAGGACGCGGAAGCCGGCTTCCCTGAGGTAGCAGCATAGCTCGCCGACCGTCATGACGCGCAGGACGTCCTCGTTGTGGATCCCGTGCTCGCGGCCCTCCGCCCGCACCGTCGCCCTGACCTCCAGGTGAAACAGCGCGGCGAAGTCGTCGAAGCGTCGGCGTTCCTGGAACTCGACTTCCATGGTCTCGCCGACGCGCTTGTCCCAGTAGGTCTCGTCGAACGTGATCCATTGCGCGAGCACGTTGACGTTGTCCAGGAGCAGCAGGCCGCCCGGCCGGAGCGCCCGCCGCAGGGCGCGGAGCGCCAGGATGATGCGCTCGGTCTCGACTAGGTAGCAGATGACCGAATGCATCGCGAGGGCGGCGTCGAAGGCCGCGGGCCGGTCGAACTCGAGCAGGTCCCCGGCGAGCAGTTCGGCATCCAGGCCGCGCCGGTCGAGCTTGCGGCGGCACTCGCGGACCATCGGCTCGCTGTAGTCGATGCCCGTGAGACGGAAGCCTTCTCTCACGAGGGGGATGAGGTGCTTGCCCGTGCCGCAGCCGGCGTCGAGGACATCGTGCACCGGACGCCGACACACCTCCCGCAGGGCCCGGAGGATGAAGGCCAGCTCCCGCCCGCCGACCTCGGCATCCTCGTGCCCCTCGACCAGCAGGTCGTAGACCGCCGCTATGTCGTCGCCGTACGGCTCCGGTACGTGCATGGGGCCCTCACCGTGAGTGAAGGCCCCAGTATACACGCCCGTGGCAGCCGGGTCACGGCGGCGCGGCGAGCCCGTGCCGCAGCGAGTCCAGCGGGAACGGCGGACGCGCCAGCGGACGCACGGCGAGCGACATCAGCAGCAGCACGCTGTCGTCGCCGGCGATGCGGTTCGTGCGCACGACGCTGCACTCCGTGCAGCGATGCACGAGCGCCCATTCCCCGTTCTTCTGGACCCAGACGGCGATGGGTTCCATGAGCCCCCGGCAGCCCGAGCGACGGTCGCCCGAGCGCATGTCGACGTGCAGGCTCCAGAGGCAGTGCGGACAGTGGTTTCTATGTTCGGTGCCCGGCGCCTGGCCGGGTATGACGTTGCGACATTGCGCGCAGACGCAGGCGGCCTCGGGGACGGCCTGTGCGGCGCGTGATTCGTATCGTCGTCGCATGCAGTGACTCCCTGCATGTCTGTGCATTCTGTGCAAAAGCGGCGACGGCGCCCGAAGGCGAGGCCGGGCCGCGGCTGTTGTGCTTCACGCCGTGGATGGACGCATTGACGACAACCTTCGCGGATGTCATAGATGTTCCCGGTGGTTGAGTGCTGACCGACGAAAAAGAAGAAGCCGCAGGTTGTCACGCCTGCGGCCGGTGCGCCAAAACGAAACCGGCCGCCCCAAATGGGACGGCCGGATCATTCAGTCAAGGACGCGAACGCGCCCTCAGGATCGAGCCCGCCCGAGGCGTGACACGACGACGCTCTGCGCTCTCGCAACGGTCATTCGACGCCTCCGGCAGAGGGGGATTCGTTGATCAGTCAGTCCGAAACCTGGCCCGGGATTCTACACCGGGACGGCCGGGTGTCAAGGGAAAGGAAGCCGGACCGCCGTGTGCGGCACAGCCGCCCCCGGCTGTGCGTTCCGTGCTGGGGCGCATGCAGCCACAGCCGGAGGTGGCTGTGCCACACGAGACGGCGGCGTCCTCGCCGGCCGTCCGGGTGCGGCCGGGTCACGGCGCGGTCAGCGATTCCACGACCACGCCGCAGTCGATGGCGAAGGGCAGTTCTACCTTCCGGACCTCGCCGTAGTAGTGGACCACCACCGTCACCGTCTCCCGCTTCTGCGGCAGGCCGATCCGGAACCTCCCCTCGGTCGAGGGCGTCCCGTCGTCGGCGAACGACAGGCTCGTGTCGCTCCCCTGGCTGGTCCACTGGATGGGCTTGTCGTCGGCGTCGAGCATCTCCAGGTAGGCGATCTGCCCGAGCGCCTCGCGGGCCTCGAGCGTCACGGTCATCACCGGTTCGGCCGGCCAGGCCATCGACATGTCGTCCTCGGCCGGGGCGTCGGCGGCATCGGCCACGGTGACCTCGGTGATCTCGAAGGGCACGGGGCCGGCGGTGATCCGGGTGCCCTTCCGGAGCGGCACGGCCTCCTGACGGGCGGCCGCGGGCTGCATGCCGGCAACGACCGCCAGCGTGCCTTCGGCCTGAATCGAACGGCTGCCGGCGGCCGGGATGCTGCCGGCCCGGACCTCCATGAGGCGCACGAGCTTCGGCGACGCCGGGTTGAGCCCTACGTTCAGCTCCCAGTACTCCAGCGCCGCCTCGTCGGGTTCGGGGGCGGCCAGGTCCGTGCCGGCGCTGTCGCGGAAGGCCCGGAACTGCGCAACGGCCGTCGCCAGCGGCACGACCTCCGCAGAGCGGGAGATGACCGCCAGCACAAGCGTGGTGCCCATCCGCTCGCCGAACGGCATCATCTCCCAGTCCCACGTGTCGGGGTCGGTGCCCGTGTCGCCCACCACGCGGAGGCCGACGACGCGGCATCCGAGCGCCTCGGCCGGGTCCACGGTCTGCCCGGCAACGGACGCCTGCAGAAGCACGACGGAAGCCGCCAGCACCCACACCACAGACCGTCTCATGTCACCCTCCCTGACTGGAACCCAACGGCGGGCGCGGCGCTCGGGGCCGCGCGTCCACGATATCGTACGTCGCCGTCGGCGGGCCTGTCAATCCCGGTTCGACGGCGGTGTTTACTGGCGGTGTGGGCCCCACTATAATGACGGGAGATTCGCCCCCATGCATCTGTGAGACCCCGCCATGGCACGCCAGGGCAGAGAGCGCCGACATCGCTCGGCCGATCCGATCGTGCGCCGGATCGACGCCGTCCGCCGGGCGCTGGTCGTGTGGACGTGGGGGTGGGGCTACCTGTGGGTGTCCCTGCTGGTGGTCACCGCGCTGTTTGCGGGCGTTCTGATCGACCACGGGCTGGTGCTGCAGAGGTGGGGGCGTCTGACGTTCTTCCACGCCTTCACGTGGTCGGCGGCCGGCGCCGCCCTGCTGGCCACGCTGTCGCCGCTGTTGAGGCGCACCGGCCGGCTCTACGTGGCGCGGCGCATGGAAGTGTGCCGCCCGGAGTTGAAGAACACGCTCATCAGCTACCTGGAGTGCCGGAAGGACCCGGCGGTCCCGCTGGAACTCCGGCGCCTGATGCGGAGCAGGGCGGCCGTGCACGTCCGGTCGCTCGATGCCCGGGTGGCCGTGGACCCGGCCCGTTACGTGAGGCTGGCCGGCGCCGTCGCGGCCGTGCTGGCGGCCTTTGCGCTCTACGCACTGATCTCGCCCAAGAGCGCCGGAGCCAGCGTGCGGCGGCTGATGAACCCGCGGGCCGATATCCTGCCCCCGACGGCCACCCGCCTGGTCGAGATCGCGCCGGGCGACGTCTACGCGATCGTCGGGTCCGCGCCCGCAGTGGGCGTGACCGCGACGGGCGTCGAGCCGGCCGCCGTCGACGTCATCTGGGACGGGACGACGTTCTCCGGCCGTCGCCTGCCGCTCGTTCCAGCGGGGCCGCACCGGTGGGAGGGCGCGTTCCCGCCGCTGCTGGAGGACGGGCAGTATCACCTGGTCGCCGGCGACACGCGCAGCGAGCGATTCGCCATCCGGCTGCTGCCGGTGCCCGCCGTGGCGGACGTGCGCATGACGATCGCCCCGCCGGCCTACACGGGGCTGCCCGTGCAGACGGTCGACGGCGGCAGCGCCGACGTGGTGCAGGGGACGGAGGTGACCGTCGAGGCGCGCACGAACCTGCCCGCGCGGGCGGGCTTCGTGCAGTTCGCGCCCGGCCGGCGGCTGGCCATGGACGTGGGGGCCGACCGGCGGACGCTGCGGGGCCGGTTCTTCGTGCGGCGTTCGGAACGCTACTCCATCTGCTTCGAGACGCCGCCGTATCCGAACGGCGCCTCGTTCGCGAACCCTTCGCCCGTGGTCTATGAGCTGACCAGCCGCCCGGACCGGCCTCCGACGATCGAACTCCTGGCGCCGGAAGACGGGCTGGAGGCCAAGCGCGACGCGAAGGTCCTGCTGGGGTACGCAGCGCGGGACGACTTCGGCATCGCACGGGTGAACCTGCACTACCGCGCGAACGGCATGGCCGGTTCCATGGACACGGTCGCCGAGCCCGCCGTCGCCTCCGTGCCCCGCGGCGCGTACGAATGGGACCTGGCCGGAGTGCCGCTGCGGCCGGGGTCCGTGCTGGCCTACTGCCTGGAGGCCGTGGACAACCGGCCCGACCGGCCGCAGACGGTGCGTACCGAGGAGCGCCGCATCCTCGTTCCCGCGCTGCCCGCGCGCGACACCGCCCCGACGGCCGACTCCGACGAGCGCTCCGCAGAGGCCCCGGCCCGCCAGGACGCCCCCGGCGGACAGGCCGGCCAGGATGAAGCGGAAAGCGCCGGGGGCCACGCCGACGCGCTGACGGCTCAGGCACGCCGGATCGCCCGCGCGTTGGCGCAAGCGCAGGAAACGGCCGCTCCCCGGGCCGCCGACGAAGAGGCCGATCCGGTGGCAGACGCCGCCCCGCAGACCGCTGACGGCCAGGCATCCGGAGCGGCGCCGGCCGATGAAGCGGGGGCCGGTGTGCAGGGCACGCACGAGCCGGCGGACTCCGACGCGGGAGGCGAAGGACGCGAGGACTCACGGCGGCATGCACCGGAGTTCGAGGCCGGCGACGGGGCCTCCGAAGGCGGCGGCGCGCGCGGCCAGGCCCGCGGAGGACGCCCGCAGACCTCGGATGCCGACCGTGGGGCACGCTCCGGCGGCGCGACGAGCCCCGGCGGAGCCGAAGGGGGGGCTGCGCCGGATGCGGCTTGGGCCGCCGCCGGTGAATGCGCCGACTGCGCGGTGGGCGAGCGCCCGGGCGGGGCGGAGGGTTCGTCCCGCGCCGGGGCGTCGTCCGAAGGGGAGGGCGGGGACGAGGGCGGACCGTCCGGGACCTCGACCGGTCAGGGCGCCGAGCGGGGCAATGCGGACCCCGGCGCGTCGCCCGGCGAAGGCGGCGATCTGCCCGGCCGCACGCCGCCCGGCGATGGCGGCGGGGGGGGCTCCGCCGGCGGCGGGGGCGGCGTCCGCGCCCTTCCCGAGGACGGCCCGCCGGAGCCCGCCCTGTCGCAGGATGAACTGGACCGTGCGATGGAGGCCGTCGCACGGATGCTGCGCGACGAGAGCCTGCCGGGGGGCCTGCTGAAGGACCTGGGGATGGAGCGGGAGGAACTCCGTCGGTTCGTCGAGCATTATCGGGCCGCCCATGTGGACGGGTCGGCGCCGGGCCCCGAGGGGCCGGCGGCCGACCAGGGGCGCGTCGTGTATGCGCCCGAGGCGGCGGCCGACGGGGTGCGCGCGACGGAGGGCCTTTCGGATACACTACCGGCCGACGTCCTGCGCAGCCGGTTCGAGGATGCCGACGGGCGCCTGGCGCCCCGGTACCGCGACGTCGTTCAGCAATACTACAGAACACTGTCAGAGATCCCATGAGAAGACCCCTGAAGCTCCGCCGTTACCTGGTGCATTTCAGCAGCCACAACATCCCGCAGATATTCACCGACGTGCTCGTTCTCGGCAGCGGGGTGGCGGGGCTGACGGCCGCCCTGGCCCTACCGGAGCGCACCTCCGTGCTGGTCGTTACGAAGGGTGAGCTGCACGACGGGAGCACGAACGAGGCGCAGGGAGGGGTGGCCAGCGCCATGGGCCCGGGGGACACTCCGGAACAGCACGCCCGCGACACGCTGGAGGCCGGCTGCGGCGTCTGCAACGAGGACACCGTGCGGCTGGTCACCGAAGAGGGGCCGGCGTGCATGGAGGATCTGGCCCGGCTGGGCGTGCGCTTCGACCGGGCCAACGACGCGCTCTCGTTCACCCGCGAGGGCGGGCACGGGCGCGCGCGCATCCTGCACGCCGACGGCGACGCCACGGGCCGCGCCATCGCGACGGTGCTGTGTGCCCGGGCGCGCGAGCGCGCCAACACGGACATCTTCGAGCACACCTTCGCGCTGGACCTCCTGACCTTGGACGGCACGTGCCACGGGGCGCTGATCTGGAGCGAGAGCCGCGGGCTCATGATGGTGCGCGCGCGCCAGACCGTCCTGGCCACGGGCGGCTGCGGCCGCATCTACCGGGAGACGAGCAACCCGCCCGTTGTGACCGGCGACGGCCTGGCCATGGCGTTCCGGGCGGGCGCGTCGCTTCAGGACATGGAGTTCATGCAGTTCCACCCGACCACGCTCTACGTCGCCGGGGCGTCCCGGGCGCTCATCAGCGAGTCGCTGCGGGGCGAGGGCGGCGTCCTGCGCAACCGCGCCGGCGAGCGCTTCATGGACCGCTACCATCCGGACGCCGAGCTGGCGCCGCGCGACGTTGTCAGCCGCAGCATCATCGAGGAACTGCGGCGTACGGGACACACCTGTGTCTACCTGGACGTGCGCACGATGTCGGCCGACTACCTGGCGACGCGCTTCCCGACCATCACGGGCCTGTGCCGGCGCTTCGGCCTGGAGCCGTCGGCGGACCTGATTCCCGTGCGTCCGGCCGCCCACTACATGGTCGGCGGGGTGCGCACGGACCTGGAGGGGCGCACCGACATCCGCAACCTCCTCGCCTGCGGCGAGGTGGCCTGCACGGGCCTGCACGGGGCGAACCGCCTGGGCAGCAACTCGCTGCTGGAGGGTCTCGTCTTCGGGCGCCGCTGCGCCGCCACGGCCCAGGCCGCCATCGACAGGGCCCCGGAGGCGCTGTCCGTCCACGCCATCCAGGGGCTGCCGGAGGAACCCGCCTACGGGAACCTGAACCTGGCCGACGTGGGCAACTCGCTCCGCAGCCTCGTCTGGCGCAGCGCCGGCGTCGTGCGCACCGGCAGCGAGCTGGACGAAGCCCTCGAGATGATCACCTTCTGGTGCCGCTACCTGATGGACAAGGAATTCGACGGCCCGGAGGGCTGGGAGCTGCAGAACATGCTGACGGTCTCGCGCCTCGTGTGCATGAGCGCGCGCCAGCGCGGGGAATCGCGCGGCGTGCACTACCGGAGCGACTTCCCGGAGACCTCGCCGAACTGGCGGCGGCACATCATCACGGCGAACGCCAGTCAGGAGTGGCTGTAGTCGATGCGGGCGTGCTGGCCCGTGTGGGATGTCACGGCCGTCCGGACCAGGTGGCGTTTGCCCTCACCGCAAGCACGGAGGGCAGGGCCGATGACGCAGCAAGAGCGCGCGGAAGTGACGTTCAAGGGACTGGGCATCGTCCTGCTGGCCTCGGCGATCCGCCCGGCGTCGGGGATGATGCCGGCGGCGCTCTCCGGCGGCGGCGCTCTGTCTGCATCCGGCCGAGCGGCCCTGGCGGCCGTCGTCCTGATCCCGGCGATCTTCGGTGTCGCGTTCATCACCGCGGCGCGGCTCCTGGCGCGCCGCCTCCTGCCGGCCTGTGACCCGGCGCCGCCGCCTCCGGAGGAAGCGCTGGCCACCGGCGTCTGTACGGCCGGTCTGTTCTGGATGTGTGCGGCTGCGGCCATGATCCCCCCGGCTCTCCTGCTGCCCATGGGGACACCGGACGTCGGGGTCGGACTGGCGCGTGCCCTCGCCGCCATCTCCGTGATCCTCGCGGCGGTCTCCTTCTCGCTGGCGTTTGCACTCCGGCCGCGGAGTGTGGCCGCGTTCTGCGGACGGGTGGCCGGCGGGCCGCCTCAGAGCATGCTGACAGCCGGGCTGTGGCTCATCGGGCTCTGGTTCGGCACGCGCGGCCTCCTGATGGTGCTCTCGACTCTCAGTGTGCTCATCGAGAGTTCGCATCACGTGGCGATGACGGATGGCAGGGGGCCGCGATGGGTGCTGGGCTGGGTCGCCAGCGCAGGGAGTGCGGTTCTGCTTGCCGTGCTGCTTCTCCGGTGCGCACGCGGGATCGCATCCCGGTTCGGGAGAGCGGCGGACATGGAGGGCGCCGCCGGCGACGGCATCCGTTTGGGAGGCACGGCGGCGCTGGCGCTGGTTGTCCAGGTCGTTATCGCCGGCCTGCTCATGGGCGTCGATCCTTGGAGCGTGCGCACGGTGGTCCTCGGCGACGGCCGGGACAGGCTGATCGAGTTCGTACGGGGTATCGCGGAGCGTGTCGGCGATCTGTTGGGCCTGGCGCAACCCGGTCTGGATGCGGCGGCCGACGTCGCCGGAGCGCTGTTCGCCGTCGCCATGCTGCCGCTGCTGGCCGTCGTCGCGCTCTGGCTGGCAGGCAGGCTTGCCTGGCCGACGGCGCGCCTTGTGCACAAGCCGGCTGCTCCCGACGCGGAGACGGCGGCGCCCGCGTTGCCCATACTGCTGGAGGTCGGCCTCGCCGTGCTGGGGCTCTACCTCGCCATCGACCTTTTGTGCTCGGCGGCGTTGTCCATCGTCGCGGGCGGCGGCGCTCCGCCGGCGGCTGCCCCGTACCGCTTCGAACCGGCGCTGGCCGCGCTGGGCGCCCTCGCTGTCGTGCTGCTGAAAGGGGATCTGGCCTTGATGACCGTGCGGGACGGGGCAGCGCAGGAGGCGGGCCGCGCCACGCGGGCGGCGCTGCTCGGGCCGTGGTTGGTTCTGCTGGGCGCCTGGCTCGTTCTTCGGGATGGGCCGGCGATGGTCTCCTGGGCCGCCATGGCGTTGGCCCGTGCCTCGAGCGCATGGACGACAGCCTGGCCGCCGTGGGGCGCCGTCCCCGGGCTGCTGCTGATCGTGTGCGCCCGGCCGATCGCCCGCCTCCTGTCCTTCGGGCCGTTGCTCAGGCGACCGAAGGGGGAGGGGTGAGGCGACTGGACCGGCGGCGATCCGTGCGCATGGCCGCCCGTTGACGGAGTGTGGAACGGCCGCCCTCGGCTGTTGGTCCAGGTCTGGAGCGGCCTGCTTGCAGGCAGGAGCGCACAGGCGAGGGTGCCTGTGCCAACCAAGAGCACTTCCTCAACGGGCTGACAGGGCTTGACTTGGCCGGATGGTGCGGGTAGTCATGTTGGCGTTCTTGCGGCCGATGGGCACTGAGGGAGAGCAACGAGCATGATCGTGGTTAACACGGAGACGATCCCCGGCCTGCGCATCGTGCAGGCCAGGGGGATGGTCCAGGGGAACACCGTCCGGGCCAAGCACGTGGGGCGCGACCTCGCGGCGGGCCTGAAGAACATCGTCGGCGGCGAACTGCGCGGCTACACAGAGCTGCTCACCGAGGCCCGCCGTCAGGCCCTGGAGCGCATGCTCGCCCAGGCCGAGGAACTGGGCGCCAACGCCGTGGTCAACGTGCGCTTCAGCACCAGTTCCATCACGTCGGGCGCAGCGGAGATCTACGCCTACGGCACGGCCGTGACGGTCGAGCCGGAAGCGCAGCCGTGAGAGGGGGGTGCGATGGAGGGGAGTCTGATCAGCGTCGTGCCGGTCGGGTTCCTTCTGATGCTGGGCTGGATCGCGGGCCGGACGGCGGAGAGGCTGCACGTCCGGTCGCTTCGCATGCGCGAGGAGGCCCTCGCGCACGTCCTGGTGACGGACGTCCGAACGTTCCCGCCGGCCGCAGATCCTTCCGCCCATGCGGCCGTTGTGATGAGCGAGGTGGTCATCGCCACGGACTACATGAAGACGTTCCTCGCCGGCCTGCGGAAGATCGTCGGCGGCGAACTGCACAGCTACCAGAGCCTGCTCACCCGCGCGCGCCGGGAAGCGGTGCTGCGCCTGATGGATCAGGCGGTGGGGCTGGGCTACGACGCCGTCTGCAACGTGCGCCTCAACACCGCCGACATCGGCGGGGGCACGATGCGCAAGCGGGCGGCGATGGTGGAACTCATCGCCACGGGCACGGCCTACCGGAGGACCTCGGGCGGTGACGAGAGCCAGCAAGTCGGACAAGCCGTCGGTCTTTGATGAGCCGCACATGCACGGCGGCCCGATGAAGGCCGACCCGAGCGAGGCAAAGGCGGCGGCCGGCCTCCGGCGCGAGGCTCCGGCCGAAGCGAGCGAAGACGCGCGCGTGGACCGGACCGTCTGGGATGAGCCGGGCCTTTCCCGCGAGCTGGCCGGCGGGCCGCCGGCCGGCGAGTTGACCTACCGCGACTGGCTCGTCCGACGGCGGGACGGTGTGAGTGCGGCGCGCACCTGGGCCGTGACGCTCGGGCTCGCGGTGGCCGCCGGCCCGTGGGCGGTGCTGGGGGCGTTCTTCGGCTCGCGGCAGGGCCATTTCACCGTGCTGGTCGTCGTCGTCTTCGGGCCCGTCGCCGAGGAAGTCATGAAGGTGGCGGCGCCGTTCTACGTGGTCGAGCGGCGGCCGTTCCTGTTCCGATCGCCCGCGCAGATCGTCCTCTGCGCGCTGGCGGCCGGGCTTGCGTTCGCCGCCATCGAGAACGTGATCTACCTCGGCCTCTACATCCCGCGTGCGTCGCAGGCCATGGTCGCCTGGCGCTGGACGGTCTGCGTGGCGGTGCACATGGGCTGCAGCCTGGTGGCGGGGATGGGCGTGATCCGCGTCTGGCGCGACTGCTGGGAGCGGATGGACCGGCCGCGGCTGTGGATGGCCTTTCCCTACCAGGTCGTGGCCATCGCCATCCACGCCGTCTACAACGCCGCGGCGGTGGCGTTCAGTGTGGGGCACGGTGCGTTCTGAGGGCAGGCGCGAACGGGCCGAACGGAGACGTGCACGGACCCTCCTTTGCCCTTCCGGCGACGGAGGGCCTGCGGCACACGGACGGCCGTTGCGCGTTACCAGGCGCCGCGCCGGATGTCTTGCGCATATCCGACTAACACCCCGTAGTCGGCGTACTCTTCCACCGGCCGGTCGGGCACGGTGCGGACCTTGAACGCCATCTCGCCGTGCGGAAGCAGGCGCTCCAGGTAGTGCCTCTTCACCTCGGCGTCGATGAGGCGCCCCTGCGGGTCGAAGAACTGCGCTTCGATGCCGATCTTCTCCCACTCCACGTCGCTCTCATTGCGCAGTTTGCCGACGACGTAGACAACATCGCTGCCCTTGAACATCTCCGATTGAGTCACCGTGATCTGCCCGGTGTACGGGACGGCATCTTCGGCGCAGCCGTCCGGCCGGAGACGGGCGGAGAGCCACTCACCATAGACCATGAACCCAGCGGCGATCAGCAGGAATGGCGGGACGATCTGCCACAGCCAGCGCACCTGCATGTGTCCGCAGTGCGGACAGGCCCGCGCCCGGCGGTCGATCTCCCGAAAGCACATTCTACATAGCTTCGTATGTGGCTCGTCCTGCATCGTGCCGTTCCCTCAGAAGAGCGAATCTGCCGGCGACGTCGCGCGCACAAAGACGGTGTGCGCCGCGTAGCGATTCATGGGCAGTTCGGGCGGGGCCACCAGACGGAAGGCCGCTTCACGGTCGGGAGGAATAGTCAGGGGCCGGATGTACCAGGAATCCAGCCTGCCTACGTCCACGAGCCGGCCGGCGGCGTCGGTGAACTGTACCTCGAGGACGGCAATCCGCAGCGCCTCCTCTGCTCCGTTCCGCAACCGCCCGACGATGGCGAGCACGGGCTCACCTGCCTGTTCGCCCGGGACCATCTCCGAGGCAATCACGTCCACTTCTTTCTCGAATGCCCCCGCACCGGCAGCCGAGCGAAGCGCCAGCAGCCGCTGTGAGGCGAGGGACATGACCCACCACTGGAGCCCGATGGCGCACAGCACCATCGCGCATATCAGATAGGGCCCGAAAAGCACCCGATAGGCGCCACTGGCCGCGCGATCCTGCCAGCGGGCGCAGTGGGGACAAACGCGCGCGTCCGCATGCAGCGACCCCGTGCACCAGCGGCACCTGCGCTGAGCCCCTTCCGCTTCCTTTATTCCGCTTGGGTCGCCCATCGGACCTCCACTTCGCAGGCGGCGTAGTCCGCTACGGGAAGGTAGGGGAAGTGAGTGATTGCGAAACTGCGGTTCTCACCCGGTTGGACGCTGAGACTATGGTAGTCGTTGTTGACGTCGATCAGCTTGCCGTCGGCATCCAGAAAGCGGCATTCGGTCTCGATTTCCTCCCAGGGGATCCGCGACCTGTTCTCGAGTTTGCCCGTGACAAGCAGGACGGTGGATTCGTCTTTCCTGCCAGGTTCCATTCGGGTCTCCACGGCCACCAGCTGGTGCCTGTACCGGCTGAAGTCCTTTCCGGGACCGAACTTCTGGTGAACGAAGGCGCCCGTCGCCACCATGAACACGAGTGGCGAAAACATCAGGAGAGCCAGAACGGCTGGATGCAGAAGCCAGGCCAACCGGGTCTGCTGAATTCGGCAGTGGGGGCAGCGCTTCGCGCGCGGGTCGAGCGGCTCATAGCAGTACCGGCACAGCTTCTCTGTCCGTTCTGCCTCCATGGCAGTCCTCCTGCCCCTGAATACGCCGCCGCACCGCCCGGTATTCGCCCCCTGCCTTGTGAATTGTAGTGCGCGTCGGGCGGGAAGTCAATATGGGCGGCCCCTTCGATCCGTAGTGCAGCTGACTCGGGGCGGACCGGCACGGACCGACACGGACCGGACACGGACCTGTGCGGACGCCGCCCTTCGTGGCCGCATGTGGCACAGCCGCCCCCGGCTGTGATCCGTTGTCTTCCCGTCGTGCTCGTCGTGCCGTTGTGGTTCCACCGCCGTTGACTTTGGCGCTGAGGGCGGGTAAGCTCCGGGTTCCTGTCGTGTGCGCAGTCCTGCACGTGCTCCAGAGGTCAGCCATGCACAAGATCGCTGTCTTGCCGGGCGACGGCACCGGCCCGGAAGTCGTCCGCGAGGGGCTCAAGGTCCTCGCCGCCGTCAAGGAACTGGATGGATTCGAATGCGAGACCGTCGAATACGATTTCGGCGGCGAACGCTTTCTCCGTACCGGCGAAGTGCTGCCGGACTCCGCTCTGGACGAGCTGCGCGGCTTCGACGCGATCTACCTGGGCGCCGTCGGACACCCCGACGTGGCCCCCGGCATCCTGGAGAAGGGCCTGCTGCTGCGGCTGCGCTTCGAACTGCAGCAGTACATCAACCTGCGCCCCGTGAAGCTCTACCCCGGCGTGGACTGCCCGCTGAAGGACAAGGGGCCCGAGGACATCGACTTCGTTGTCGTGCGCGAGAACAACGAGGGGCTCTACACGGGCGCCGGCGGGTTCACCCACAAGGGCACGCGGGACGAGGTGGCCATGCAGGTGATGGTCAACACGCGCGCCGGCGTCGAGCGCTGCATCCGCTACGCCTACGAGTACTGCCGCCGGCGCAACGACAAGAAGATGCTCACGCTCTGCGCCAAGACGAACGTGCTCACGTTCGCCCACGACCTGTGGTGGCGCACGTTCTGTGAAGTGGGGGAGGAGTACCCCGACATCAAGCAGGACTACGCCCACGTCGACGCCACCTGCATGTGGATGGTCAAGAACCCCGAGTGGTTCGACACCATCGTGACCTGCAACATGTTCGGCGACATCATCACGGACCTGGGCGCCATGATCCAGGGCGGCATGGGCATCGCCGCCGGCGGGAACATCAACCCGGACGGCGTCAGCATGTTCGAGCCCATCGGCGGCAGCGCGCCGAAGTACACCGGCAAGGGCGTGATCAACCCGCTGGCCGCCATCTGCGCCCTCGGCATGATGCTGGAGCAGTTGGGCGAGTCGAAGTCCGCCCGCCGGATCGAGCAGGCCGTCATGGGCCTGACCGCGAACAAGATCAAGAGCATGGCGGCCGGCAAGATGGGCTACAGCACGTCCGAGGTGGGCGACCTGGTGGTGAAGGCTCTGCCGGACATCGACGTCTGAGCGGCGCCGCGACGGCGCCCGGGGGCTGCGCGGCGATGGCACGGATCTCGGACGCGTTCAGTGCGCGATGCACCGAGGCGCCCACCGCCCTGGTGGGGGCCCTGGTGGACTCCATGCCCTACCCCCTGATCGTGCGGGACATGGACCGGCGGGTCGTCCTGGCCAATCGCGAGGCCGAGCGTTCATTCGGCGGCGACCTGCTGAGCTGTCGCTGCCACGAGATCGAGGTCCTCCGACGCAGCGTCTGCGGGCATTGCCCCGCGCAAGAAGCCCTGGACCAGCGCCGTGCGGTGGACCGCGAGGTGAGCGATCCGGAGACCGGCCGGATCCTGTTCGTGACCGTCTTCCCGATGCTCGAGAGCGACGGGACGCCCTGCGGCGTCATCGAGACGGCGCGCGACGTGACGGAGGAACGCCGTGCCGCGGCGCGGACCCGCGACCTGCTCGCCCGGGTTACGGAGCAGAACGAGGAGCTGTCGGCCTGGCGGCGCAGCTTCGACTACGAGCTGCGCACGGCGCGCGAGATCCAGCAGATGCTGGTGCCGGGCCGGCCGTTCTGCATGGGCGGCATGTGCTTCGACTTCCTCTGTCGGCCGTCCGGCCAGATCGGGGGCGACCTCTACGACATCTGCCCCGTGGGACCGCATGGGGCGGGGCTGCTGGTCTGCGATGCCTCGGGGCACGGCGTGGCGGCGGCCCTGCTGGCCGTGATGGTCAAGATGGTGTTCCGGACCTCCGGCCTCGTCACGGGCAGCCCGACGCGCGTCATGCGGGCGCTGAACCGGCGTCTGGTGCAGATGTCGCCCGCCCAGCATTTCGCGACCGGGTTCTACGCCGTCTACGATTCGGAGACGCACGCGATGCGCTACGCCGCCTGCGGCCATCCGGCCCCGCTGGTGGTCCGGGCGGGCAGCCAGGACGTGGAGGAACTGCCGGGCGGCGGCATGGTCCTGGGCGGCATCGAGGAGATCCAGGTCGACGAGCGGTCGGCGCAGGTGGAGCCCGGCGACAGGTTCCTGGTCTACACCGACGGCGTGACCGACTGCACAAACCGGGCGGGGGAGCGTTTCGGGATCGAGCGCCTGCGGGCGGCGGCGCGCGAAGGAAGCCGTCTGCGGGGTCCCGAGTTCCTCCAGTGCGTTGTGCGGCACGTGGACGAGTTCGCGGACGGGGCGCCGCCGGCCGACGACCTGACGCTGGTCGTGGCCGAGCACACGCACGACGAGCCGGCCTGGCTGGCCGCGTATGGGCAGGAATAGCGGGCGCGGCCGGTTCTTGCATGCGGGCACGGCGGGGGTATAATCGCGGCCGTCGGGCGGCGACGGTGCTGCGGCGCCGAGGGCGGCTGCCCCCACGCATTCCAGACAGGGGCCGGGAGACGATGACGGAGCGCATCGAGAGCGTGGTCAGCATTCGGGACTTCGATCGCGACGCGATCCTGCGGGTGCTCTCGGTGGCCGCCGGCATGGAGGCGGAAGACCGTTCGGGCCTGCTGGCCGGCTGCGTGCTGGGCACCATGTTCCTGGAGCCCTCGACGCGCACGCGCATGAGCTTCGCCTCCGCGATGGTCAGGCTCGGGGGCAGTGTCCTGGACCTGGGCGACCCCGCCCACTCGTCCTTCAAGAAGGGCGAGTCGCTGAGCGACGCCATCCGGATCGTGGCCGGCTACTGCGACGTGATCGCGCTGCGACACCCGTGGGAGGGTGCCGCCCGCCTGGCCTCCCAGATCGCCGGCGTGCCGGTCATCAACGCCGGCGACGGATCGAATCAGCACCCGACGCAGACGTTCCTGGACCTCTACACGATTCAGAAGGTCTGCGGCCGGATCGACGGGCTCACGGTGGGCTTCGTCGGCGATCTGAAGTATGGGCGGACCGTGCACTCGCTGGTGACGGCCCTGAGCCGCTTCGACTGCCGGCAGGTCTTCGTCTCGCCCCCCAACCTGTCGGTCTCGGCCGACCTGCGGCGTGAACTCAAGGAGGCCGGCATCGCCGGCCACACGACCACCGACCTGCGGGAGGTCCTGCCGGAACTGGACATCGTCTACTGCACGCGCATCCAGCAGGAACGGTTCCCCGACATCGTGGAATACGAGCGTGTGAAGGGCGCCTACCGGATCGACCGCGAACTGCTGGAGCGCGCCGGCGTCAAGGACTCCATGCGCGTGATGCACCCGCTGCCGCGGGTCGACGAGCTGGCGCCGGACGTCGACGAAACGCCGCACGCCGTGTACTTCGAGCAGGCCAGGAACGGGATCCCCGTCCGGCAGGCCCTGCTGGCCATGGTGCTGGGAAAGGTATAGGCATGGACCCGGGCAGGGCGCCGCGCGAGAAGATGAACGTCGCCGCCATTCGCAACGGCACCGTCATCGACCACATCCAGAACGAGGCCACGTTCAAGGTCGCCGAGATACTGCAGCTGGCCCGGAGCGACCAGGTGGTTCTGGTCGGGATGAACCTGCGCAGCAGCCGCGGCGGGTGCAAGGGGATCGTCAAGATCGAAGACCGCGAGCTGACCGCCCGCGAGGTCAGCACCATCGCACTGATCGCCCCGCAGGCGACGTTGAACATCATCAAGGACTACCGGGTGGTGGAGAAGCGTCGCGTCGAGCTGCCCAGGACGGTCGAGGGGATCGTGCGCTGCTTCAACCCGAGCTGCATCACGAACTGCCAGAACGTCGCCACGCGGTTCGACGTGCTGGCATCCAACCCCGTCAGTCTGCGCTGCAGCTACTGCGAGCGCCTCATGAGCGGCCCCGACATCGTCCTGAAGTGACCCGGCCGGCTTCAGCCCGAGAACGCCACCAGCGGCACCTCGACCATCGTCTTGAGGCCCGGCTCGGCGGCCAGCACCGAACGGGCCGCGTTCACCACGATGGCGCACGTGGCCACGTCGCCGTTGACGCCGCCCTCGATGACCGAGCGGATGTCCGGCTCGCCGGTGATCTCGACGATGTCCCGGCTGGCCGGCTCGCCGACGGCGGCGCGGAACACGAGCCGGATCACCTCCTTGTCGCCCACGTAGGCGCGGCCGACCTGCTCGACGCCGCAGACCATGCCGGCCTCGATCGGCACGTAGCCGCCGCTGATCGCCTTGTCGGCGACGACCGGACGGATCGTCTCGGTGCTCCGCGTCAGCGTCCAGCCCAGGCGGGCGGCGATCATGTCCATGGACTCCGGCAGACCCACGTGGCGCAGCGAGCCGTCCTTGACCCGGCGGCGGAACTCCGCCCGCGTCAGGCCGGCACCGATCTTCTTCTGGAAGGGCACCCGGCGGGGCGCGGCGTCCTGCAGGCGGTGGACGACCACCTTCCGGACGCTCTGGCATACGGCGGTGAGCGCACACGGCAGGGAGTCCATGAGGAACCCCGGGTTGACGCCGGTGGCCAGGCACGTGACCCCGTGCTTCCTGCAGACCGCGTCGATGCGCCGCGCGGCGGCCGGCGCCGTGCGCCAGGGGTGGGAGAGCTCCTCGCAGGTCGACACGATGTTCAGCCCCGCGGCGGCGATCTCCGCGATCTGGGGCTCGATGCGTTTCAGATCGGATACGGTGGACAGGAACGCGACGTCGGCCTTGCGTCGCCCGAGGGCCGCGGCGAGGTCCGTCTTCACACGCACACGCAGGCGTTCGTGCCCGCACAGCTCGCCCAGGTCCTGCCCGGCCTTGTCCGGGGCGGGATCGACGGCGCCGATGAACCGCACCCCGGCGTTCGCCCGATCGAGCGCGTAGCGCACGATCTTCCGGCCCACGGGGCCCAGCCCCACCTGGATCACCTTTGCCATACCGGCCATCCCTTCTTCGGTCCTCGTGTGTGGTCACGGATCGGCGTGCGGCCCGGCCTCCGGGCGTGCCCACGGAATCATAACCCATGACGGCGCAAGGTCAAAGGGAGCTTCCATGTCGCGCCGGAACCTTGCGGGGCGTGCGTCTGTGCGCTACACTCAGCGCCCATCACACCTCGAAAGGCGCTCACCGTGCAGCAGCACACCAGAGCCGTGCCCGCCGGGGGCACACCGTCCACGGGCCGCGTCCGCGCGATGTCGGCGGCCGTGTTCCTTGCACTGGCGGTCGCGGCCGTGCCCGTGATCATGCTGGCGTGGGGACGGATGGGCGCCTCGGCGTCGGCACCGGCCGCCCCGGGGCGGCCGCCCCTGCCGCCGGAGGGCGCCCGCTGGGCGGTCGACCTGTCCCGCGAGGATGGAGACCGGCTTCTGGAGGCGTTCTTCGCGGCTCTGGAGGCCGAGGCGGGCGCGGCCGCGACGCCGCCGCCCGGGCGCGGGGGAGACGGGCCGCCGATCCCCGTGTTCGTGACCGCTTACGTGCCCGGTGCCGACCCGGTGCGCGTGTGCGGCTACGGAGCCGAGCCTGAGGAGGGCGTGCGGGAGGCGGCCGCAATGGTGCGTGCACGGGCCAACCCGGCCCTGGAGCCCGGCCGGATGCGCGTGCGCATCGACGTGGTCCGGGAGGCGCTGCCGTTCTCCGAGCGGCATCGCATGGCGTTCGTGCGGCGGCCGGTCGGCGAGCCGGTCGGGGTGGCGCTCCGGAGCGGCGAGCGCTATCACTGGTTCCTGCCCGGAGACATCGCCGACGACGAGGCCGCCGACGGCGAGGCGGTCCTGATGCTGCTGTGCCGCCGGGCGGGTCTGCGGGCCGGCCGGTGGCGTCAGGCGGGCCTGCCGATGTGGCGCCTCCGGGTGGCGGGGTTCGTCAACTCGGCGCCCGGCAGCCGCTACGCGATGGCGAGCCCCCGCGGGCTGGCGCCCCTGTCTGAGCCCACCGTCGCACGCCTGCGGCGCGCCTGCCGGATGGCCGCCGACTACCTGCTGCGGTCGCAGCAGCCGGACGGACGCTTCGTCACCTACCGCGACGCCGCCACGGGTCTGCGCGGCGGCTGCGAGACGGTCACCGAGCAGGCGGTTGCGGCCGGGGCCTTGGGGATGCTGGCGGAACTGCGGCCGGAGGTCGAATACGTCGAGGCGGCCTACCGGTGCCTGTCCTACGCCATGGCGGCCACGGACCTGGACGCCGCCGGCCCGATGACGGCCGTCACGCGCCGCCAGGAGGTCTGCAACGTCGCGTACGAACTGGAGACGACTGCCCAGGTGCTCGAGGCGCTCTGCCGCTACCGCCGCGTCAGCGGGCAGTCCGCGCCGGACGCCTGGATACTGGCCATGGCCCGGTTCCTGCTGTCGATGCAGGGCGAGGACGGGCGTTTCCACCTGGCCTACGACGCCGTTCGGCAGGAGCGCCTCAGCCCGGGCCTGCATGCGGACAGCCCCATCCCGCAGGCGAAGGCGGCGGCCGCCCTGCTCCTGGCCCACCGCGAACTGGGCATTCCGGCCTGCCTGTCGGGAGCCGGCAGGGCGTTGGTCGCGTTGCGGGACAGCCTGGCGGCCCGGCCCGCCCCCCTGCAGGCCCGCGAGGCGCGTTGGCTGGCCGCGGCGCTCCGCGAGGCGGCCCCCCTGTTTCCGGACGAGGGTTTCGACCAGTGGCTGTGCCGGATCTCCGCCGAGCGGCGCACGGCGCAGGTCCTGCCCGCCGACGCCCCGGCAGCCGACCTGGTGGGTGCGACGCTCGAGCGCCTGCCTCCCACCGCGCAGACGACCGCCGATGACCTTGTGGTCTTCGTCTCGGCCAGTATGATGGATGGGCCTGACAGGGCGGCCGATCTGGCTGCCGCCCGCCGCGCGGCCGCATGGCTGATGCACCTGCTGTACCTGCCTGAGAACAGCTACTACCTGGCCGACCCCGGCGCCGCCGAGGGCGGCCTGCGAGAGCAGATCGGCAGCAACGTCATCCGCGTTCAATCCCTTGAGTCGGCCCTCAGAGGCATGGCCATGCTGACCCGACTCGAACTCCAGGACATGCGCACGAATGATCGAGAAGGCTAAGATCGCAGACCCCCCGGCCATCCTGGCCATCGTCAACCACTTCGCGCAGCGGGAGCTGATGCTGCCCCGTTCGCTGAACGACGTCTACGAAGCCCTGCGCGACTTCTTCGTCTATCGCGAGGATGGCAGGATCATCGGCTGTGTGGCCCTGCACATCAGCTGGCAGGGGCTCGGCGAGGTGCGCAGCCTGGCCGTCGTTCAGGAGGCACAGAACCGGGGCGTCGGCACGGAGCTGGTGCGGCGCTGTCTCGACGAGGCCATGGAGATGGGCATGCGGCACGTCTTCGCCCTGACCTACCGGCCGGAGTTCTTCAAAAAGCTGGGCTTCGTCGACTACCCCAAGGAGAAGCTGCCTCACAAGATCTGGACCGACTGCCTGCGATGCCCGCGCTTCCCCGAATGCAACGAAGTGGCCGTGATGAAGGACCTGCCGCCGGGCGGCTGACGGCGGCGCCCGGCGGGGAGGCAGAGGAGCGACCATGACAGCGACAGGCGCCGCACCGGGCCGCACGCCGCCCCCCGACGAGGACGTGCGGGCCGAGGTGCGCGATTCCTCCGCCCGCACGATGCTCGTGGAGGCCGCCGCCGGCACGGGCAAGACGACGCTGCTCGTGGACCGCATCCTGGGCGGCGTGCGCGAGGGCCGCGTGCGCCTGGCCGGCACGGTGGCCATCACGTTCACCGAGAAGGCGGCCGGGGAACTGGAGGACCGCCTTCGCACGAAGCTCGCCGAGGCATGGCAGCAGGCCCCCCGCGATTCCGCTGAGCGTCGACACCTTCAGACGGCGCTGGAGGAGATCGACCGGGCGGCGATCGGGACGATCCACGCCTTCTGCGCGCGCCTGCTCCGGGAGAAGCCCGCCGAGGCCGGCGTGGACCCCGAGTTCGCCGTGCTGGAGACCTCCGCCGCCGACCTCCTGCGCGAGCGCTGCTGGCGGGAGTGGATCGACGGGCAGATGGACGCCCGGGCCGAGCCGCTGCGGGAGGTCCTCCGGGCCGAGGTGCCTCTCTCGGCGCTCAAGGGGCCGGCCCTGTCGCTGCTGGATGCCCCCGAGGTGCTGGAGGGGGAACGCTTCGTCCTGCGCAGGCCGGCTGCGTTGCCTGCGGAACTCTCGTCGGATCTGGTCGGCGGGCTTGCGGCCGTCCGGAAGGTCCTGGCCGGCCTCGAGCGCACGAACGAGCACTCCCGCGTTCTTGTGCAGGCTGTGGAGGGCCTGGACGACCTCGGGGCCGACGCGGTCCGACGGCTCGGCTACGCGGCGGCCGGCGTCCCCTGCGAGGACGTGCTCCGGAGCGTCTCCAAGGGCCTCCGCGACGAGGCCGTCGGCGTCCTGGAGCCATGGCTCGCGGCGGCGGCCTCCCTGGGCGCCCACCTGGCTGCCGATGTGTTCGAGTGGCTGCTGGGCTTCGTCCGCCACTACGGCCGGGCCAAGCAGGCGCGGGCGGTGCTGGACTTCCAGGACCTGCTCTGGATGTCGGCCCGGCTGCTGCGCCGCGACAGAGCGGTGCGGCGCTTCTTCCAGCTGCGGTTCAGCGCCTTCTTCGTCGACGAGTTCCAGGACACGGATCCTCTCCAGGCCGAGGTGGTGGCCTTCCTGTGCGAGGACCCCGAAGCCCCGCCGGCCGACCGGATGGAGGACGTGCGCCTGGCCGACGGCAAGCTGTTCGCCGTGGGCGACCCGAAGCAGTCGATCTACCGCTTCCGGCGGGCCGACGTCCTGATCTACGAGCGCTTCAAGGGCTTGTTCGGCCCGGCCGGGTTCGGCGAGGACCGTACACGCACGGTCTCGTGCAACTTCCGATCCACGTCCCGGCTGCTGGACGTCTTCAACCGGACGTTCGAGCGGCTCTTCGCGGTGTCCGACCGGCCGGACGTCTACCAGGCCGCGCACGTGCCCCTGGGGGCACCTGCGGACGCGGCGCCGGGCGGGGCGCCGGTTCTCGCCGTCTGCCCGCCGGCGGGCGTGTACGATCCGAAGCGACAGGCCGGGCAGGGGCGGCGGTTCGAAGCGGACGCGCTTGCGCGCACGATCCGCGCCCTTCTGGACGGCGCACTGCCGGGCGCCGACGGCCTCACCGTCGGGCCGTCCGGCGTCGCGGTCCTGTTCCGATCCCTGACCGGGATCGACGTCTACCGGGCGGCGTTCGACGCGCTGGGAATCCCTTACCGCGTCCTGGGCGGAAAGGGCTTCTACCGGCGCGAGCACGTGGCCGAGACACTGACGGTTCTGGAGGCCGTGGACGATCCTCTCAACGAGGCGGCCGTCGTCGGTGCGCTGCGGAGTTCGTTCTTCGGCATCACCGACGAGGAGCTGTTCCGGCACCGCGAGGCGGGCGGCCGCTGGAACTACCAGGTGAGCGCGGGCGGCTCGGCGCCCGTGCAGGAGGCGCTGGGGCACCTGGCGCGGTGGCACGCCCGCCGCAACCGCGTGCCGGCGGCCCAGCTCCTGCGCGAGATCCTGGCGGCCACGCGGGCCGTCCAGGCCTTCCGGCTCAAGCCGGCCGGACGGCAGCGGGCGGCGGACATCGATCTGATGCTGGGCCGGCTGCGGGAACTGGCCGGCTCGGCGCCCACGTTCAGCGCGGCTGTGCGCTACCTGAGCGCCATGCGGGACGGCGGGGCCGCCGAGCAGGAGTCCGCGTCCGGCGCCGAGCCCGGCGACGACTCCGTCTGCCTGATGACCGTCCACAAAGCGAAGGGGCTGGCGTTCGACGTCGTCGTGCTGGCCGACCTTGCCCATGCGTTCGCTTCGGTGGACAAGGTCGGGCCGCTTGTGGTCGATCGCCGGGGCGGGCAGATGGGCTTCCGGCTCACGGCGGGCCTTCGATCGCAGGGCTACGACGATCTGGCGGAGTGCGAGCACCGGAACGTGCAGGCGGAGGAGCGGCGGCTTCTCTACGTCGCGTGCACCCGGGCCAGGAAGCTCCTGGTGCTGCCCCTCCACTGGGCCCGCGACACGGCCGCCGGGTCCCAGCAGGCGGATCTCCTGGGCACAGGGCTGTTCGCGGATGCGGAGTCCGTGCCCTTCGGCCGTGAACAGGATGGGGTCTACTACCTGGACACCGCCCCCTGGGCCGGCGAACTGGGCGGCGGGCCCCGGCCTCGGGTCCTGCCGCAGGACGACCGGCCCGATGCGGAGGGCCTGCTTCGCCGGAGGGACGAGTGGCGGCTGCGCCACCGGCTGTTGGCGGACCGTGCCTCGGCGGCCGATCCCTTCGTGCTGCCCAGCGTCACGGATGCCGAGGCCGAAGGCGCCCGCCCGGCCGACGAGACCGCCCGTGGGGTGGGGGGCAAGGACTTCGGCTCCCTGTTCCACAACATCATGGCGCGCGTGCCTCTGCGGGCCGGCGAGGACGGAGGCGACCCGGGGCCGCTTGTGCGGGGACTGGCCCGCATCGAGGCCGATCTGCTCGGGCTGGACGACGCGGCCACCGAGGAGGCGGCCCGGCTGGCCCTGGAGGCGCTGGCCCACCCGGAGTTCCGTGCGCTGCTCGACGCGGCCACCGGCGTGGCGACCGAGGTCGCCTTCGCCGTGCCGTTGGCCGCGCTGCCCTTCTGCGCCGACGACCGCCCCGGCCTTCTGGAGGGGAGCATTGACCTGTTGCTCAGCGGTCCGGGGCGCACGGTGATCGTCGACTACAAGACCGATCGCGTCCCGCCGGGGCGGCACGAGGAGGCGGCGGCCGCCTACTGGCCGCAGCTGGGCCTGTATGCCCTGGCGGCCGGGGCCTGCGGCCGGGCGGCCGGCGAGGCGGAACTGGCGCTCTTTTTCGTGCGTACGGGCGATATGCTCCGGCGTCGGCTCGATGCCGACCTGCGGAGGAGACTGGCCGACCGGCTCTCCGACGGCGGACGGAGCGACTGAGCCGGCGTGCGCGGCCGGCGGCGCAGCCGCCTACAGCGCCAGCGTCAGCCCGTCGGTGGCGGCCAGGACCTCCAGGCCGAGTTCCTGCGAGAGGCCGGCGGCCAGCTCGCGGGGCCTCGACTTGAGCATCGTCATGCCGAAATGTGTCAGCACGGCCCTGCGCGGGCGCACGGTGCCGATCACCTCGCGGGCGTCCTCCAGGCTCAGGTGCATCACGTGCGGGCTCTTATGCGGTTCGCGCAGCACGACGTTGAGGATCAGTATGTCGGCGTCGGAGTAGGCGCCGGCCAGATCCTCGAATGGGGCCGTGTCCACCACAAATGCCAAGGTCCCGTGGGCATGACGGAACTTCACGCCGTAGGTCTCGACCCCGTGCCGGTGGCGCACGCTCGTGGTGAAGCGGACGGGCCCGAGGGCGTAGTCGGCCTCCGGCCGCAGCGGCACGACCTGGTCGAGGTGGGGCCGCAGATAGCCGAGAAGCACCGCGTCGGGGCCCTCCAGGCACTGCCCCGGGGCGAACAGGGCGCCGTGCGGACGATGGCCGCCGGCAGTCATTGCGTCCAGGACGGCGTTCAGGTCGCCGGAGTGGTCGATGTGGGCATGCGAGAGCACGACCGCGTCGAGTCCGGCGGGGTCGATGCGCGGGCGGGCGCGCGCACAGCGCACGAGCGTGCCGGGGCCGGGGTCGATCATGATGCGCAGGCCGTCGATGGCCAGCAGGGCGCCCGCCGAGTACCGCAACTGGCGCGCCATGACGAAGCGCGCGCCGGCGGTGCCCAGGAACTTCACGAAGTCGCCTTCCATGTGGTCCTCCGTGCCGGGAACATCCGCGCATTAGATCAGAACGGCGTTGCCCTGCCAACCGGCGAGTGCGCGCGCGGCCACGCGCGCGACGGGTCCTCTGCCTCGACGCGACCGACGCCACCACATGGCACATTCCTGGCCGGGCCAGCAGTTGCCATTTCGTCACGTTTGGTGTAGAATCGCGGGAGGCTGCGCGGCCGGAACGGCTTCGCGACCTGTAGCGTTGTGCGACCGCCGGGCCGGGGTGCGCGCCCGGCGCCGCCTGTGGAAGTTGGTGCTTCGGAATGCTTTGGGATACTGGTCTCGAAGTGCGACAGCTTGACGGTGCCCCATGGCACGTGCTTTGCGTAGCTGTCGTGCAGTTTGGCGTGTGGCGTCCGGTTGTCTCCAGGCAGGAGGGCGCGTCAGTCCATGAATCGGATCCAGACAACAGGCATTCGGCGAAGTCGCTCGGGGCAGGCCGTTGTGGAGTTCGCCCTGATCCTCCCGGTCTTCCTTCTCCTGCTGTTCGGCGCCATCGAATTCGGGAGGGCGTACTTCACGCTCCACCTGCTGACGAACGCCGCCCGGGAGGGCGCGCGGACCGGCGTGGTGCCGGGCAAGGTGAACGCGGACGTGTCCGACGCCGTCGACGTGTTCCTCCAGGGCGTGGGGTTGAACGGGTCGTGGACGACGAGCGTCGTCGTCAAGGACTCCTCGGGCACGGTCCGGGGGGCCGGGCTGGTCGACGCGCTCGAGGGCGACCGGGTGCACGTGGCCGTCAACTACAACTTTGCGGTCCTGAGCGGTCAGATCATCCCGGGAATGAGTGGAACGCTGCCGCTGGCCGGGCGGTGCGTGTTTCGGCATGAGTAGGGAGATGGTGTGCGACGGCGTGGCCGCCGTGGCGGTCTCGGCGGTCTGATGGGTCCTCAGTCTGCGTCGGGGAGTTGGCGGTGAAGGTGAAGAAGACGCGTTCGCGGGTGTTCATCATTGCGGGGGTGTGTTGCGCGTTGCTGGCCGTGGTTGTGCTGCAGAAGGGGAGGGGCTCGGGCAAGGCGCCCAAGGCGGCCCCCGAAGGCAGCAGCATCCTGCTGGCCTCGCGGGACATCGCGTACGGCGAACTGCTGGTGCCGGCCGGTCAGGGCGGCGAGGCGAACGTGACGGTCGTCAATGGCTGGCCGAGCGACCACAAGCCGGGGGGCGCCCTGACGGCGGCTCGGGAGCTGACCGAACGGCCGATGCGTGCGGCCGCGCCGTTCGTTCGGGACGAGGTGATCCTGAAGGCCAAGGTCATCCCGGAGGATGAGTTCATTCCGGCCGGCCTGAGGCGCGAGAGCATCACGGTCGACCAGGCCGATACCCGCTCGGGCCGCATCCGGCCGGGCATGCTCGTCGACGTCCTGCAGATCGTGAACAAGGAACCCCGCCCCTACATGCGCAACGTGCGCGTGTATGCCGTGGGTGCCGTGGACTCCCGGGAGCGCCCGGTGCAGCACAAGGAGCCCGATCCGATCGTGCACCTGCTCGTCAAGGCGGAGGACCATCTGACCTTTCTGGGGGCCAGGCTGAAGGCGAAGTTCATGCTGATGCCGGCGACGGATCCGACGATCGAAGGGCCGCTCCTGGTCGATGCCACGGTCCAGGAGGAGGCCATGCGCGCGGAGATTCGGGAGTTGCTGGTGCGCGGCGGCGCCCTGATGGCCGCGGGCGACTACGAAGGGGCGCATTCGGCCTTCCGGCAGGCGGCCGAACTGCACCCGTCGGTCGGCGACCTGTCCAAGCAGGCGGCCGAACAAGCCGCGCAGTGCCGGCAGAAGCTCGCGATGGGGCGCTATGAGCAGGCCCGGCGCGCGCTGGAGGAGGACAAGGACTACACGCTGGTCCTGCATCATCTGGACACCATCGCCAACGAGTTCGGCGACGTGCAGAGCGTCATCACCCAGGCGAGCGAGTTGCGCCGACGGACCGAGGAGGCGCGGAGCCGGGCGCTGGTGCAGGACCGCTACGCAAACGCCGTACGGCAGTTGGAGGACAGCCTGAAGGACGGCAACCTGCCCCGGGCCCGCGAACTGCTGGCCGACCTGAAGCAGCTCCAGGAACAGGGAGTCCGGTCGGACGGGGCGACCGAGGATCTTGCCACGGAGGTGGCCGGCTACGAGCGGAGGGTCCGGGAGGCGGCGCAGGCGTTCGAGAGCGACAGGATGGTTCTGGAGTCATTCGTTCGGCAGCAGAAGCTGCCGGAGGCACGGGACCGGCTCAGGCAGATGAAGCAGAAGTTCCCGCGGCACCCCGACCTGCCGCGTCTGGAGGCGTCCGTGCCTGCGGAGTAGCCGGATCAGTGAGGGCGGCCCGGGGCCGTCCGTTCGCGAATGGCGTCTACGAGGTGAGTGGTGACCGAGGTAGTCCTATTCGTCCTGCACGCAGACCGGGAATACGCCGAACAGATCGCGACCGCGTTCCGGCAATACGACGCGGAGATGACGATCGAGGTGCTGGTCGATCTGAGGGAGGCGTCCAACCGGGTCCGTGAGGAGGTGCCTACGGCGGTCGTCGTCGGCGTCGATGCGTCCAACGACCCCGCGCTCAAGACGGTCGAGACCGTCAGCCACATGTCGGGCGACGTGGGCATCGTCGTGGTCAGCCGGGATCCGAGCCAGGAGTTGCTTGTCTCCTGCATGCGGGCCGGCAGCGACGAGTTCCTGGAGTTCCCCATCGACCCGGACGAACTGGGCAAGGCGATGCGCGGGCTGTTCAAGCGCAAGGGGATCGCCGGCCGGCAGGAGGGGAAGGTGACGGCCGTCTTCAGCGCGGCCGGCGGGGTGGGCGTCACGACTGTGGCCTGCAACCTGGCCGCCGGAATCGCCGCCGAGATGGCCGGTTCCAGGGCCTGCAGCATCGTGGACATGAACCTCCAGTTCGGATCGGTCGCCCTGGCGATGGACGTGCGCGAGTTCGCGCATACGCTGGCGGACGCCGCCCAGGAGGAGTCGCGCCTGGACGAGAACCTTCTGGTGTCCTTCATGGCGCAGCATCCGTCCGGCGCGGGAGTGCTGCCGGCGCCGACGTCCTTGCAGGACCTGGACGGCCTGGACCCGTGGCGCCTGCGCACGGTCATCCAGGTCTGCCGGAAGACCTACAGCCACGTCATCCTGGACATGCCGCATGCGGTCGATGAGACCTCCATCGTGGGGCTGGACGAGGCCGACGAGGTGCTGGTGCTCTGCGACATGCTGCTTCCGACGATCCGCCACACGATCCACGCCCTGGAGCTGTTCCACGAGCTGGAGTATGGCGCCGAGAAGCTGAAGCTGGTCATCAACCGGTTCTACGACAACCACCAGGTGTCGCTGGACGAGATCGTCGAGCACGTGAAGCTGCCCGTGCACTGGGTGATCCCCTATGATTCGCAGGTGGCCATGGCCGCGCTGAACGCGGGGCAGTCGTTCGAGGCCACCGACGGCGACAGCCAGGCGACTCACAGCCTGATCGCCCTGGCGCAGTACTCGGCGGGGCTGCAGCCCCGCCCCCGACCGAAGAAGAAGCGCGGTCTGTTCAGTTGGACCCGATGACGCGCAGCGTCCACAACCGCAGGGGGTCGACGCGGAAGGAAGGTGACGCATGAGTTCTCTCAGGGACAGAATCAACAAGCTTCGTTCCACCGGGGCGAGCGAACCCACTCCGGCCGCCCGGGAAGCGCAGGCCCCCGCCCCGCCCGAGACCGTCCGGCCCGAGGAGAAGGAGGCCCAGCATGTCGTCAAGAAGCAGAAGATATCGCTCGGGCGCGAGCAGTACCAGGAGCTGAAGCGGAGCATCCACGGCAAGCTGCTGGACGCCCTTGACCTGAGCATCCTGAGCGAGATGAAGGAAGAGGAGGTCAAGGAGCAGATACGGACAGTGGCCACCCGGCTGCTGGAGCAGGGCAGCGTGACGTTCAACCGGCGCGAGCGCGAGAACTTCGTGCAGGAGATCGTCGACGAGGTGCTCGGTTTCGGGCCGCTCGAGCCGCTCCTGCAGGACCCGAGCATCAGCGACATCCTGGTCAACGGCGCCAAGCAGGTGTACGTGGAGAAGGAAGGGCGGCTGTTCGTCACGGACGTGGAGTTCAAGGACAACCCCCACCTGCGCCACGTGATGGACCGGATCGTCTCGACGGTGGGCCGGCACATCGACGAGAGTTCCCCCATGTGCGACGCGCGTCTGCCGGACGGCTCCCGCGTGAACGCCATCATCCCGCCGCTCGCCGTCGACTATCCCGTCCTGTCCATCCGCAAGTTCCGCAAGGATGCGCTCAGCGTCGAGGACCTGCTCAACCGCGGCACGATGGGTGCCGACGTGGCCGAGGTCGCCAAGGCATGCGTCCGTGCGCGTCTGAACGTTCTGATCAGCGGCGGCACCGGCGCCGGCAAGACGACGATGCTCAACATCATGAGCGCCTACATCAGCCACCGCGAGCGGATCGTCACGATCGAAGACAGCGCGGAACTGCAACTGCAGCAGCCCCACGTCGTGCGCCTGGAGACGCGGCCGCCCAACATCGAAGGGCGCGGCGAGGTGACGCAGTACGAGCTGCTCATCAACAGCCTGCGCATGCGGCCTGACCGCATCATCCTGGGCGAGGTGCGCGGGCGCGAGGCCCTGGACATGCTGCAGGCCATGAACACCGGCCACGACGGCTCGATGTGCACCGTGCACGCCAACTCGCCCCGCGACGCCCTGGCCCGCCTGGAGACCATGGTCGCCATGGGCGGCCACGACCTGCCCCAGTCGGCCGTGCGACAGCAGATCAGCAGCGCGCTGGACGTCATCCTCCAGATGCAGCGTCTGCCGGACGGCACGCGGAAGATGACCTACTTCACCGAAGTGCTCGGCATGGAAGGCGAGATCGTGACGATGCAGGACATCTTCCGGTTCGAACGCAAGGGCGTGGGCAAGGACGGCGAATCGCTCGGCAACCACGTGGCGACCGGGGTGCAGCCCCGGTTCCTGGATCGCCTGCGCGCCGCCGGCATGAACCTGAGCCCCGCCTTCTTCATGCCGCGCAAGTAGCAGGCCGGCCCCGCACCCTCTTGGACGGAGAGGCAGCCGCAATGCAGGATCCACTCGTTCTGGCCCTGGTGTTCCTGTCCGTCCTGTTCGGGCTGTCCGGCATCTGGCTCTGGGTGAGCCAGCGCAGGACGGTCAGGGGCCGCATCAGCATGCGGATGCTGGGTGTCAAGCAGGTCAAGCGGTACGAACTGGGCGATGCCCTGGCCGAGACGCGGAAGCGCGAGGAGAAGAAGCGGCAGCAGCGCACGGACGCCCTCCGCAAGAAGGCGTTCAGCGACATCCCGGCCGTCGACGGCGCCCTGCAGAAGGTCTCGTGGGCCGAGAAGCTGGACGGCATGCTCATCCAGTCTCAGTTGCCGGTGTCGGTCGGCAGCTTCGTTTTGCTCTGCCTGGTGATGGGCGCGTTGGGAGTCGCCGTGGCTGTGCTCTGGCGCCGCTCCTTCGACCCGATCCTCTCCGGGCTGTTCGCCCTGCTGCTGGGCGGCGCTCCCGTCATCTACGTCGTCATGACGGTGCGCCGCCGGGTCAAGCGGTTCAGCGCGCAGCTCCCCGACGCCCTGGACCTGCTCTCCAGCAGCGTCAAGGGCGGTCAGTCGCTGAACGCCGCCGTGCAGAACGTCGCCGATGAGATGCCCGACCCCGTGGGGGACGAGTTCAAGATCCTCTCGGACGAACTGTCGTTCGGCGTGCCTTTCGAGAGGGCTCTCCGCCACCTGATGAGCCGGATCGACTCGGGCGATGTGCGGTTCCTGGTCGCCGCCCTGACCATCCAGAAGGAGACGGGCGGTAACCTGTCCGAAGTGCTTGACGGGCTGCAGAAGACGATTCGGGAGCGGTACCGCATCCTCGGGCAGGTGAAGACGCTGACCGCACAGGGCAAGCTGAGCGGGCTGATCGTGGGCTCGCTGCCCGTGGTTCTGGGCGCGTTCCTCTACCTCGCCAATCCCGAGTACATGAGCAAGCTGTTCGAACCTGGGGTCGCCAGGGCATTGGTCGCCATCGCGCTCGGACTCCAGGTCGTGGGCTGCCTCCTGATCGCGAAGATCGTCAGAATCCAGGTGTGAGTGCCATGGACAACCCGCTGGTGCTGGCCGGAATCTTCGTGGGCGTGGTCGGCCTGTTCGTGGCCGTCGGCGTGTTCCTGCAGAAGCGGCGGGGGCCCCGCACGCTCGACAACTGGGACATCGCCGGCAAGGGCGCCGGCCCGGTGGTTCTGAAGCCGAGCGGGCGACGCCCGCGGCGCCAGTACGGCGAAGGGTTCATGGCTCGCATGGTCCGGCCCCTGGCCTCCTTCTGGCGGTTCGGGGACTCCTCCCAGAGCAAGCTGCAGGAACTCCTCGTCCATGCCGGCATCCGCCAGAAAGGCGCGGTCGAGGTGTTCCTGGGCGCCAGGCTCGCCCTGGCTCTGGCGCTCCCGGCCGGCGTCGTCGTCTTCCTGCTGTCGCGGACGAACGTGACCGCGCATCACCTGAACCCCCGCGCCCTGTTCCTCTACGGTTCCATGGCCCTGATTGTGGGCATTCTGGCTCCCATGTACTGGCTGCGCGGCAAGGCGCGCCGGCGCATCCAGAAGGTCCGGTTCGCGCTGCCCGACATGCTGGACCTGCTGATCGTCTGCGTCGAATCGGGCCTCGGTCTGGATGCCGCCCTGATCCGCATCAGCCGCGAGCTGCAGGAATCGGCCCCCGAACTGGCCGAGGACCTCATACTTCTGAACCTGGAGATCAGCGCGGGCAAGCCGCGCGAGGAGTGCCTGAGGAACCTGGCCCTGCGCAGCGGATCGGACGAACTCGAGTCCCTGGCCGCGCGCATCAACCAGGCCGCGAAGTTCGGCACGAACCTCGGCAACTCGCTGCGCATCCACTCCGAGTCGCTGCGCCAGAAGCGGCGCCAGGAGGCCGAGGAGCGGGCGGCCAAGACGTCCGTCAAGCTGCTGTTCCCCCTGGTCTTCTGCATCTTCCCCGCCATCTTCGTCGTCATCCTCGGGCCGGCCATGGTCGACATGATGGAGTTCTTCGGCAGTTGACTCCGTCCTCGGCCCGATCGCCCCGTCCGTCCGGGTCCCCGTGCGCCCCGATCTTCCCGTCGGCAGGCCGATCGGCCGTGTGGGGCCTCTGAGCGGGGCGGGCGGGGGCCGGGTGCCGGCGTTTTTCGGCCGTGCCTTTTCGCCCGCCTCTGCCGGCCCGAACGGGTCGGCCGAACGGCCGATGCCCCGACGCCCGACTCGGCGGAACACCTTGTGAGCACAGGGGATACGACGCAGACGGCATCTCGTGTCCGTCACCCCAGCATGGCGTGTGCCGGTTGCGGCGAGCGCCGGCTGCAGGAGCCGTCGGGGCATTTCTTGAAAGCCCGGTCGTCGATTGCTTAGATTCATCCCTGGAGGTGCGATCCCGCACAAGACGCAGTGGTTCAGGGAGGATTCGGAAATGGTTCGGCGCATGTGGGGCATCTGTATCGTGGCGGCGTTGGCTCTGTCTCTCGGGTGCACGAACGTGCAGAAGGGGACGGCCGCCGGCGGCGCGGCCGGGACGGGGATCGGCGCCCTGGCCGGGCACGCCATCTCTTCGGTGGGCGTCGGCCCGGGAGCGGTGGTCGGGATGGGGCTGGGAGCCCTGGCCGGCGCCGTGGCGTCCGGGCAGTACTACGATGTCGACGGCACGGCGGAGCTGGCCACGGCCGACACCGACGCGCTGGCACGGCAACTGGCCGAACGGGAGGCGGCACTGGCGGCGGCCCAGGCCGAGATCGAACGCGAGCGGGCCCAGCAGAAGGCGATCCTGGAGGCCTATGAGAAGCTGCGTGCGGGGCAGGGCGCGCCGGCGTCGGCGCCTGACCCGGACGCCGTGCACACGGTCACGGCAGGCCCGGACGACGGACTGATCTTCACCATCGAGTCGGCGGCCCTGTTCAGCTCGGGGAGCGCGACGCTGAGTGCCAAGGGCAAGAGAGCCCTGCAGGCGGCCGTGCGGGACATCCGGTCCCGGTTCTCGCAGCCGCAGATCGAGGTGCGCGGGCACACCGACAGCCAGCCGATCCGCTACTCGTCCTACAAATCCAACTACGCGCTTTCGGTCGCGCGCGCCCAGGCGGTGGTCAACTACCTGGTCGAATCGCAGGGCTTCCAGCCGTCGGAGTTCACGCTGGTGGGATGCGGCGACACGCAGCCGGTGGCATCGAACGCAACGGCGGACGGTCGCCAGAAGAACCGGCGCGCCGAGCTGGTCGTGCGCCCTCGAGGGACAAAGGTCGCGGACGTCAGGTAGTCGGTTCGCCCGACGAGACGAAGGACGGCGGCCCTCGAGGAGGCCAGGCCGGCTGATGAGCCATGTTCCGGACGGCAAGAGCACACGCTTGCTCCGCATCCTGCTGCTGGCGGCGGTGCCGCTCTCGGTCGCGTTCGGGTGCCACTATCCGCAGGCGCTCCGGACCTACGAGTACGTGGTGACCCATGAGCGCATGAGTGCCGCCCACGAGCCCTTGCTGTCCCTGGTCTACGTCCCCAGGTCCGTGAACCTCCGCGACTACCGCGGCATCGTCATCGGCGAGGTCGGGGTGGGCCGCCACTGGGTGGAGACTCCGGACGCGGCGCGGCAGTACGCGCAGTTGTTCCGCGTCCTGCTGCGCCGCGAACTCCTGGAGCAGAACCGGTTCCACTTCGTCAGCATGGACCCGGACGACCCGCGCATCGACGCCGTGCCGGGCAAGAACGACGTGTTGCTGTTCGAGGGCATGATCACCCGGCTGGACGAGGGCTCGGGGGTCCTGCGCTACCTGAGTTTCTTCTTGTGGTTTCTCCAGGCAGGAGCGACCGACCTGCAGATCGAGGGCCGCATCCTGGAGGCCGAGTCCGGGCGGCTGGTCGTTGAGTTCGTCGACCGCCGTCGGCACCTCTGCAACACGCCGTTCGGTCCAAACCCGAAGACGATCAGGGACGGGTATGCCATGCACGTTACGGCGCATCTCACAGCGGAAGCCCTGGCCGAATTCATCGCGAGAGGCTGGAACGGTCTGCCCGTCGCACGGGCCGACGGAAGTGAGGACGCAAGCCCCAAGGGCAGGAGCTGAGGTATGCCCATGACGGTGGATCTCCGGCCGGTCTCGATGTGCTCGTCGGACGAACTGCGTCGGATTGTCGGCGACATCGCCGGTCGGCCTGTGACCCTGATGGGATTGGGCCTGTTCGGGGACGGACAGGGCGCTGCGCGCTATCTCGCGACGAGAGGTGCGCAGGTGACGGCGACCGACCTGCGGCCGGCGGAGAAGCTGGCGCCCGCGCTCGAGAGGCTGGCGGACCTGCCGATCACCTACCACCTCGGCGGGCATTGCCAGGAGGACTTCACCCGGTGTGCGCTGGTCGTGGCCAGCCCTGCGGTGCCGAGGGGGAACGTCTATCTGCAGGCCGCCGAGCGGGCGGGCGTGCCCATCACCAGCCCGATGAACATGTTCCTTTCGCTCTGCCCCGCCCCCGTGGCCGCCGTGACCGGCAGCAACGGGAAGTCGACCACGACCGCCCTGATGGCCGCCATCGTGCGCGCCCTCGGCGTGCGGACGTGGCTGGGGGGCAATATCGGCATCTGCCTCCTTTCGGACCTGGAGCGGATGTCGCGCGAGGACGCAGTCGTGCTGGAGCTGTCCAGCTTCCAGCTCGAGGACGCGGCCGTGCTGAAGTGGTCTCCCCACGTGGCCGTCCTCACAAATGTGACCCCGAACCACCTGGACCGGCACGGGACGATGGAGGCGTATGCCGACGCGAAGCGCAACATCGTGCGCTACCAGACGGCGGAGGACTTCGCCGTGCTGAACGCGCACTGCGACGAGGCCTGCCGCTGGGCACGGGAGGGGCTGCCGGGGCGGGTGCGCTGGTTCGACGCGGAGGCGCCGGCCGGGTGCCTGCCCGAGGGCGTGAGCCTGATCTCGGGCCGGCTGATCCGGCGCGACGGGCCGCGTCATGAGGTGCTCTGCACGCGGGAGGACATCCCGTTGCTCGGGATGCACAACGTGGAGAACGTGATGGCCGCGGCGGCCGGGGCCGGATGCCTGGGCGCGGGCTTTGAGGAGGTGCGTGCGGCCCTGGCGTCCTTCGTGGGCCTCGAGCACCGCCTGGAGCTGATCGGCGAGTTCCGCGGCATGCGGTTCTACAACGACTCCGACAGCACGACGCCTGCTTCCGCCATCGCCGCCGTGCGGAGCTTCAGCGGGCCGGTGACGCTGATCGCCGGCGGCTATGACAAGAAGCTGGACGTCTCCCCCATGGCCAGGGAGGCGGCCCTCGGCGCCGAGGCCCTGATCACCATGGGGCAGGCCGGCCCGCTGATCGCGCAGAAGGCGCGCGAGGAGAACGCGTTGATCGGCCGCTCGCTTCTGGTGCGCGAGGTCAGTACCCTGAGCCAGGCCGTGGACGCCGCTGCGGAGCTGTCCATGCCCGGCACGACGGTGCTCTTCTCCCCGGGCTGTGCCAGCTACGACATGTTCGAGAACTGCAACCACCGCGGAGAGGCCTTCAAGCACCTGGTGTGCGCACGCTTCACCGGCGCCGGCAGTTGCTCCTGCAGCGCCTGAGGGCGCGGGGAGCGCGCCTGCCCGCACCGTCTCGACTCCCGGGCGGTTGCGCCGTTGGCCGCGGCGTCTATAATGGGTGGGATGCCGGCTTCTCGTACCCGAACCCCCGCAATCGGTGTGCTGTGTCGTGTTCGGGACCGCGCCGGCGGAGCGTGAGGGGAGGGCGCCGGGCGTGGCGGCGGCGATTCTGGGTCTGAAGGCAACCCTGTCGGACGGCTCCTGCCGGCGTGTCCTGCTGTACGACGCCGGCGGGGGGGCCGTCGTGCTGGAGCGCACCGGCAGCGGCGGGTGGGCGGGGCCCGACGGCGCGGCTCGCCTGGCCGGCGACGATCTGGCCGCGCGAATCGAGGCCGGGCTCGGCGACCGCTGGCAGACGGTGGAATGCCGGCTGGACGGGCAGACCGTCGTCTACGACGTGCGGGGCGGCGCGGTGCGCGTTCGTCGCCTGGCGGTTGCCCGGGGGAGTGCGCCGGCCGAGGCGGCCGCGGCCGCGGCCGACGCCGGGGCGCTGATGGACGCCCTGGGCATCCCGCGTTCGAAGCGCAGGGGTAAGTTCCGCCAGGCCGGCCAGTTCGGCCGGATCGTGCTCGACGCGCTCGGCGGCGGCGAGGGCGCCCCGGTGCGGCTTCTGGACCTGGCGTGCGGGCGCAGCTACCTGGGGCTCTTCCTTGTGGACCAGCTTCGGCTGCTCGGGCGCCGCGTCCGTCTTCACGGGGTCGATTCCGAACCGGAGCTGGTGGAGAAGAGCCGCCGGATTGCGGAGGGCCTTGGCTGGCAGGGATGCACGTTCGAGGTGGGCGACCTGGCCGGCTGGTCGTCGCCTGCGGGAAGCTGGGACGTGGTGCTGGGGCTTCACGCGTGCGACACGCTCTCGGACGACGTTCTGGCGATCGCCTGGCGGTGCCGGGCGCCGCTGCTGTTCGTCGCGCCGTGTTGCCAGCACGAGCTGCGGCACCAGTGGGAGGACCATCCGCTGGCGTGGATGTCGCGGTACGGGCTGCTGGAGCAGCGGCTGGCGGACGCGGTGACGGACGGGCTGCGATGCCTCGTGATGGAGGCGGTCGGCTACCGTGTGAAGGTGCTGCGGTTCACGGAAGCCGACGTCTCCCCCAAGAACCTGCTGATACAGGCGCAGTGGACGGGCCGCCCTCTGGCATGGTGTGCGGAGGCGGCCCGGGAGTTCGCGCGGACGTTCCGCGCACGACCGAAGATCATCCGCCTTCTGGAGGAGGCGGCGGAACCACCGGACCGGCCCCGGCAGGGGGCCTGTGAGCGGCGCGAGCCGCCTGGCCAGAGGATCAGCCAATGAAGATCAGCATCGTCGGCGCCACCGCTTACACCAGCCGGGAACTCATCCGGATCCTGGCCCGCCATCCCGAGGCCGAGATCATGCACCTCGGCGGGCGCCGGGAGGGGAATCCCCGCATCTCGGAGGTCTTCACGTCCTTGCGCGGGCTCTGCGACCTGCCCGTGCTGGGGATGCACGTGGACGACGTGCCGGAGAAGCCGGACGTGGCCTTCTTCACCGTGCCCCACGGGCTGGCGCAGCAGTTCGTGCCCGAGTACCTGGACGCAGGGGTGCGCTGCGTGGACTTCAGTGCCGACTACCGGCTGCCCGACCTGGGGCTCTACGAGGCATGGTACGGCAAGCACGAGGACCCCGAGAACGTCCAGCGCGCCGTCTACGGCATCCCCGAGCTGTTCCGCCGCGACGTGGCCGGCGCCGACCTCGTGGCAAACCCGGGCTGCTATCCCACCGGCGTGGCCCTGGTGCTCGCGCCGCTGGTCCAGGCGAAGATCGTCGACTGCAGGGACGTCATCGTCGACGCCGACAGCGGCGTCAGCGGCAGCGGGAACAAGCCGACGGCCGGCAGCATGTTCTGCGAGTGCAACGAGGACGTGCGGGCCTACAACGTGGCCGGCCATCGCCATGAGCCCGAGATGGAGCACGTGCTGGTGCTGGCCGGCGGGTGCGAGCCGAACGTGACGTTCGTCGCGCATCTGGTGCCGATGGACCGCGGGATACTGAGCACCGTGCACGCGCGCCTGACGCGGCCGGTCGGCGACGACGAGCTTCAGGGGCTTCTGGAGAGCTTCTACGCCGATGAGCCGTTCGTGCGCGTCTGCCCGCCCGGGCAGCAGCCGCGCACGAAGGACGTGGCGTTCACGAACTGCTGCGACGTGGCCGTCGTGGCGCGCAAGGGGATCCGCGTCGTGGCCACCGCCGCCATCGACAACCTGATGAAGGGGGCCGCTTCGCAGGCCGTCCAGAACATGAACTGCATGTTCGGCCTGCCGGAGACGACGGGCCTGCTGCTGTGACGGGGGGGCGTCAGGCCGCGGTGGAGACCACGCGGTTGCGGCCGGACTCCTTGGCCCGGTAGAGGCATTCGTCGGCGCGGGCGAAGACCGAGTCGGCGTCATCCGACGGTTCGTACTGGGCCACGCCGAGGCTGACGGTTGCGGGCACCAGGGAACCGGCGGCGCCGCGGAAGCGCCGCGCCTCGATCGTCGCCCGCAGGCGCTCGGCCGTGGCGGCCGCCTGGCTCAGGCGCGTGCGCGGCAGCAGCACCGCCAGTTCCTCCCCGCCGTACCGATAGGCCGAATCGTATTTGCGCAGGACGGCACGGACGCGATCGGCCACGCGCATCAGGACGACGTCGCCGGTTGCGTGCCCGTGCGTGTCGTTGATCTTCTTGAAGTGGTCGATGTCGATCACGATCAGCGAGAAGGGCTCGTGCGTGCGCGCGGCCAGCTCGATGGCCGCCTGCATCTGGGCGTCGAAGTGGCTGCGTGAGAAGAGGCTGGTCAGGCCGTCCACCACCGCCCTGGTGTGCAGGTGCTTGGCCTTGACGGCCAGGCTGATGTGGTGGGCGATCTCCATGAGGACGGGCCGGCGGGTGCGGTTGAACTCCTCCACCTGCCGGGCCGGTTCCCGTGGGTCCTTGCGCCAGGCGAGGACCAGGACGCCGTGGATCTCGTCTTCCACCTTCAGCGGCAGGACGGCGTGCAGGGCGCCGGCCTGCACGCGTGCAATGACGCTGTGGCTCTCGAACTCGGCGATCTGGAAATGCGGCAGGCGCGCGGCGGCGGCCTTCCGGCCCGTGTGTGCCTTGCCGTCCGCATACCGCGCGAACGGGCTCATCTGGCCCTTGCGCTCGTCTCGCAGCAGGATGACGGTCTCACAGGGCCTCAGCAGGGCGTGGATCAGCTCCAGGAGCTTCTCCGCGATGATCGCGAACTCGCTCTCGTTGTTGACGATCGTGGCCGCTTCGCGCAGTGTGGACAGCTCGTCGATCCGGGCACGCTGGCTCCGGTGGCGCGACTCCAGTTCGACGGCGCGCGTCTGAAGCGCCTGCAGGCGGGCCTCCAGCCGTTCGGCCTTCGCGTGGCGTGTGGCCAGCAGCACCGTCGCCACGATCCCGTAGAGCCCCGCCACGCAGCCGAGGCCGGCCGGCACCGCCAGCACGAGTCGGCTGCTCAGCATCGGGTGGTCGAACAGAGGCGTGTCCAGCAGGAACCGGGCGGCCAGGAGCCCGCAGCCGGCGGCGGCGATGGTGCAGATGAGGACCCCTATGTTCGTGAGTGCTGCGCGCAAGAACGGGGCTCCCGACGGGCCATGGCTGCGAGTCTGTCGAACGGGGCACACGCCGTGCCCACAGGTACCATGGTAGGGCATCGGCTGCGGGGGAGTCAAAACGGCGGGGGAGCGCCGGGGGGCCATACGTGCGATGGGATGGTGCAAGTGCTTTGGCTGCAAGTGCTTAAATAAGGCGTCGTCGAGGAGTCCAATCCGTGCCGGTGCCGCCGAAATCCCCCCGGGGGCGCCGGAATCGACCCGTGCGCTGACAGCCCGATGAAGAAGTGTGGAACAGCCGCCCCTGGGCTGTTGGTCCAGGTCTGGAACGGCCTCACTGCAGCCGGGAACGCACGGGCGAGGGCGCCTGTGCCACACAAAAGGACTTCTTCAACGGGCTGCTAAGGCAGGCCATCGGCGCGTGCGAGCGCGTCATCCAGCCGGCCGAGGCATTCGTCCTTGCCGAGCACCTCCATGGTCTCGAACAGGGGAGTGCTGACCTTCCGGCAGGTCACGGCCACGCGCAGGGCCATGTAGAGGGAGCCGCGCTTCCAGCCGCCCTGCTCGGCCACGGCGCGGACGGCCTGCTCCATCGCGTCGGCCGTCCACTCGGGCAGCTCGGCCAGCGCCTGCCGGGCGGCGGGCAGTGCGTTGCGCACAAAGGCGGCGTCCTCCTTGCGTGGGATGAGGTCTGCGGCGTCGTAGGGCTCGCGGGCGAAGAAGAAGCCGGTCCATTCGTCGAACTGCGCCAGCCGCTTGAGCCGCTCCTGCACCAGGGGGACGATCCTCAGCAGGAAGTCGGCCGGCGCATCGACGTGGCGCGTGTAGGGTTCGTGCAGCACGCGTTCGAGCAGTTCCTCCGGGGACAGGGCGCGGATGTACTCGCCGTTGAGCCACTCCAGCTTCTGCAGGTCGAAGACCGGGCCGCTCGTCTTGACGCGGTCCCACGAGAAGCACCGCACCATCTCATCCAGGCCGAATACCTCCTGCTCCTCGCCCAGCGACCAGCCCATGAGGGCGAGGAAGTTCAGCAGCGCCTCGGGCAGATATCCCTCGGTGCGGTACCAGAGCAGCGACGTGGGGTTCTTGCGCTTGCTGATCTTGGACCGGTCGGCATTGCGCAGCAGGGGCATGTGCACGAACTGCGGCGGCTCCCACCCGAATGCCTGGTAGAGCAGCACGTGCTTGGGCGTGGACGAGATCCACTCTTCGGCCCGGATCACGTGCGTGATGCCCATGAGCCGGTCGTCGACGACGTTGGCCAGATGGTAGGTGGGGAACCCGTCGCTCTTGAGGAGCACCTGGTCGTCGATCTCGGCGTTGGCCATCGTCACCGTGCCGCGCACGATGTCGCAGAAGCTCGTCTCGCCCTCGGTGGGTACCTTCAGGCGCACCACGTGCGGCGTTCCGGCCTCCAGCTTGCGGGCCACGAGGTCCGCCGGCAGGTGGCGGCAGAGCCGGTCGTAGCCGAAGCCCCCGCCGCCCTGTTTCCGGCGCTGTTCCCGGCGTGCGGCCAGTTCGTCCGGCGTGCAGAAGCAGCGGTAGGCGGCGCCGGCGTCCAGCAGCTGGGCGGCCCGGCGCGCGTACAGGTCCAGGCGCTCGCTCTGGCGATACGGGCCGCATGGGCCGCCCCGGTCCGGCCCCTCGTCCCACTGCAGCCCCACCCAGCGCAGCGCCTCCAGGATGGCCTGCTCGCTCTCGGCGGTCGAACGCTCCCGGTCGGTATCCTCGATGCGCAGCACGAAGGTGCCGCCCGCGTGGCGGGCGAAGACGTGGTCGAACAGCCCGATGTAGGCCGTCCCGACGTGCGGGGCGCCGGTCGGGGAGGGGGCCAGGCGAACGCGGACGGGGCCGGCATGGTCACTCATCGAAGGCTCCTGTGCGGTCTTGCGGCGGGGCGGTTCCTGCCGGCGGGTCAGGCCTGCCCGAGCAGTCGTCGCAGGCGGGCGGCCAGCCCCTGGCCGTCCAGTTCCAGCAGCGCCAGTTGTCGTTCGCGCGGAGCGGCCGCCACGGGGGCCAGGGGCACGGCGGCCTGTCGGACGTGGCCCGCAGCGACGCCCCGTTCGGCCAGAGCCTCGAGCACGGCCGAGCCGAACCCGCCCGCGACGGAATGGTCCTCGGCCAGAAGCACGGCCGCGTGCCCTTCGACGGCCGGCACGATGGTGTCCAGGTCCAGCGGCTGGGCGAAACGGGCGTTGATGACGGTGGTCTCGATGCCGTCGGCCTCGCAGAGTATCTGCGCGGCCTCCAGCGCCCTCGGTACCAGGGCGCCGTAGGCCACGATGGCGGCGTCGGCGCCGCGGCGGCAGACCTCGGCCCGGCCGACCTCGAAGTCAGCGGCCTCTGACGCGGCGTCCTCGTCGGCGATGGGCTCGCGAGGGTAGCGGACGGCCGCTGGGGTCTCTCCGGCCATGGCGAGTGCCAGCATGCGCCGCAGCTCGGCGGCGTTCTTCGGAGCCATGACGACGAGGCCGTTCATGGCCCGGCAGTAGGCGATGTCGTTCAGACCATGGTGCGTGGGTCCGTCGCAGCCGACCACGCCGGCGCGGTCGATGCAGAAGACGGCCGGGGCCGCCTGGAGCGCGATGTCGTGGAAGAGCTGGTCGTAGGCGCGCTGCAGGAAGGTGGAGTAGACGGCGAACGCCGGCCGCATGCCGGCCCGGACGAGTCCTCCGGCCAGGCCGACGGCGTGCTGTTCGCAGATGCCGACGTCGTAGAAGCGGTCGGGGAACTCGCGTGCGAACCCGCTGAGCCCCGTTCCGTCGGGCATGGCGGCCGTGATGGCGGCGATGCGCGGATCCTCCCGCGCCATCCGGCAGAGGGTGTCGCCGACGATCTGGGAGTAGCTTGTCCCGTTGGAGGGTTCCTCGCTGCACAGGGTGCCGTCGGCGAGTTCGAATCGGCCGCTGCTGTGGAAGCGGGTGGGGTTGGCGCGCGCGGGCTCGAAGCCGTGGCCCTTTTCGGTCAGGACGTGCAGGAGCACGGGGCCCCGGAGGCGGCGGATGTGCTCGAAGGTCTTGACCAGGTCGCCGATGCTGTGTCCGTTCACGGGGCCGTAGTAGTGGAAGCCCAGTTCGACGAACAGCCCGCCGGGCGTCAGGGCGGACTGGAGGCCTTCCCCGGCCATGGACAGGAGGGCGTCGAAGCGCCGCCCCACCGCAGGCACCAGGTTCAGCAGGTCGTGAACGTCCTGCTTGATCTCCTTGTAGGGCGCACTGGAGCGGAGCCTGCTCAGGTAGCGGGCGATCGCGCCGACCGAGCGCGAGATGCTCATGGTGTTGTCGTTCAGCACGACCAGCAGGTCGGCGCCGGTTTCGCCGGCGTGGTTGAGCGCCTCGAAGGCCATTCCGCTGGCCATGGCGCCGTCGCCGATGACGGCCACGGTGCGGCGGTCGTTGCCGAGCGTCTTGTCGGCGCAGGCCATCCCCAGGGCGGCGCTGACGCTCGTGGCCGTGTGGCCGAAATGGAACGTGTCGTAGGCGCTCTCGCGGGGGTCGGCGTATCCGCTCACGCCGCCTTCCTGACGCAGCGTCGCGAAGCGCTCCCGCCGCCCGGTGAGGATCTTGTGTGCGTAGGTCTGGTGCCCGCAGTCCCAGACCAGGCGGTCCCGGGCGAAGTCGAACGCGCGGTGCAGGGCGAGCGTCAGCTCAACGGTCCCGAGGTTGCTGGACAGATGGCCTCGGTTTCGCCCGACCACCTCGATGATGAGCCGGCGCACCTCGGCGGCCAGATCCTCCAGTTGCGATGTGCTCAAGGTGCGCAGGTCGTCCGGCGAGTGCACTGATTCCAGAAGGCTCTCCATGGTGGTCTCTATGGGAAAAATCGATTGGCGGCGTTTCACGCGGTGTCCGATACGCCGACGATATCACCCGGCACTGGTTGCGCGCAAGTGCCTGCGCAGTTGGTCCACGATCATGCGGCGGACGTCGTCGGTCGGTTGGGCGATCTCGCAGCCCGCTGCGTACCTGTGCCCTCCGCCGCCGTAGAGGGCGGCGACGGCGCAGGCGTCGACCGGGTCCCTGCTGCGCATGCTCACCTTGACGCAGCCGTCGCCGGGCATCTCCTTCAGCAGCACGGCCGCCGAGACGCCCCGGATGCCGATGAGGGCCTCCACGAAGCCCTCCGTGTCGACCGGGGCCAGCCCCGTGCGCCCGAACATCTCGGCGGTCACGGCCATGCTGGCGATGCGCCCGTCGGCATGGAAGCGGAGCGTGCCCATCGCCATGTTGCGCAGTTCCACCTGGGCGCGCGAGGGCGACGGGAAGACCTGCCGCGCCACTTCGTCGGGGGCCGCTCCCGCCCGGATGCACTCCGCGCACGCCTCCAGCGCCTCCGGCGTCGTGTCCTGATGGCTGAACCGGCCGGTGTCCGTCAGGATGGCCGCGAAGAGGCATTCGGCGATGGCGGCGGTCAGGGCCACGCCGTTGGCGGCCAGCAGGGCGTAGACCATCTCGCCGGAGGAACTGGCCGTCGGGGCCACGCAGTTCAGGTCGCCGAAGCGGGTGTTGCTGGCGTGATGGTCGATGTTGACGGTCTGTGCCCGGCCCGGCAGGCGCGCGATCCGCTCGCCCGCTCGGTCCAGTGAGCTGCAGTCGATCACCACGAGGTGGTGGGCCGGCGGCAACTGCGAGACGTCCGAGGCCCGCATCTCCATGCCCGGCAGGCAGTCGAACACGGCAGGCGTGGGGGGCTCGAAGAACACATGCGCCTCCACGCCGGCGTTCCGCAGGGCGTGCCAGAGCGCGAGGGTCGAGCCGACGGCGTCGCCGTCGAGACGGGCGTGGGAGGTCAGCACGGCGGGCAGCCCGTCGGTCAGCAGCGCCCAGATGGCGGCGTGCGTGGACCGGCAGTGTGGGGCGCGGCCTGGCAACACGGACTCCTTCCCGGGTGATGGCATGCAGGCAGGGTACTGCCGTCTCGCGCAACGGCGCCTGCGGTGGCGAGGTGAGGCGGATTCAGAAGCCCGCTCCGGCGAAGCCGCCCTGCGAGGTCTCGCCGGCGGCATCGATCAGGCCCGAGGAGTAGGGGTCTTCCCAGGTTCCGTGGCCGCACGAACTCTTGATGAGCAGGATGAGATTCTCGGCCCTCGCCGTCCGCGGGGTCCAGCCGTCCGAGTCGTCGCCGTTGGCGCTGCCGCCCGAGGAGGTCGCACGGGCGCCCCGTCGGGACGATGCGTATTGCGGATTCCTTGCGGTGCGCGACCTGCTCCCGGTGCTGCTCGTCCCGGAGCCCTCATCGCCGCCGCGATCCTCGACGCTTACGAGCAGGTCGCCGATCGGGTAGATGCGCGTGACCAGTTCCTGCTTCGCGTGCGCGCCCACGAAGAGGATCTCGCCCGGGCGGACGGTGTAGCCGAGGTCGGTCGGCTCGAGGACCACGTCCAGCACGTTCCGCAGGGGCACGTCGCGCACGCTCAGGTCCACGGGCGCCTGCGTTGTGCGCACTTCGGGTGCGAGCGCCATGTTCACGCCCGTCTCCGCGCGGATGTAGTCCAGGACCTCGTAGACGGATGCCCCGCTGAAGTCGACCGTGATGCGACGGGCCATGGCCTCGGCTACGACGGGCGCACGGGCCGGGCCCGGTCGGCCCGAGGGCGCCGGGGCCTGGTCCGGCGTGCCGGCCTCCGGTGCGCGGCCCGAGGGCGCAGCGTCGGGGCCCGGGATCACCTGCACGATCCGCCAGGACGGGAGGGTCAACGTTCCGCTACGGGACTGGATCGACACGCCGTTCCGTGCGGGCGTCACCGTGCCGGTCAGGCGCGCTCCGTTCGTCAGGACCACCGTGTCGGCACGCCCCGTCGCCGCCCACGCGGCGAGCAGCAGCCCGGCGTACACCATCATCCTTGCCATGGTCTCGCTCCCAATCTCGGCCCGTCCTCCAGTACTGCTATTGTACCTCGCCGGGCGCGAGGCCGTCAACCCGGTCGGCGTCCGTCGCCGAGGGCGGCGAAGAAGTCGTCCAGTTGCCGGGCGGTCACGGTGAACTGGCCCAGCGGGCGTTCGCTGGGGCGGCCGTGCCAGTCCGAACCGCCGGTCGTCAGCAGTCTGAAGTGCTCGGCCGCCTTCTCCACGTAGAGCTGAGCGTTCCCGTTCAGGCTGGGGCGGTACGCCTCGACGCCGTCCAGGCCGGCATCGCTCAGGGCGGCGATCCAGCCGTCGATGATCTCGATCGAGGGGTGGGCGAGCACGGCCAGGCCGCCGGCTTCGTGGATGATCTCGACACAGGACTGCGGCTCGAGCATCCGCATGGGGACGTAGGTGGGGGCCGTCTCGCCCAGGAACTTCCAGAACGCCTGGCTGAACGAGTCGACAACACCCGCCCGGACCAGTTGCCGGGCCACGGCCGGACGCCCGGGGTAGTGCTTGGCGCCCTCATCCGGTGCGGCGATGCCGGCCGCGTCGACTCCGTCGCGGCGGAGCCGATAGACGATCTCACGCAGTTGCTCGATCTTCCGCTGGATGATGTCCCTGCAGAAGGCGAGCAGAGAGGCGTTGTCCGGATCGACGCCGTATCCGAGCACGTGGATCTCCGGGCCTTCCGGAGGCTGGGCGCTGAGTTCCACGCCTCGGACGAAGGACCCGGCATCGTCCGACAGGCCCGCCTCCACCTGCGCGATACCGTCCACCGTGTTGTGGTCGGTGACGGCGAAGAAGCTCAGTCCGCTCTCCGCAGCGGCCCGAACGAGTTCCTGCGGCGACACGCAGCCGTCGCTGACGCTCGTGTGGATGTGCAGGTCGCCTTTCATCGCCTTGCCCGTGTCGAACGGCCTTCAGAAGCTGAGTCGCTCTTGCGCCAGGGCGTGTTCCACCGCAGCGATGTCGCCGCGGCTGGTCAGGTCCAGCACGCCTCCGTCGCTGAACAGGACGCGGAACGCCTGGGGCGCAGCCGCGCGGAGCCGTTCCACCGCTGCGGTCAGCTCGTACTCCTTGCGTTCCGGGTGCGGCTCGATGCTGCGGCAGGCGTCGAAGACGGCCGGCGTGAATCGGTAGAGGTTCATGTTCGCCCAGACCTGGCCGTCGACGGCATAGCGTTCCGGGTCAGGGGGCTTCTCCACGATGCGCAGAAGCCGCCCGTCCGGCGTGGCCTGCACGACGGCCATGCTCCTGAGCCGTTCCGGAGCGATGTTGCCCTTGCGGTGGAGCGCCTCGCGCTCGAAGGCCGCCACGCAGCACTCGTCTCCGTCGAGGGCGACCAGGCGCGCCATGGTGTCCGGAGGGTACAGGTTGTCGCCGTTGCAGACCACGAAGGGGTCGTCTCCCGCGAACGCCTCGGCGGCCAGGACCGCGTCGGCGGTCCCCCGCGGCTCGTCCTGGACCGCCCAGCCGACGCGGATGCCCGCCTGCCGGGAGAGGCGGTCGGCGTGCGCGCGCATCTGGTCCGCCTCGGGCGCGATGACCAGGCAGATGCGGTCGACGCCCGCCCGGACGAGCCGGTCGACGGCGTAGTCGACCATCGGCCGCCCGTGCAGCGACATGAGGACTTTCAGGCCCTTCCGGGCCAGGGCGGCGCGCTCGACGTCCAGTTCGACTCCGTCCTGCGCCTTCTGCATGCGCGTGCCGAGCCCGCGCGCCAGGATGACGGCCTTCTTGGTCACGGCGTGTTCTCCCGCGAATGTAGACCCGCAGTATGCGGCAAAGCCGAGGCCCGGCGCAACCGTCGCATCCCACTCGGGCGGGGCGGCGCTCAGCGACCGGTCCGCTTCGGACCGGGGCCAAGGACCGCGCGCAGGAAGCGGCCCGTGTGGCTCTTCGGGCAGGCGGCGACCTGCTCGGGCGTGCCGGCCACGACCACCTCCCCCCCCTGTGCGCCCGGCTCCGGGCCCAGGTCGATGACGTAGTCGGCGTACTTGATCACGTCCAGGTTGTGCTCCACGACCAGAACCGAATGGCCGGCGTCGACCAGAGCCAGGAAGCAGGAGAGCAGCTTCCGGATGTCGTCGGGGTGCAGCCCGACGGTGGGTTCGTCGAACAGGAAGAGGTAGCGGTCCTTCGTTCCTGCGGCCATGTGCGCGGCCAGCTTGAGTCGCTGGGCCTCGCCGCCGGAGAGCGTCGTGGCCGGCTGACCGAGCCGGATGTAGCCCAGCCCGGTGTCGCAGAGGCGGCGCAGGCGCGCCGTGAGCTGCCGGTGCTCCTTGAAGAACGCCAGAGCCTGATTGGCCGTCATCTGGAGCACGTCGTGGATGGATCGGCCGCGGTACTCCACCGCCAGGATGTCCTTGTGGAAGCGCCGCCCCTCGCAGCGGTCGCACGGCACGTAGACGTCGGCCAGGAACTGCATGTCCACGCGGATGCTGCCGGCGCCTTCGCAGGCTTCGCAGCGGCCGCCGGGGGTGTTGAAGGAGAACGCGCCCGGGCCCAGGTTCCGGATGCGTGCGTCCCGTGTGGCCGCGAAGAGCTGCCGGATGTGGTCGAACGCCTTGATGTAGGTCGCGGGGTTGGATCGTGGCGTGGCCCCGATGGGGCTCTGGTCGACCAGGATGGCATCGTCCACCAGATCGGCGCCGTCCAGGCGGTCATGCTCTCCGACGGTCTCGGCGTAGCCCCCGGGTTTGAGCCGTTTGATCGCGCCGTAGAGCGTGTCGCGGACGAGGCTGCTCTTGCCGCTGCCGCTGACGCCGGTGACGCACAGAAGAAGGCCCAGCGGGAACTCCACGGTGAGGTCCTTCAGGTTGTGTTCGCGGGCGCCCTTCAGCCGCAGCCGCTCGCGGCCCGGCCGGCGGCGCCGGGCGGGCACAGGGATGGACAGCTCCTCCCGCAGGTAGGCACCGGTCACGGACGCCTCGCAGCCCGCCAGGCCCTGCAGTGGCCCGGTGTAGACCACCTCGCCGCCCCGGTCTCCGGCGCCCGGGCCGACGTCGATCACGTGGTCTGCGGCCTCGATGATGCGGCGGTCGTGCTCGACGACCATCACGGTGTTGCCGCGGTCGCGCAGTTCGGTCAGGATGCCGATCAGCCGGTCCGCGTCGCGGGCGTGCAGGCCGATGCTGGGCTCATCGAGGACGTAGAGTGTGTTGACGAGGGTCGAGCCCAGGCTGGTGGTCAGGTTCACGCGCTGCATCTCGCCGCCGCTCAGGGTGCGGGTGTGGCGGTCGAGTGTCAGGTAGCCCAGGCCGATGCGCACCAGGCAGTCCAGGCGGCTGCGTATCTCCGTCAGCAGCAGGCCGCCCACCTGCTCCTCGTGCGGAGCCAGCACGATTTCGTTCCGGAAGAACTCCTCGGCCCGTTCGACGCTCATGGCGCTGACTTCGGCGATGTTCAGCCCGCCCACCCGCACCGCCAGCGCCTCCGGCTGCAGGCGCGTTCCGCCGCACGCCGCGCAGGGCACGTAGCTCCGGTATCGGCTCAGCAGAACGCGCACGTGCAGCCTGTACTTCCTCGTCTCCATCCAGTCGAAGAAGTCCATCACACCGTAGAAGTCGTCGGTGCCCGCGAAGACCGCCTCCCGCTGCCACTCCTCCAGGTCCTGCCAGGGCACGTCCAGGGGGATGCCCGCGCGGGGGGCGCCCTCCAGGAGCTGATCCAGGCATTCGCGGGTGGAGTCGGTCATCCAGGGGGCCACCGCGCCGTCGCGAAGCGTCCGCCGCGGGTCCGGCACGACGCGGTCGCGGCTGATGGCGATCGTCGCCCCGTAGCCGGAGCACGCCTTGCACGCGCCCAGCGGGCTGTTGAACGAGAAGAGCTGCGGACTCGGCGTGGGCATCTGCACGCCGCAGTCGCCGCAGCGGAGCATGTTCGTGAACTCCCGGCCCTCGCCGCCCGGCACGTGCAGGCGGCAGCGCCCGGAGCCGAACCGGTAGCAGGTCTCGACGGCCTCCGCCAGGCGCTCGCGCAGCCCGGCGGCGTCGGGCGAGGCCACCAGCCGGTCCACGACGACCTCGGCCTCGGTGCCCAGGTCCGGCGGGGACTCGGCCGCGATGTCGACCACCCGGCCGTCGAGCCGCAGGCGCACGAACCCCATCTCCCGGATGCGCGCCACCTGCTCCTCGGCGCCCATGCGCTCGGACAGGGCCAGGGGGAAGGCGACGAGGAACCGCGTGCCGGCGGGCAGGGAGGCCGCCTCGTCCACGACCCGTGCGACAGGGTACGCCTGGATCTCCTGCCCGCACTTTGGGCAGAAGACGTGGCCGACGCGGGCCTAGAGCAGGCGCAGGTAATCGTTCAGCTCCGTGGCGGTGCCCACGGTCGAGCGGCGGTTCTTGACGGGGTTCTTCTGTTCGATCGCAATGGCGGGGGGGATGTTCTCGACCTTGTCGACGTCCGGCTTGTCCATGCGCTCGAGGAACTGCCGGGCGTAGGCGCTGAAGGACTCCACGTAGCGCCGCTGCCCCTCGGCGTAGAGCGTGTCCAGCGCCAGGCTGGACTTGCCGCTGCCGCTCACGCCCGTCACGGCGACGTAGCGCCCCTTCGGCACGTCCACGTCGATGTCCTTCAGGTTATGCACCCGCACGCCGCGGGCGCGTATGTAGCCACGATCATCCATCGCGCGTCGGTCTTCTCTCGGAACGGGCCAGGGAGGGTTCCCCAAACCCTTCATTATACCACGGCCACCGGCGGCGGGCACCCCGCTGCGGCACCGGTCGGAGCCCAAAAGCGCCCTTTTTTTATCTAACCGTTCCGCTGCAGCAGACGTCTTGTATGATGAAGGCGGCCGGAGCCGCCGCGTTCGGGGCAGGAGCAGACGACAATGGCGGGCGATGCGAAGCTGCTGAAGGCGTCCCTGAAGGGCGATCACGAGGCGTTCGGGCGGATCGTGCGGCGTTACCAGTCGCTCATATGCGCGATCATCTACAGCGGCACCGGCGACCTGGCCGCGAGCGAGGACCTGGCGCAGGAGACCTTCCTGAGGGCCTGGCAGCGGCTCGGCTCGGTACGCGAACCCGGCGCGCTCCGTGCCTGGCTCTGCACCATCGCACGCAACCTGGCCACCGACCACATACGGCGCCGGCAGTGTGACCCCGTCGCCGGGGCGGCGTCCCTCGAGCAGGCGCGCGCCGTCGAGTCTCGGCTCCCCGGGCCGGACGAAGAGGCGGCGGCGAGGGAGCACGAGCGCCTCGTGTGGGACGCCGTGCGCCAGATACCCGAGACGTGCCGGGTCCCCCTGATCCTCTACTATCGCGAACGTCACTCCGTCCGCCGGGTGGCGCAGACCATGGGGATCTCGCGTGCCGCCGTGAAGAGCCGGCTCATGCGCGCCCGCGGCATGGTCAGGGCCAGGCTGGCATCGGTGGTGGACGAAACGCTCTCCACCACGGCCCCGGGCAGCACGTTCGCGGCGGCCGTGCTGGCGGGCCTCGGCGGAGCGGCGGCGAACAAGGGGCCCGGGGGCGGTTCCGTGCTCTCTGCCCTGAGCTTCACGAGGGTGGCCGCCATCGGGATAGTGGGCGTCGGGTTGACGGTGGGAGCGGCGGTTGTACTGCAGCCCGCCGCGTCCGGGCTTGGGCAGACCCGGAGCACATTCGACGATGTAGCAGAGGGTGTATTGTCAGCGCGATCTTCATTGCACTCCATTCGAGCAGCCTACACGGTAAGCTACAGCGATCTCGACAAAGTCCGGACCGTGGAGAGAGATCCCGAAGGCTACGTCCATATCCACTGGCAGGGCGTCCCGGCGGGGGCCTACACCTGGGCCTGGAGCAGGGATGCCGAACCATCCGCGCGCAATCCTTATACGTCGGACAAGCGTCTGCTGGAGACACGCCAGGAAGAAGGTGACCTGCCGGAGAGGCGAGCATGGGCATTTAACGGTTCAGTCAGCACGAGTCTGCAGGTTCGGGAACGTGGGCACCCTAATGGTTGGATCAGCCCAGGCGTTGACTTCCGAGCGTTTGTCACAAACGAGGTAGTTTCGGATTTTGCTCTTTACTGCTACCAAGAGACGTGGGAAACCGTGATAGCGCACGACTGGCTGAGACTCGCCGGCACCGACACGGTCGACGGGCGAACATGTTATGTGCTGGAAGGGCGGGTGAGTCGCAATCCGGATGCTGACTTCCCTGGCTATCCTGTGAAGCTATGGCTCGATCCCGGTCGGGGATTTGCGTGCGTGAAGCGCGAAGTCCGCGACTTCGCTACTGGGGATATCGTCGACGGACACTCATACAAAGTCCTGGAGCTAAAGCAAGTTGGAACTGGCCTCTGGATGCCCGCACATGTCACCTATGGCAACGGCGCCGATATTCGGCTGACCGAGGTAACCGTAAACGAGCCAATTCCAGAGGACGTTTTCACTTTGTCGTTCCCGGAAGGAACGGTGGTGACCGACAAGGTTCTCGGGATGCACTATCGCATCAACCACGAATTCGCATTCCTGGAGGGCGAGAGTGCCGCCCCGACGCTCCATCAAAACGCGGGTTCGGGCAACCTTCCGGGGGGGGCGGCAACTCCTGGCCAAAGGAGTTGCCGCAGACGTCAAGGATGAGCTCGGCGGCACGGCGCTTCACCTGGCCGCCGAGCGTGGCCACACGGATGTCGTTCTGGTGTTGCTTCAGGCGAAGGCAGACGCCCACGTCAGAGACGACGCCGGTCGCACGCCTCTGCACCTGGCCGCGGAGGGCGGGCATCGCGCCGTGGTCGAGGCGCTGCTCAAGGCCGGTGCGGACGTGAACGCCACCGACCTTCAGGGCCGTACGCCCACCGGCCTGGCCGTCCGCGCCGGACACGATGATATTGCCGACCTGCTGCGCGAGCACGGCGGGGTGGAGTAGAGACAGAGACAGGCACATGCGGCGCGGCCGGAGCTCTGTTGCCAGAACACGTCGCCCTGCGGCGTTGAAGGGGGAGGCGGGGTCTCCTACAATAGCTGTCTTCCCCCCGGGACGAGGACGCCCATGGCGCTGGAGAAGATTGCGGACCCCGACGAGATGCGGCGCGTCGTGCGCGGCTGGCATGCCGACGGGCTGTCCGTCGGCCTCGTGCCCACCATGGGCGCGCTGCACGAGGGGCACCTGAGCCTGATCCGCGCCTCGGCCGCGGAATGCGACCGCACCGTCGTGAGCATCTTCGTCAACCCCACGCAGTTCGCGCCCGGCGAGGACCTGGCCAGCTATCCCCGGTCGCTGGACGGTGACTGCGCCTCGGCCGCGCGGGCCGGCGCCGACGTCGTCTTCTGCCCGTCCGACCGGGCCATGTACCCCGACGGCTACGCCACGTACGTGATGCAGGAACGCCTGACCGGCGTTCTGGAGGGCCGCTCGCGCCCGACGCATTTCCGCGGAGTGCTCACAGTGGTCTGCAAGCTCCTGAACATCGCGCCGGCCGACCGCGCCTACTTCGGCCGCAAAGACTTCCAGCAGACCGTCGTCGTCCGGCGCATGGTCCGTGACCTGAACCTGCCGTCCGAGATCCGCATCCTCCCCACGGTGCGGGAGTCGGACGGCCTGGCGATGAGTTCGCGAAACGTGTACCTGAGCGCGGAAGAGCGGACGCAGGCCCTGTGCCTGGTGCACGCGCTGCGTCGCGCGCGCGGCCTCTTCGAGTCGGGTGAGACGGATGCCGACGCGCTGCGCGCGGCGATGCGCGAGGTGCTGGACGAGCAGCCGCTGGCGCGGACGGATTACGCCGACATCGTCAACGCCGACACGCTGGAACCCGTCCGCACCGTGACCAGGGACGACGTCGCCGTGCTGGCCGTGCGGGTGGGCGGCACGCGCCTGATCGACAACATGCCGATGGCAGACGACACGCCTGCCGATCCGCTCTCTTCTTAGGGGCCGCGCATGCATCCCTACCTGCTGGAGATCCCGCTGCCGTGGGGCGGTCACTTCCGCGTGGCCTCCTACGGCGTCATGATCGTTTGCGGCTTCCTCCTGTGCCTGTGGCTGCTGCGCGGGCGTTCCCGGCGGATGGGGCTGGACCCGACGGCGATGTTCGATGCCGCCGTCTTCGCGCTGATGGGCGGCATCATCGGGGCGCGCGTCTTCTTCGTGATCCACCACTGGGAGCACTACGCGGACAACCCGATCCTCATCGTCCGGCTGGACCTGGGCGGGCTGACGTTCTACGGCGGGCTCATCGGGGGGGCGGTCGGCCTGCTGCTGACGGTCCGGCGACGCCGGCTGCCGCTCCTGCGCACGCTGGACGTGGGCGCGTCCCTTGTGCCGCTGGGGCATGCGTTCGGGCGGGTGGGATGCTTCCTGAACGGCTGCTGCGCGGGCCGGCCGACCGAGTCGTGGGTCGGCGTGCGGTTCCCGCCCGAGAGCGTGGCCTACCAGGCGCAGGGGATCGCCGTGCCGGCCGAGTGCCCGCGCCTGCACCCGACCCAGCTCTATGAGGTGGCGTATGAGTTGGCGTTCTTCGCCGTGCTCAGCTTCGTGCTGACGCGGCGCCGCCGCGACGGAGACGTGGCGTGGCTCTACGCGGTGCTCTACGGCTGCGGGCGGTTCGTCAACGAGTTCTTCCGCGCCGATCACGCGCCGCTGGAGAGCTTCGGCGGCCTGACCGGTTTCCAGGTGATGTCGCTGGCGCTGGCGGCCTTCGGTGCCATCATGCTCGTCCGCAGCCGCACGCGTCCGCGCGAGCCCCA
>Ga0123329_1000254_pt1 | contig 55318 bp, 39 predicted proteins | sample BioC12SIPDNA_FD_89703 | JGI IMG/M metagenome (GOLD analysis project Ga0123329, IMG submission 89703) | Anaerobic biogas reactor microbial communites from Washington, USA - Biogas_R1_B C12 SIP DNA | ecosystem: Engineered > Bioreactor > Anaerobic > Unclassified | place: Washington, USA | collected...
AATCGCGTCAGCGGCCGCCGGCAAGTCAGGCGGGGCCGGCGGGCAGCGGCACGGGTGAGCCGGCGTCGCGGTCGTTGCCGCACGGAGGCGCCGGCACGGGCGGCGGAGGCCGAGGGCAGTGAGGCTTGCCCATGCCTGACGGGGCAGGCATGGCACCCGACTTGGTGTTGAGAGGTTGGCCGGAGACGACGAGCCGGTGTCGCGACAAAGGAAGAGGCCATGAGTTTCGTGCAGCGATTCGAGAAGGCGGGCAACAGCGGTCGGGTGTTTCGTCCCGCTCCGTTCTGGTCGTGGAACGACGAGCTGAACGTCGACGAGGTGCGTCGGCAGATCCGGGAGATGGCCCGCGGGGGCTTCGGCGGTCATTTCATGCACTCTCGGATCGGTCTGGCGTCGCCGTACCTGGGGACGGAGTGGATGGAGTCCGTGATCGCGGCGTGCATCGAAGCCCGCGACACGAACGTGCAGCCGTGGCTGTACGACGAGGATTGCTGGCCGAGCGGCAACTGCGGCCGGCGAATCACGACGGGCCGCCCGGACCACCAGGCGAAGGTTCTGTACTACGAGATCGTGCGTCCGGCGAATTTCCGCCCGGAGCCGCAGACCGTCGCCGTGTTCGTCGGGCAGAAATCGGGCGACGGGCCGCTCACGGGGTTCCAGCGCGTGACGGACGTGGGGGAGGCGCGGTCGCTGCGACTGAAGAGCGGCGAGGCGATGGTCCATTTCGCGTATCGCACGCACGAGTACGTGGACGTGCTGAACCGCGCGGCCACGGGCCAGTTCATCGAATCGACGCACGAGGAGTACCGTCGGGCGGCGGGCCGGTTCTTCGGCACGACGGTCCCGGGGATGTTCACCGACGAGCCCCTGGTGATGAACACGCGGCCGGGGGCGGCGTGGTCGCTCGAGCTGCCGGAGTTCTTCCGACGCAGCGCCGGGTACGATCTGCTGGACCACCTGCCGGCGCTGTTCTTCTCCGTGCCGGGCGGACAGAAGGTCCGGTTCGACTATCACCAGGCGCTGCTCCGCCTGTTCCTGCTGGCGTTCACGCTGCCGCTGTATCAGTGGTGCGGCCGGAACAAGCTGATGCTGACGGGTCACTTCATGGGCGAGGACTCGTGCCTGTCGCAGGTGCAGTACGCCGCGGCGGTGATGCCGCACTACGAGTACATGCACATGCCGGGGGTGGACCACCTGCGTCGGTGGATCACGTCGCCGGTGGGGCCGAAGCAGGCCTCCAGCGTGGCGAACCAGTTCGGGCGCAGCCGCGTCCTGAGCGAAATCTGGGGCGCCAGCGGCCACAACGTGTCGTTCGAGCAGTTGCGGTGGATGGCCGACTGGCAGATGGCCTTCGGCGTGAACTTCCTGTGCCCGCACCTGTCGTTGTACTCGATGCGCGGGTGCCGCAAACGCGATTACCCGCCGAACCTGTTCTTCCAGCAGCCGTACTGGTCGCACTTCAAGCGCCTCAGCGACACGCTGTCGCGGACGGCGGCCGTGGCGGCGACGGGCGAGCTGGTGGCCGACTGCCTGGTGATTCATCCGGCCACGTCGGCGTGGGTGCTGTACGGGGACCCGTCGGCGCGCGAGGAGCTGGACCGGATCGACGACGACCTGGCGCGTCTGACCACGGAACTGGCGGCGATGCATTGCGACTTCGAGTTCGGCGACGAGACGATCCTGGAGCGTCACGGTCGGGTGGCCGGCGGCCGGGTGGTTGTCGGGAAGCGCAAGTACAGCCGTGTGATCGTGCCGTCGTGCGTGAACCTGAAGTCGGGGACGTTTGAGCTGTTGAAGCGTGTGGTGCGCGGGCGGATACCGCTGGTGTTCGCGGGCCGGTTGCCGAGCCTGGTGGACGGCCAGCCGTCGAAGTCGCTGGAGCAGTTTGTAGCGCGGCAGAAGCAGGTGGACGCGGCGACGGCGAAAGGGGCGGCGGCGCTGAAGAAGCTGCTGAAGCCGGCGCTGCAGATCACGGCGGCGCGCGGCGCAGCCGACGCGCGCGACGTGGCGGCCATGTGGCGCCAGGACGGACAGAAGCACATGCTGTTGCTGGTGAACCTGGATCCGGCCAAGGCGCACGAGGTGTCCGTCGGTCTTCCGGTGCAGGGCCTGGTGGAGCAACTCGACGCGGCCACGGGCCGGGTGACGCCGGTGGCGTCGCGGACCGTGCGCGGCAAGCAGAGCGTGCGGCTCCAGTTGGCGGAGATGGCCTCGACGATCCTCGTGGTGCACAAGGGACGCAAGCCGGCCAAGGCGCCGGCCGTCCCCGCGGCGCGCGTGCGACACAAGAAAGTGCTCGCGCGGCGGTGGCAGTACAAGCGGCTGGACCCCAACGCGCTGCTGCTGGACGTGGCGCGGCCGGCGTTCGGCGAGCAGCCCGCGGGCGAGCCCATGCCTGTGGCGGACATTCAGAAGCTCCTGCTGGCCGACGGTCACGACACCGTGGTGCAGATGACGTTCGCGTTCGCGAGCAAGCTCGATACCAAGCGGAGCCGTCGGCTCCAGTTGGCCATCGAGCGGCCGCAGGAGTTCGAGATTCACCTGAACGGCCTTCGCGTGCCGCTGCGCGACGAGGGGGCGTGGGTCGATCCGTCGCTGCGGTTGCTGGACATATCGCGGCTGGTGAACCGTGGGGAGAACGTCATCACGGTGCGTCGCCCGTTCTACCAGCGGGACGACCATCGGCGGCGGCTGATCGGGCTGACGGATCCGGCCGGCAACCACACGTTCAACAACTGGATCTACCCGCAGGTGGAGCTGGAGCCGCTGTACCTGGTGGGCGACTTCGCGGTGGAGTTCAGCGGGAGCTACCTCTCGGGCGGCACGTTCTTCAGCGGTCGCGACGTGAAACCGTGGGACCGCCTGCCTCCGGGGCGGAGCGTGTGGGTGAGCGGCCAGCCGACGTTGACGGCGGAGGCGGAAGCAGGCGCGGGGCAGGACCTGATCCGCGGCGGATTGCCGTTCTACTCGGGCACGGTGGAGCTGTCGCAGACGCTGGTGCTGGCGTCGTTGCCGGGGGCCGGGGCGTATCTGGAGATGGCGCCGCCGGATGCGATCGTGGCCCAGGTGATCGTCAACGGTCGCGAATGCGAGCCGCTCTGGCAGCGGCCGTTCCGCGTGGAGGTGGGCCCGCACCTGGTCAAGGGCAAGAACGAGGTGACGATCCGTCTGACCGGGAGCCTGCGGAACGCAATGGGCCCGCACCACCATCGCGGCGGGGAACTCTACATGGCGGGCCCGAATCAGTTCGTCGGCCGCAAGCGATTCCATCGCGGCCACCTGATCGACAATCCGGATTACCGGGAAGATTACAACCTGGTGCCGTTCGGCCTGGGGGGCGACGTGGTGTTGCACTACTGATCGCGCGGGCCGTACTACTGCCACAAGCATTGTGTTTGGCGCGGGTTACGGGCGACGGTCGCAGGGGCTGGAGCACGGGGGAGACTGTGTTGGCAGGGGCTCGGTGTGGCTGAACGGCACAAATCCCATGCAAGCGATTTTGTTAAGATTTCGTGACTATGGTGTATTGCCCCCGTTCCGTGCATGAGTTAGCATTGGTTTTAGTGAGGCTTCGCCGTGGGCACTGTCGTCCTCAATTTCGCGCGGCGAGGCGGCAGGTTTCGTCCATGTGACATGTCGTGGCGCGTGTCGCCCGAGCAGGCAGCCTGATTGCCAGGGGATCAGGTCCGGACATCATTCTCAGTCATGCGCGAAAAGGAGAAGACCATGAAACACCGACGGCAATTAGTTTGTACTGCGGTCGTGCTGCTGCTTGGCATGATCGTAGCGGGCGGGTGCAGTTCGTACCCGACGAAATTCCCAATCATTCCGGGCGGTAAGATCGCGCGGGAACACGGCAAGCCCATGGAAGGCGGCTACTACATGGACTTCGACCCGAAGGCCGACACCCTGGAGGTCACGCCGGTCGAGGACACCAACCCGGTCAAGACGCAGCATATCCTGATCGCGACGGTGAAGGACGCCGACGGCAAGCCGCTGGAGTGCCGCCGGGTGGAGTGGATCATCTCGGAAGGGTCCGTCGGCGACATTGTCGAGGTGGACGAGAGCGGCTGGTACAAGCAGCGCGGCTACAAGGTGGACAACAAGTACGCCGTGAGCCACACCAACCGCGGCAACCACGTCCTGACCCGCGGCAACGACGATCCGTCGGATGACATTCAGATCGGCAAAGGCCAGACCTGGTGCGTCATCACGTCGCCGGTCGAGGGCGACACGCACGTCGTGGCGTACGCGCCGGCGATTCACGACTGGAACAAGCACAAGGTGTTCGTGATCAAGCACTGGAACGACGCCCAGTGGGAGTTCCCGCCGGACGCCGTGAACCCGATCGGCACGCCGCACACGATGGCCGTGAAGGTGGCGAAGGCCTCCGACGGCTCGCCGCACAAGGGCTGGATCGTGACGTTCAAGGTGGCCGACGGCCCGGACGCCGTGTTCGCCCCCGGCGACCAGCCGACCGTGTCGGTGAAGACCGGCGACGACGGCGTGGCCCGCGTGCAGTTGAAGCAGGTCCGCCCGGTGGAAGGCGCCAACACGGTCGAGATGGAGATCGTGCGGCCCGAGGACAACACGTGCGGCTGCAAGCCGGCGGCGCGCATCGCGACCGGCAAGATGGTCAAGACGTGGGTCGGCCCGCGGATCGGGATCGACAAGACGGCTCCGGCGGCTGCCGGCGTCGGCGACCAGATTCAGTACGGCATCGTCGTGACGAACCCGGGGCAGGCCGACGCGACCAACGTGCGCGTGGTGGACACGATGCCCGACGGGATTCAGTACGTGAGCTCGCGGCCTGAGGCGACCGTGTCGGGCCAGACGCTGACGTGGAACCTGGGCACCCTGGCGGCCGGCGGAAGCCAGACGCTGTCGGTCGTGGCCAAGACGACACGGACCGGGACATTCCAGAACTGCGCCGAAGTGACGGGCGATCACGGGCTGACGGCCCGGGACTGCGCGAGCACGGTCGTGACGGCGCCGAAGCTGGCGGTCGAGAAGACCGGCCCGGCCGAAGTGCTGATCTGCGAACCGATCACGTATCGGATCGTGGTGCGCAACACGGGCGACGGCCCGGCGACCAACGTCCGCGTGACGGACGAGCTGCCGGACGGCCTGACGACCAGCGACGGGCGGAAGTCGGCGGCGTTCGATGCCGGCACGTTGCAGCCCGGTGAGGCCAAGCAGGCGTCGTACACCGTGAAGGCGTCGCACCCCGGGACGTTCAGCAACACGGCGGTGGCGGCCAGCGCCGAAGGCGCCAAGGCCGAGGCGACGCACAAGGTGACGGTCCGTCAGCCGGTGCTGGCGCTGACCAAGAGCGGCCCGGAAACGCGGTTCATCAACCGCGAGGCCACCTACGAGATCACCGTCAGCAACAAGGGTGACGGCGAGGCTCGCAACACCGTCGTGACGGACACGCTTCCGGCCGGCCTGACGTTCGTCAGCGCGACCGAGGGCGGCCAGATGACGGGCGGCAAGGTGGTGTGGAACGTCGGCACGTTGGCTGCCGGCGCGTCGAAGACGATGTCGATGACGGTTCGCGCCACGGCCATGGGCGCGCAGCGGAACACGGTGGTCGCTACGGCCACGTGCACCGACGCCCAGGCTGAGGTCACGACCACGATCGAGGGCATCCCGGCCATCCTGCTGGAAGTGGTGGACGTGGAAGACCCGATCGAGGTCGGCCAGAACGAGGTGTACGTGATCACGGTGACGAACCAGGGTTCGGCCGTGGGCACGAACATCCGCGTGTCGTGCGTGTTGCCGGCCGAGCAGGACTACGTGGCCGGACAGGGTCCGACGCAGGCGACCGCCGCGGGCAAGACCGTGACGTTCGCCCCGTTGGCGAGCCTGGCCCCGAAGGCCCAGGCGGTGTTCCGCGTGACGGCGAAGGCCAACGCGGCCGGTGACGTGCGGTTTGCCGTCGAGATGGTCAGCGACCAGATGACCAGCCCGGTGAACGAGACGGAGAGCACGCACCAGTACAAGTAGCCGCCGTGATGAGCGGATGTCCAACGCGGGGCGCTCGACATTCCGTCGGGCGCCCCGTGTGCTCTCTACGGGCGGCGAGCCTGGAGAGCACGTCACTCAATCCTCGGGGCGCGTGCCGCACGGGCCGGCCAGGCTGCGGCGAGACGGTCCCCCAACGAAAGGAGCTTCCCCATGACTCAGCGCATGCTTTCTCTGGCGGCGGCCGTGGCCGTCGCAGCCGCCCTGGCGGTGGCCTTGCCCTCGGCGGCATCGGCGCAGACTTCGTCGGGCGCGGTCGTCACGTGGGTGGCCCCGGACCAGGTGCTTGTCGGCCGGGAGTTCACCTACAAGCTGATCGTGACGAACGTGACGGGCCAGATCCTGGCCGACGTGGAAGTGTTCGAGAAGGCCCCGGAGGGGTTCTCGCTGAAGGGTACCGATCCGGCGGCGGCCGTCGCCGGCGACACCCTTTCGTGGAAGATCGGGCAGTTGGAGCCCGGGCAGTCACGGACGATCACCGTGACCGGGTCGGCGACCGGCCTGGGCGTGATGCGTCCGTGCGCGTACGCCACGTGCCGGCTGCCGCAGGCGTGTGCCGCGATCCGGGCCGTGCAGCCGAAGCTCGAGCTGGCCAAGACGGGCCCGGCGGAGGTGCTCATCTGCGAGCCGATCACGTACACCGTGGTGGTGCGTAACGTGGGCGACGGTCCGGCGACGGACGTCCGCGTGAGCGATCCGCTGCCGGAGGGCCTGGTGCCCGAGGACGGCCGAGCGGTGCAGTCGTTCAATGCCGGGACGCTTCAGCCGGGCGAGGCCAAGCAGGCGAGCTACCGGGTGAAGGCGTCGCGTCGCGGGGCGTTCGTGAACACGGTCCAGGCGACCAGCGCCGAAGGGGCCACGGCCCAGGCGACGCACCAGGTGGCGGTGCGCGAGCCGGTGCTGCAACTGGTCAAGACCGCCCCTGCCATGCGGTACCTGGGTCGCACCGTGGAGTACTCGGTCGAGGTGCGCAACGTCGGCGACGGCCCGGCCCGCAACCTCGTGGTGACCGACACGCTGCCGGACGGGCTCACGCTCACGAGCGCCAGCGAGGGGGCGGCGCCGAGTCGCAACCAGGTGACCTGGAGCCTCGGGACGCTCGACGCGGGCGCCTCGCGGACCGTGTCGATGGTGTGCCGCGCGGACCGCATCGGCACGGTGAAGAACACCGTGTCGGCGACGGCCCAGTGCACGTCGGCGACCGCCGAGGCAACCACGGCCATCGAAGGCATTCCCGCGATTCTGCTCGAAGTCGTGGACGTCGAGGACCCCATCGAAGTGGGCAAGAACGAGACCTACCGGATCGAAGTGACCAACCAGGGCACGGCCGTGGGCACGAACATCCGAGTGACGTGCACGTTGCCGGCCGAGCAGGATTACGTGACCAGCACCGGCCCCACCCAGGGGGCCGCGACGGGCAAGACGCTGACGTTCGCGCCGCTGGCGAGCCTGGCGCCGAAGGCCGTGGCCGTGTTCAACGTGACCGTGAAGGCCAACGCGGCCGGTGACGTTCGCTTCGCCGTCGAGATGGTCAGCGACCAGATGACCAGCCCCGTGAACGAGACCGAGAGCACGCACCAGTACAAGTAAGTGCCCGCGCTGCGCTGTCGCGCACGGGCACGATGGGATGTCGTCGGTGTGGAGTCAGGGAGGCGTTGCGGCACCGTGCCGAGCGCCTCCCGCTCCATACCGGCTCCGTGACCGTGCTCAGCGCCAGTAGTAGTGCCACTGGTAGGTCAACTCGACCTTCGCGCCGGGCTCGATCGCGACGTTCCACTGGATGCGCCCCGCGCCGTTGAAGTGGTACCACCAGTGCGGCCACCGATACCAGCCCCACCACCACGGCAGCGTGCCGCCGCCGGCGTAGGAGTCGTCCTCGAAGACGTTCACCATCTCGATCGTGTGCTCGCCCGAGGCCTCCGTGACGTTGCCCAGCACGTGCCGCCGCACCTCCACCTGCACCGCCTCCCGGGTGAAGTTCGTCAGGGTGATCGTTCCGGCCAGGTCCACGCGGCCGTAACTGTCGCCCTGCCACGAGACGGCGTTCGGTGTGCGCTGCGTCTCGCGGTCGCGCTTGTCCACCTTGACGTTCACGGCGGCCGTCACCGGCAAGTCGCACTCCCCGCCAACCGACGTGTAGGTCATCAGCCCCTGGGCCAGGACGCCGCGGTCGCTCAGGATCAGCGCCGGGGCCGTCGTCAGCGGATAGTCGCCCTTGTTCTCCAGCCGCAGCACATGCACCACCTGCGGCCGCTGAAGTGCCTTGGCCAGTTGCTCGGTCTGCGACGAGTTCAGCGACGCACGCACCTCCGGCGGCGGCGCGAACGGCAGCTCCAGCGTGTACACGTCGCGGTACGCCAGCTCCATCGTCGTCACAGGGACCACCATCCGCTGGCCTTTCTTCAGCGTCACGTGCTCGACCGTGAAAACGAACAGGTCCTCGGCCTGCTCCGACCCCGTCACCTCGGGCCCGAGGTCCATCGGCGCAGCGGCCGCCTCTCGGGCCTCGAGTCTCGAACTCCTGCTGCCCAATGTGGTCTGGCTCATGATGGCGTTGCTCAGGTAGTCTCTCCCGTCGCCCCGGCCGCGGAAGAAGCCCGACAGGTCGGCCAGCGTCTGCTGGAGCGCGATCGGGTCCACCTGGTCCTTGAAATCGAATGTCGGCACTCCGATCACGAGCCGGGCGGTCGCGTCCTGGAGGTCGGCCAACTCGTTGATGATCGTGGCCTGCAACTCGACGTGCGCGCGGCCCTTGCCGTCAATGGTCACCTTGTAGCTCGGAATCCACCGCAGGCCGCGCTGGAGGTAGACCATGCCGACCGCAGCCTCCGCCGGCGGCGCGGCACCCTTGTAGTCAAGCTTCAGCGTCAACAGGTTCCGCATCTCTTCGTCGGCGGTCGAGGGTTTCGCACCGTCGCCGCCGGTGAAGGTGATGTCCTGGATGCGGGCCAGCGGCATCGCCTTGACGCCCTCGGACGTCTTCAGCAGGACCACCTCGCCCTTGACCGGCAGCTTCTCGCCCGAGTTGGGCGGCGCGGCGGCTTCGAGCTCCTCGCCGCTGCGCTGCGGCACCGACAGGATCGTCGCCGGGTACGACCGCGACTGCTGCTCGCGCCCGACCGGCAGTTCCGTGACCACCACGGCCGCGCCGACATTGCCCTCGATCAGTTCGCGGAGGTTCAGGGCGGTGCGCTGGACGAGGATCTTGCGTTGCCCGGCCACCACGGAGGTGAGCTTGACGGCGGGGTCGGCCGAGTAGGGCCAGAACGTGCCCAGGACGGGCGTCGGCAGGTAATCCATGAGGACGTGGCCGCCGGGCGCGGTCGGCAGCTTGCCCTCGTGGCGGACGAAGGCGTGACCGTCTTTGAAGATCGTGACCTCGCGGATGGGCATCTGGGCCAGGGCCTCCAGCGGTTCGGTTCCCGCCGCCCGCGCCGGCCCGGTCCACCACGCCACCGCGATGATCGTCCCGCACAGCACCGCCGCACACCGCCATCGTGTCGTCCGTCTCATTGTTGATCGCCTCCAAGGAAAGGTTTGTCCGACAACCGCCTTCTCCGCGCGTCACCCTCACCCGGCCCTGCGGGCCACCCTCTCCCCTCAAGGGAGAGGGGTTAACAACCCCTCCCCCTTCCAGGCAGTGAACCCCTCTCCCTGCGTGCAGGGAGAGGTGCCCCGAGCCTTCAGCGAGGGGCGGTGAGGGTCGAACGGGAAGAACTCTTGGCCGCGCCAACCGTAGGGGCGGCTCGCTGCAAGTCCCGAGCCATGTCGAGGGGCGAGCCGCCCCGAGTTCGTCACATGCTCGCAGCCTCGGCAAGGACGCACACCTTCCTGAGACGCTCGCATTGAACGGCGGTTCCCGCAATCTGCCGACGGGTCGGTCGTGACGGGTCAGGCGCGGCGCCGGCGGCGGGCCAGGAGGGCAGCGGCACCGAGGGCCAGCAGGCTCATCGTGGCGGGCTCGGGCACCACCGCAATGGAGTAGACTCGCTCGCCGAGGGCTTCGAAGGTGTCCTGGAAGTAACCGTCGCCGGCGAACAGGACCGTGTGCTGGTCGTCGCCGAGACGGATGACCTCGGTGCCGGCGGTCAGGCCCTCGACGTAGACCGTCGCCAAGGCGGCTCGCGGGGTGATAGGATCGAACTGACCGAGCTGCGCGGCGTCCGGTCCAAGGTCGGTGTTCTGAGCGAAGATCCAGAGCCGGCCATCGTAGTCCGTGGCCTTGAAGTGGCTCGTCAAGGGTATGCCGCCGAGAAGGTCCACCATCGTGATGCTGACGGGCGTCTCGCTGGGTGAGGCGAGCAGCGCGGGGGCCAGCTGCGTCAACTGGCTGTTAAGGCGATGGAGTTCGGTTTCCATCTCGGGTGTTGGCGCAAACTCGTCAAACGTGGGTTGCCAGGCGTGGGTGAAATAGCCGACTGCGGTGGCTCCCTGGATCAGCGCGCCCCAGACCTGGTACCGCGTGTGGACCGGCAGGACGTCGGGTTGCTGCTCGTAGGTGATCCATTGGCTGCCCTTGCTCGTCTCGATCCAGACATAGACCGGTCGGCCTTCGGCCAACTGGACCAGTTGAGCCACTCCCGACGCCGTCCGGTTCAGCCACGCAGGGCACCCGTAGCCGTAGATCGGATAGAGGTCATAGCCCACCACGTCGGCGCCGGCGACATACTGGGGATAGAGTTCAGCCTGTCGCGCGGCGGAGTAGCGGCTGCGGAACTCGGCCATGAAGTGCGATGTGTATGTCGTGAAGACGGGGCGTCCGACGCCTTGGTCCTGCAACCATTGGTATTGCGAGACCACTTCGGCCGGCGGCACCTTCGGCTCCCAGCCCGCCCCGGAGTCTTGCGGCATGTCGGGCTCGTCGGAGAGGTGCCAGCCGAGAATGTAATCGTGCCCCGCCGCGGCTGCCACCTGGGCGGCGCTGCTGGACTGGACCACGCAGTATCCACCGGCCGCCTCGGCCGCCTCAGCCTGTTCCAGCGGTGTGACCTGGTTGCCCATGAACGTGTTGAAGCCCAGGCTCCGCAGGTGGGCAAAACTGTTCCATTTGTTATTGGGGTGCTGGAGCCACGACATGATCGGCAGAAACGGCTCGCCGTTGACGATGAACTGTCCCTGAGCGCCGATCTCGACCGCCTGGATCGCAGGCAGCGGCGCGGGATCGTCGGCACGGACCGCCGCAGGACCTGCCACCCCATACACCACGGCACACGTCAGCACCCAGACAAGCTCTCGGAGTCGCGTCATGGTGGGTTCCCTCTCGGTTAAGACCATTGTTCACCGCAGCTTATGGAGTATTATACGCCAATAGCGTGCCTGTCGGCAACGAAATTCGCAACACGTGAGGGCCCCGGGCGTGCGGCACGCGTCGCCCTGGGGGGGGCGTCGTGGGCATGCTGCTGTCGGTTCTCGTAAGTCCTCTGGCAATGTCCTCCGGAACCGTATGGCTGATCGGCCCGACTGCGGGCGAGGTCGCCAAATCCCTCGCTGGAGAGGCCCAGTTGGGGTGAGGATCGAATGAGGCAACCCTCCCGCTGCGATCCACCGCAGGGGCGGCTCGCTGCAAGTCCCGCGCCATGTTGAGGGGCGAGCCTCCCCTGCAACCACACGCGGGCGAACTCATCGGCAACATGCCCATGCTATGGTGCGGCCCCCAAGACGCCAACGCACCCAGCGCCGGGCCGCCTCACTTCGCCGCCACAAGCGGCAGGTGCGGCTCGGCGAGGCGATTGACCAGCACCACCACGCCGCCGGGCAACTCCTGGTCGCCGAGGATCGTCCTCGACTCGGCGCGGAACTGTGTCCAGGCCGCGCCGCCGGCGCGGCGGCAGGCCATCGCCGACAGGACGACGAGGTCTTCGCCCGGCAATTGCCGCGAGGCCATCGCGGCCAGCGCCTGGACGTCGATCTCCTCGGCCGGGCCCACGAGCGCCAGGCCCGCGCGGGCCAGGTCGCCGAACGGCATCTCCTTGCTTGTCAGGCTGCCCAGCGTCTCGCCGGCCTTCACCACGGTGGCGCCGTCGTCGCGCAGCGCGAGCGCCGCATAGACCAGTCGCAGCAACGCTGTGTAGTCCTGCGACAGTTTCTCGACGTCGGCCTGGACGGCCTCGGCAGCCGCGGCTCGACACAGGTCGCGGGCATGCAACGCCATAGCGGCCAGGGGCTTGTTCTCGGGCAGCGCCTTGGAGCTTTCGGTCAGGATCCACAACGACCGCAGCATCAGGGCGGCGGCCCGCTCGTTCTTGAGCAACTCCGGCACCTGCGGGCTCCGCCACGCGATGGCCAGTTCGGTCATGGCTTCGTCGTCGGTCCGGCCCGCGGCGGCGTCGGCCAGGAGCCGCCACGAGTACGCCTCCAAGGCGTCCGCCACGCGCTGCTGCTCGGCTACGGTCAGCGACTTCGCGACAGCGGCCTGCCGCTCGGTGGCGCGCTGGCTGGTCACGGCGTGCAGTTTCGCCAGGTCGCCGTCGAACTTCGCCGCCGGATCGGCCAGGTCGGCCAACAGCCTGGCCGCCTCGGCGTGCTTGGCGGCGTCGGCGAAGACGAGCACCTGCGACGGCCCGTACCAGACGATCGTCTCGTCGCCGAGGCCGAGCTTCGCGCGGACGGCTGTGATGAACGCGGCCAGATCCTTGCGCACCGCGGCCATCTTCTTTTCGTGGTCCTTGATCTTCTCGAGTTCCTTGGCGGACGGGCCGGCCAGGAGCGACACGTCGTAGACCCACGGGGCGGCGCATTCGGCGGCGCGGCGGGCGGAGGCGACAACGATGCCGCCGTCGCGCAGTTGCCACTGGAGCCGCAAGGGTTGCAGCGTCCAGTCCAGCGCCTGGGCGACGGTCGCGCGGCGCAGGTCAAGCCACGTGACGCGGGCATCGGACGCGGCCAGCATCGCTGCGGCGTCGCGCTCGCTGCCGCCGGTGACACGGATCGTGAGGCCCGACGCGGTGGCGAGTTCGGCCAGTGCCTCGCCGACGGACTTGTCGCGAATCACCAGGTCGAGCTTCTTGTCGAGGGCCGGGGCGGCGGCGGTCCACTGCTTCAGCAGCCGCTCGTCGATGGACGCGATGGTCTCGGTGGCCTTCGCGGCCGTTTCGTCGCTGCCGAGGGCTGCGCTGAGCAGGTACGCATAGGCGGCCGTCTGCCGCGCGGACGCCAGTTGCGCGTCGTCCTTGGCCAGGGCCTCGGCCTTGGCGAGCTTTTCGACGGCCAGCACCACCACGGCTGCTTGCTGCTCGGGGAACCACGTGTTGTACACGTCGCCGGCGAACGACAGGTCGTTCAGTTCGTCGCCGTCGCTCAAGGCATAGGCGCCTCGCAGGGACTTGTTATTGCTGAAGCTCAACCCCCCGCTCAGGTTCATCTGCGGAACGATGCGGCCGAAGTCGGGCGATGCCTCGGTCGTGCGGCCCGAGGTCGGCGCGCCGGGGCCGAACCCGGCATGGCGGCGCTGCGGCACGCGGCCCGCCGAGTCGGCCGACTTGAGGGTAAACACGCCGCGAGGCCGCTCGGCGGGCGCGGGGGCAGTGGCCGCCGGCGCGGCGGAGAAGAGCGCCCCGCCGCCTCCGCCGGCGCCAAAGATGCCGTCCTGGACCTCCGCCAGTTCCAGCTCTCGCTCTTCGCCGAAGAAACCTTCGTAGCGCGTGCCCTCGGGAATCGGCACCGGCACGAGCATCCGCCGCGGCGGGCGGGCGGGCTCACCGTAGCGGTTCAGCTCCGCCTCGTCCACGGCCACGAAGCTCGTGTACTGGCTCATCAGCCGATAGTCCAGCGCGATCTGCGTGACTTCCTGCTCCACTTCGGGCGACCCGGCGTAGTAGGTCTGCTGCATGAGGTCCTCGATCTTCTGCCGAGCCCAGACCTTCGCCAGCACCTCGTGCCGCGGCGACGACGGCGGGAAGGTGGCCGCCAGCGGCCACTGGGCGGGCTGGCCTTCCACGTTGCCGCTGACGGTCAGCGTGGTGAGGGTGCGAGAGAACGGGTTGACGTAGCGGCCGAAGAGGATCACCGGCCGCTCGGCCCACAGTTCGGGAATGCGGGCCGGATAGGTCTCGGTCACCTGGACGCCGCCCCAGTCGATGGCGATCTTCGACAGCTGCGCCCGGTGAATGCGCATCATGATCTCTTCGACGGTCTCGGCGGGGTTCTCCCTGAGCGAGAGCACTTTGCCCATGCCGCCGCCCTGGCGGGCCACACCGTCAACGAGGAACCGGTTGACCGACTCGCCGATGCCCAGGCACCAGAACCGCACGCGGTCGCCCGCGCGGCGGCCGACCTCGGCGATGATCTCGGCCTCGTTGCCGATGAACCCGTCGGTCAGCATCAGCACGATCCGAACGCGCTGGGGATCGGCCGGCTCGTCCAGGGCCATCTTCACGCCCTTGAGCATCTCGGTGCCGCCGGAGCCGCGAAGCTCATCGGTGAACGCCAGGGCCTTCTTGATGTTGGCTTCCGTCACCGGCACCGGGGCCTCGAACAGCTTCTGCGACTCGCTGGCGAACGTCACCACCTGGACGGTGTCGCCGGGATTGCACTTTCTGAGCAACTGGGCCATCGTCTGACGCACCTGGTCCGTCGGTTCGCCGCTCATGGAGCCGGACACGTCGATCAGGAACACAATCTCGCGCGGCGGGGCCTGCTTCAGCCGCTCGTCGAGCTTCGGCTGAATCATCAGCATGAAGTACCCTGCGCCGCGGCCGTCGGTGTGCGTCAGGAGGGCCATCTCGGGTTTCTCGCCGACGACGCCGTAGCGCAACACGAAATCCTTGTTCGGAATGCTGTCGGCCTCGCCCAGCGCGACCGTCGCCGTCGAGGGGCCGGTCTGCTGCGGCTGGGCGGCGTGGTTGATGACCTTGAGGTCGCGGATCGGTACGCCGGCATCCACCGTGACCGACAGGGAAATGTCGTGCCCGTTGCGGAAACCGGGCTTGAGGACCGGCGGCGTGATGCGCGAGGCGTCCGGCACGCGGTCGGTGTCGGGGGCCCAGCCGGTGCCCTTGGGATCGGCCTTGGGCTGCCCGTCGCCGGGTGCCGGCTGTATAATCTCCCTCAAATCCTTGAGCTTATCCTTGATCTCGCCGACCTTGTCCTTGAGTTCCGGCGGCACGGGCGGCACGTCGGAGGTGGCCGCGCCGGGAATGTACCGCGGGCCGACGACCATGGGGAAGTGGAATTCGTACGTGCCGCGGTCGTAGCTCAGGACGTCCACGTACGCGATCTCGATGCGTATCTCTTCCTTGGGCTTGATGTTACCGACGGTCTGGGTGAAGATGTTGGGCCGCTCCTGTTCCAGCAGCGCCGCCGTGGCGCCCTCGGCGATGGCTTGCTCGTAGATGGCCCGGGCCTCGTCGCGGCGCTTGATGATGCCGACAATCCGCCGACCGCTGCTGTAGACCATGGTCATGTCGTCCACGGCCGCCTGGTGCGGCAACGGAAAGACGTACACCGCCTCGATCTTCTCGTCCAGGGGATTGAAGAAGGTCTGCGTGACCTTGACGCGGGCGATGAAGCCGGAGACCTCGGCCTTGACGTCGGTGTGCTTGAGGGGGCACTCGACGACCTCGCCGTCCGGCTTGACGACGCGCAGGGCGCCCTGGGTGACGTCGGTGGCGAGTTGCTCGGCGCGTTTGGCCTCGGCTTCGGCCTCGGTGGCCGCCGGTGCGCCGCCACGGCTATCTCCATTGGCAGCCACCACATACGGCAGCCCGCCGACCAGAAGCATCGCCAGGGCGGCCAGGCCGACCGTCGCCGCGACCGTGGCCGCCAGAGCTGTACGGACCGATTTCCTGTTGCCGTTCATCGCCGTCGCCTCCAAGAGAAGAAGTGTGTGTCCGGGATTGTACCGCGTTCGAGCCCCGCCGGGCCGCGCGCCGGCACTGCTTCACGCCATACTCAGACGCTTGCGGCGAGCATGGGTTCCCGGGATTCGCCGCCGACCGTATGAACACGCCGGGGAACCAAAGGCTCTTTGCCTGGTTGCGGGAGTTCTGTAGGATGTCTGCCCGCCGGGAGGCCAGAGTGTGCCCGGGGGGCATGAGTTTTGGCAGCCCCCGAGGCGTGGCGGATGCGTTTAATGGAACGATTACGGGAATCGTGGTCCGATGCTGAATTGTGCAGCACGAGGAGACGTCATGTTGAGCCGAAAATGTCTGATCACGGGTGGCGCGGTCGCGTTGTCGTTGGTTCTTATTGCGGTGGGAGCTCAGGGGCAGTCGCGTCGGCGGGAGGCGCCCGCGTCGGGGGCGTCGTCGCAGGGCGGGGACAAGACCGTGCTGGATCTGGCGTCGCCGTGGCGGCTGCACACGTCGCTGAAGCCGCCGCTGGTGCGCGAGGGCGCCGGGGTGAAGCCGCTGGCGATGCCGCAGCGGTGGATGATGTGGGAATCGCCGGAGCCGCCGGCCGACTGGGCCCAGGCGGACTTCGACGACGGCTCGTGGCTGCGTGGCCCTGCGTCGCGCGGCGGGGCGTCGCCGCGCGTGGCGCGGCTGTGTCTGCGCGGACGGTTCGTGGTGGCCGATCCGGCCCGCGCCGGCGGCCTGAAGCTGTCGGTGGCCTACCATGGCGGCGCGATCGTCTATGTCAACGGCAAGGAGCTGAAGCGTGGCGACGTGGCGCCCGGGGCGGCCAGGACGGCCAAGGAGTACCCGGAGACGGCGTTCGTGACGCGCGAGGGCGGGTACTTGGCGCCGGCCAATGCGTACCTGGGGGGCAAGCCGGGCTACAAGCCCGACGCCGACGCCCAGGAACGCATGAAGCAGTGGCGTCGCGAGATGGCGGATGTGGCGATTCCGGCGTCGATGCTTCGTCGCGGCGAAAACGTCCTGGCGATCGAGCTGATCCGCGCGCCGTACGATTTCCGCAAGGTGAAGGCCTCGGCCGGCGACTTCCCGCACGAGTTCGCGTGGTACACCTGTCGGCTGCTGGACGTGCGGCTGTCGGCTGTCGGCGGCGATGCGGTGACGTCGTCGGTGCGACCGGAAGGGATGCACGTCCACAACAGCAACCCGCTGGCGGGCGACTTCGACGTGGATTTCGCGAATCCGGCGGAGCCGCTGCGGCCGATCGCGCTGGCCGGTGCGGCCAACGGCTCCTATAGCGGCAAGGTGGTGGTCGGATCGACGAAGCCGCTGGCCGGCCTGGCGGCCAAGGCGACGGCCCTGACGGGGCCGGGCGGCTCGATTCCGGCCGAGGCGGTGCGACTGCGCTACGCCGCCGCGTGGGGCGACGAGCACCTGACCGACAGCACGTACTTCCAGCAGACGCCGCCCTACCGGTCGCGCGTGACGCTGATGGACATGCTGCTGGAGGCGGCGCCGGAGGGGGCGGCCGTGGTGCCGGTGTGGGTGACCGTGAACGTGCCGAAGGCGGCCAAGGCCGGCCTCTACAAGGGGACCGTGACCGTGACGGCGACCGGCGAGAAGCCCGTGGCCGTGCCGGTGGAGCTGACCGTGGCCGACTGGTCGCTGCCGGACGTCGAGCAGTGGCGGACGTGGGTCGAGCTGATGCAGTCGCCGGACACGCTGGCGCTGGAGTACGATGTGCCGCTGTGGTCGGAGCGTCACTGGGAGCTGATCGCCCGGAGCTTCCGGGAAATGAGCGCCACGGGCAGCCGCGTGCTGTACGTGCCGTTGCTGGCGCATACGAACCTGGGCAACGACGAGTCGATGGTGCGGTGGATCGAGAAGGGCAACAACCGGTTCGAGCACGACTTCACGGTGATGGACAAGTACCTGGACCTGGCCGAGAAGCACCTCGGGAAGCCGAAGATCGTCGTGTTCAACGTGTGGGACGTGTACATGATCCCGAAGAAGAACCCGACGGCGGGCCAGGGCGGCGGCCACCGGCGGATGGTCGGGAGCTTCGACGCCGAGCAGGCGGCGAAGATGGGCACGGGGCCGCTCGTGACGGTGGTGGACGCCAAGGGCGGCAAGACCGACAGCGCGTACCTGCCGACGTTCTTCGAGCCGGCGGCCAAGGGGATCTGGCAGCCGCTGTTTGCGGCGCTGCGGCAACGGATGAAGCGGCGCGGGCTCGAGGACGCGATGATGCTGGGCATGGTGACGGACGCCTACCCGTCGAAGGAGGAAGTGACGCTGCTGAAGGAGTTGTCGGGCGGCCTGCCGTGGGTGTCGCACGGTCACGGCGGCTTCGAGGCGAACCAGTTACTGCACGGCGTCTCGCCGGTGGGGTACCAGGCGTGCGTGTGGTTCACGCAGTTCGCCGACCAGATTCTGACGCACGGGAAAACCTGGGGCGACGTGCCGATGTACGGGTGGCAGTACGGGCAGCTTCGGGTGGCGTACGAGCGGAACACGGACCTGGACAGCTATCCGCTGACGCGGTGGCGACAGATGGGTGAATCGAACATCACGGGGGGCCAGCGCGGTATGGGCCGCATCGGCGCGGACTTCTGGCCGGTGGTGAAAGACAATCGTGGCCGCCGGCGCGGGCGCGTCTGGGACCGCTTTCCCGAGAGCCGCTGGATGAACCTGAACATCTGCAACGCGTTGCTGGCGCCCGGCCCCGACGGGCCGGTGGCGACGACGCGGCTGGAAGCGTTCCGCGAGGGCGTCCAGGAGTGCGAGGCGCGGATCGCGATCGAGCGGGCCCTGGTGGACCCGAAGGCGTCGGCGCGGCTGGGCGCGCCGCTGGCCAAGCGATGCCGCGAGACGCTCGACGAGCGGATGATGGTGCTCTGGAACAGCCTGAGCAGCCACCAGTTGACGGGCCCCGGGTGGCAGAACGGCCTCGGCTGGCGATGGTCGCCCGGGGTGACGGGGCACCAGTGGTACGCCGGCTCGTCGGACTGGCAGAAGCGGTCGCTGGACCTCTACGGCCTGGCCGGCGAGGTGTCGCGGAAGGTCGGTCGCTGAGGCACGGGGTGCATTAACGTTTCGGGGAAAGCAGGGGCTTTCCTGCCCCTGCCACTCACGGGCAAGATGCCCGTGCCACGGGACGGCCCCCCAAAACGTTAGCGCACCCGAGGCACGAGGGAACACTGACAGAAAGGATGCCGCAGGATGGGAACGCAGGAGCGAGGACAGTCGTATCTGGCGAACGTGCAGGCGAAGGTGGCCTCGGTGGAGAAGCACCAGGCCGAGAACTTCCGCAAGGCCGGCGCGATGATCGCCGACGCCTACGCCGAGGATCGGCTGATCCACGTGTACGCCGGCGGCGGGCACACGTGCCTGATGATCTGCGAGATGTTCTTCCGGGCCGGCGGGCTGGCCAACGTCAACCCGATCATGGGCCACGACATCAGCCCGTTCTGCCAGGCGCTGAAGTACCTGGAGGTGGAGCGGACGCCGGGCTACGCCAACTGCCTGATCCGGTACTACGGCGTGTCGGAGGGCGACCTGCTGATCCTGTTCCACAACATCGGGATGAACCCGACGACGATCGACGCGGCGGACGAGGCGAAGCGTCGCGGCGCCAAGCTCATCGCGATATCGTCGAACGACTGGCGAACGAAGTTGCCGAAGGACCACCACATCCGGCATCCGAACAAGAAGCACGTCTTCGATTACGCGGACCTGTGCATCGACGACGAGAACCCGTACGGCGACGCGGACTTCCGGGTCGAGGGATTCGACGTGCCGGTCGGGCCGACCTCGACGCAGGTGGACGCGTACATCGCGCACCGCATGGTGATCGAGGCGGTGGCGGAGATGGTGGCGCGCGGCCTGGAGCCGCCGATCTTCCGCAGCGCGAACCTGCCGGGCGGCGACGAGTTCAACGCGCAGCTCATCGAGCGGTACCGGCACCGGGTGAAGGATCTGTGATCGTTCTGCCCCGGCGGCGTCGGCGGGGCGAACGCCAGTTCGCCCGGCGCCCGCGGCACGGCAGAAGCGTTGTCTGGGAACATGGGGGGATGGGATGTCCTTGAGTGGACAGGATGGGACGAACGTGAAGACGAAGCGTGCTGTGACGGCGGCCACGGGGCCTGCCGGTCGGTATCTGGACCTGGTGTCGGCTCGCATCCGGGCGATTCGCGCGGACCTGCCGCAGTTGACGGCGATGGGCGAGGCCATGGCGGCGCCCATGCTCGCGGGAGGCCGGTTCTTTGTTCCGGCCATCGCGAAGTTCTGGCCGAGCGAAATCAGCGGCCGCGCCGGCGGATTCATGGGCATGAACCACGATCCGCACCAGAAGCCTTCGAAGAAGAACGACGTGGCCTACATCGCCCTGCCGCGGCCCGGCGCGTGGAACCCGCGGGAGGACGCGGCGCTGATGCGGCTGATGCGCAGCAAGGCCCAGGTGTTCGTCAACGGCCGGCCCGAGGAACTGGAGGCCATGGGGCCGTCGTGCCGGGTGGCGGGGTTCACTGGCGGCGCGCCGGCCGACGCGGGCCTGTACGGCACCGAGTCGCGGCGGCCGCTGGCCGAGCTGCGGCCGTTCGACCAGTACGTCCGCGGCTGGATGGCCCTGGGCGAGATGATCGGCGCCTGCACCCGGCACGGCCGCATGCCAGCCATTTACATGAGCGTCTGGCTCGAAGGGGCCCTGGCACGCAACGCCAGCCTCGTCGAGCACCACAACCTCAGCGAACCGTGGACCGCTCCGTTCCTGCACCGCGACGTCTACATTCCGCCGCTGGCGCCGGGGTATTGCGGCGGATCGTTCCTCGACATCGCCGAGGGGCACCTGGGCACCCTCCAGGGACAGGTGCCGCTGCTGGCCAAGGCCGGCCGATGGATGGCCGAGGCTCGCCGCAACGGCCGCCGCGTCTGGGTCGTCGCCGTGGGCCACAGCTACCCGAAGATCCTCGAAATCCCCGACAAGGGCGACTACCCGGTCGAGTGGGGCTACTCGTTCAGCGACCTGCGCAAGGCGATTCCGCGCGACCTTGCCGACGGCGACGTTGCCGTCCACATGGGCTACGCGCCGGTCAACGTTCCCGTGATTGAGCGGCTGCTGAAGCGCGGCGTGCGACTGGTCCACACGTCGCCGTACGGTCGCCCCGCGACGTTGACCGACCACAAGAACCTTCTCTGGCTCGACCTGCCGTGGCGGCCGGCCGATGCGTCCGTGGACGTGCCGGGCTACGGTGTCCGGATTCTTCCCATGAGCAGCACGTGCCACACGATGGCCTACTTCGCCCTGATGGCCGAGATGGCCGAGGCCATGGGCTGGACGTAGAGGCATCGCCGCCCGGCAGACGCTTCGCGGCAGGCGGCAGCAACGGACAAAACGGGCGGCCTCGACGCGTGTCGATGCCGCCCGTGGTCTTCTGGCGGAGAGACGGGGATTCGAACCCCGGGTACCCTTACGAGTACACACGCTTTCCAAGCGTGCCCGTTCGGCCGCTCCGGCATCTCTCCAGTGTGGGCCGACAGTATAGCATACGCTCGGGGAAAAACAACGGTGCGCGGTCGGCGGGTAGCGTCAAGGGTTTTGGGGGCCGTACCGTGGCATGGGCATCCTGCCCATGCGTCCCACGGGCATCCTGCCCGTGGGCGAACCACGCCTTGCAGGGCCAGGATGGCCCTGCGACGCACGGCAGGATGCCCGTGCCACGGTGAAAAGGCCTCGTAGCGGTGCAGTACCAAGCCCTGAAAGGGCGGTAGTCAGTAGCCGGCGGCGTAAGCCGCCGGAAGCCGGCGTCTCCGGAGACACGAGCCCCGGTCAGGGGCGGCAGTGCGCGGCGCAGGCAGACGGACTGTCGCCCCCGTTGGGGGCTCGCTTCGCGGCGCGGGGCACGTTCCGGCGGCTCACACCGCCGGCTATTAACTGTCGGCCCTTCGGGCCTCAGGTGCGGGCGTACCAGGGGGCTCACTCCGACAGCCTGAGGCCCGGAGCCGTCCAGGGGGCTCACCCCGATAGCCTGAGGCCCAGGACCGTCCACTCCGACGAACGACCGTCGCGCGTGCTCTGGCGAACGACCGCCGCACATGCCGGAACCTTTGGGCACGCCCCGCCGGCAGCGGGGGATAGCGAAAAGCGTTGACCGGTTCTGGTGCGGCGTCTACACTGAAAGGACGCGGAGGCTCTGCGCCGAGCGACCCCCCGGGGCGTGCATGACGGGCGGCCCGGCGGGCGTGGAGGGCTCCGGCGGACGGGGACGGAACCGAGGCGTGAGATGGCATTGACGCGGTCGCAGAGGGCGTTCGAGGCGGCCCGGGGCGTGATTGCCGGCGGGGTCAACAGCCCTGTCCGCGCCTTCAAGGCGGTGGGCGGGCAGCCGGTGTTCATCGCGCGCGGCCAGGGGCCGTGCGTGATCGACCTGGACGGCAACCGGTACATCGACTACGTGGCGTCGTGGGGGCCGCTGATCCTGGGTCACGCTCATCCGGCGGTGGTTGAGGCGGTGTCGCGGGCGTTGCGCGACGGGACGAGTTTCGGGGCTCCCACGGAGCGCGAGACGCACGTGGCCGCGCGGATTCGCGAGGCGATGCCGTCGATCGAGCGGTTGCGGTTCGTCAACAGCGGGACGGAGGCCACACTGTCGGCGATCCGTCTGGCTCGGGCGTTCACGGGTCGCGACAGGATTGTCAAGTTCGCCGGGTGCTACCACGGACACGTGGACGCGTTGCTGGTGCAGGCGGGCAGCGGGGCGATGACATTCGGTCGGCCATCGAGCCCGGGCGTGCCGGCATCGGTGACAGCGGACACGCTGGTGGCACGTTATAATGACGTGCCGGGCATCGAGGCGTTGATGGCCGAGCACGGGCGTCGGGTGGCGGCCGTGATTGTCGAGCCGGTGGCGGGGAACATGGGCGTGGTGCCGCCGGAGGCGGGTTTTCTGCCGGCGTTGCGGCGGCTGTGCGACGAGGCGGGGTCGCTGCTGGTCTTCGACGAGGTGATGACGGGATTCCGGGTCGGCTGGGGCGGCGCCCAGGGCCGGTACGGGGTGCGACCCGACCTGACGACGCTGGGCAAGGTGATCGGCGGCGGGATGCCGGTGGGGGCGTACGGCGGGCGTCGCGAGATCATGGAGCAGGTGAGCCCGGACGGGCCTGTGTACCAGGCCGGTACGCTGTCGGGCAATCCGCTGGCGATGGCGTGCGGCCTGGCGACGCTGGAGGTGCTGTCCGCGCCGGGAGCGTACGAACGTCTGGAGGCGTCTGGGCGGCGGCTGGCGGAGGGGCTTCGGGAGGCCGCGTCTCGGCACGGCGTGGCGTCGCAGGTGCACCAGGCGGGCTCGATGCTGTGCGCGTTTTTCGCGGAGGGGCCGGTGCGGGACGACGTGACGGCGTCGGCGAGCGACACGGCGCGGTACGGCCGCTATTTCCAGGGCATGTTGCGTCGCGGGGTGTACCTGGCGCCGAGCCAGTTCGAGGCGATGTTTGTCGGGACGGCGCACGAGGACGAGGACATTGCGGCGACGTTGGTTGCCGCTGATGAGTCGCTGAAGGAGCTATCCGCGGCGTAGTGCGATCCGCATTTCAGGAGCAAGAGCCATGAGCAAAGAGAGTTCCTCTCGCGACCTGCCGCCGGTGCGGCTGGCAAACCCGACAGCGGAAGGGTTCATCGCGTCGCTGAAGGTGGTTCACTTCTTCGCGATCGTGTTCTTCTGGCTGGTACTGGCGGCGCTGCTGCTGCACGTGTCGGCGTTTGTGGCGTTCCAGGCGGGCGCGTTCGACGGGCCGCTGGGCCTGTCAGAGCCATCGGTCTCGGCCCCAGAGGGCACAGGGGCAGAGGCGTCGGCGGCGGAAGCGGCCGCCCCGGACGAGTCCGCCGAGGACGGCTGGTGGACCCTCCAGCGGTCGGAGGAGGCGTTCCGTTATGTGCGGCAATTGCTCGCCACGTTCCGCGTGATCGGGCTGATGGCCGCGGTGCTGCTGCTGGTGACGATGTTCCTGTATCTGGAGATATCGCTGCTCGGCCGGCTGGCGGGGGTGCAGTCGCTGACGGTGGCGTTCTTCCTGTTGCTGCTGCTGGCGGCCACGGTGGTCAGTTGGGAGCCGCTGCTTCCCAGCGGCGACATCATCGGGTCGCTGTTCAAGCTGGACGATTTCCGGGAGTCGCTGGTGATGCTGGTTCGCAGCGGCGACGCCCCGACCTGGACGGACAAGGGGCTCTACTACCACTGGGGCCGCTTCCTGATCGAGCCGGTGTTGTCGCTGGTGTTGCTGCTGGCGGCGTGGCTCCAGTTCCGTCGCGGCTACGAGCATTCGGTGCTGATGAACGAGTAGGACCGCGGAGACGACCGCATGATCGAATTCCGGTGTCCGCATTGCGGCGAAGGCGTGGAGGTGGAAGACCGCTTCGCCGGGCGCAAGGGGCAGTGTCCGGAGTGCGGCCGGGTGATCGAGATTCCCGGGCCCGGCGCCGGAGCGGCGGCGTTCGAGGCGCCGGTGATTCACGGCCCGCGTCGCATGTCGGTGCCCGAGTCGGTGCTGAGCGTGGACCCGGAGGCGTCGCAGGCGGCCGCGGGGACGGGCGCTGTCGCCGGGAGCGGCTCGGAGAGCGGCGTCGCGACGCCCCGGCTGGCCCTGGTGCTGGCGGTCGTGCCGTGCCTGAGCGTGCTGGGGGTCATCTTCGGGGCGATCAGTTGGTCGCGTGCCGCCAAGGCGCGTCAGGCGCGCGGGCGGCGGCTCGCCATGGTCGCCACGATGCTCGCCGCGGTCTGGACCGTGGCCCAGGTGGTGCTGGGGATCGCGGCGTTTGTCGCGGCGGTCCACATCGGTATCGTCCAGGGACAGGCCGAGGAGTGTCGCCAGTCGCTGTATTACCGCGGCAGCGAGCTCATCTCGCAAGCCACGTCCAGCTCCGGCGGCGCGGCCTCCGGCAAAGTCACGTTGCCGGCGACGCTGCCGACGACGGGGCACTACGGGTACTACTACGGCGACCGGTGTCCGGCGACGGACCAGAGGCACGGATACGTCGGCGGCCTGACCTACGATTCGACCGCATCGACGATCCTCCTGTACGACAGCGAGGCGACCCACGGGTATGCGACATGGCTGGAGACGCGGCCCGACGGGCGCAACGTATATCGCATGAACGGCACGGTGGAGTTCGTGGCGGAAGAGGCGTTTCAGAAAGAGATGGCGGACCAGGCGGCGCGGCTGGGGCACCCGTGGAACGGGGGGCCGTGAGCGGGATTGGCGGAGGTTGTCGGGTCTGTTGACCCCGACCCACGCGCCGGGGTGCTGGCACGGCATGTGGATCCGGTATGTGGCCGATAGGGGCGTGAACGGTTGATTACGTTTCGTTGCAGCAACTGCAAGGCGGAGATCGAGGTGCCGGACCACTACGCGGGTCGGGTGGCCCAGTGCCCCACGTGCGGTCGCAAGCTGCGCGTGCCGCCCCCCGCGACGGATCGGACGGATGCCCGCAGTGCGGCGCTGCCGCTGGACGCGTCGAGCACCGGAAGCATCGTGTCGCTGGACGGTCGGGTGTACCAGGTGCGGCCGCAGATCGAGGGCATGATGATCGCCGCGGCGGCGGTTATCGGCGTGAGTGTGCCGGTGCTGGCGGTGATCGGACTGACGCTGCGGACCTACTCGCCGTGGCTGTGGGCAGGGCTGATCGCCACGGCCGTGGCCGGATTCGGCATGCTGCTGGTCGTGCCGGGGTTCAGCAACATTCGCCGCAGCCACGGTCGCAAGAGCGGTCGTCGGCTGGGAATGATCACATTGGCTGGCGGCCTGGCGCTGGCGGCGGCCTATCTGTCGCTCGGGCTGATCAGCTACGCGGTGGCGGACCACTCCGGGTGTCGCGCGCGGCTCGAGTCGGTCTACCAGGCGATGATGCAGTACGCGTCGCAGAACGAGGGCCGCCTGCCGCCGCGGCCGGAAACCCTCGTCGAGCTGGGGTACCTGAAGGCCTCGAAGCTGACGTGCCCGAAGCACGGTCGCGTGCGCGAGGGCGACCCGACGTACATTCCCGAGAGCTACAGTTCGCGGATCGACCTGCGGACCGAGGGAGACACCTTCCCGGACGAGACGGTCATCCTGATTGATGCGACGGTGCATCGCAGCGACGACATCGCCGACCCGCAGACGGGCAAGCCGATGCCGTTCTGCTATGCGTTGCGTCTCAGGCCCGACGCCCAGGGGCAGGTGGTGGGTTATGTGCCGTATGTGCAGGTGCTCGAGCGCATCAACGAGCAGCGCCGGATCATCGGCCGCGTCGAGGGCAACCGCCGGACGCACCGGTCGGGGGGTGGGGAATCCGCCCCGCCGCCGTCCGAGGTGCCGTCGCCGGCGGCTGCGACACCACAAGGAGAGTGAGACGCCATGCTGTCGCTCGATTGTCCCCATTGCCGCAAGCGTATCGAACTGGACGAATCGCGCCGCGGTCGTCCGTCGCGATGCCCGCGGTGCCAGGGCATGTTCCGCGCGCCGCTGTTCGACGGCGAGGCGGGCATCGCCGCCAGCGCGGCCGGCCGCGGCGACACGGTGCTGCTGGCCGCGGCCGGGTTTGCCGTCCTGGGGCTGGTGCTCACCGGGGCGGCGCTGCTGACGTATTTTGCCGGCGGCGGCAGGCTGCTCGTGCCGTGGAACGCGCTGCTGGTCACGCTGCCGCTGCCGCTGATCCCGATCGGGATCACATGGTACGCCGTCCGCCGCACGCAGCGGCAGGGGCTGGTCTGGGTCGCGCGGATTCTGGCGTACCTGTGGCTGGCGGGGCAGGTGTACCTGACGTTCAGGAGTGTGATGAACCGGTGACCGTTGTATCGGCACGGCCGGGACACTGTGCGGGTCCGGCGGCTTTCGAACCCATCGGGGCCGTCCGGCGGATTTATGTAAGGAGACGTGAAATGAGTTGTCGCGAAGCCCTCGAGTACAAAGCCCTGGAGCTCGGTCGCCTGGCGGTCCGGATGACCGGCGAGGCCGGGTCGGGCCACCCGAGCACGTGCCTGTCGCTGGCTCACGTGACGGCGGTGCTGATGTATCGCGTGATGCGCTGGGACCCGAAGAATCCGTGGGACCTGCGAAGCGACCGGCTGGTGCTGTCGGAAGGGCACGCGGTGCCGGTTGTGTACGCCGCGCTGCTGGATCTGGGGGCGGTGGTGGGCCGCGATGCGGAGCACGCCCGCGCGTTGTCGCTTGCCGAAGTGGGCGACCTGCGCAGGGCCGAGAGCGTACTGGACGGGCACCCGAATCCGGCGGTGGGGATGCCGTTCTTCGACGCGGCCACGGGGTCGCTGGGGCAGGGCCTCAGCGCCGGGGCCGGGCTGGCCATGGCGGCGCGGATGAGCGGCTCGAAGCGGCGGGTCTTCGTCCTCTGCGGCGACGGCGAGATGCGCGAAGGCCAGGTGGCCGAGGCGATGGATTTCCTGAAGGACCACAATCCGGGCAACCTGGTGGCCGTGGTCAACTGCAACAACCAGGGGCAGAGCGACTATGTCAGCGGGCAGCAGTCGCTGGAGGTGCTCTCGAAGAAGTTCAAGGCCGCCGGCTGGGCGGTCCGCGAGGTGGACGGCCACGATGTCGGCGCGCTGGAGGCCGCCCTGGGGCGCATTCCCCGGGGCAAACCCCTGGCCGTGCTGGCCCGCACCGTCAAGGGTTGGGGCGTCCAGTCGCTGCACGCCGTGGACGCCCACGGCAAGGCCCTGTCGCGCGAGCAGACGGCGGCGGCCGTCGAGGAACTCAAGCTGCCGCCGAAGCCGTCGGACCTGGCCGACCTCGTGCCGCCGGCTCCCACGGGGCGCAAGGTCAAGCCCGCGCCGGCGCTGGCGCCGCTCGATCCGCCGGACTTCGCGGACGTGGCCAAGGGCGGCAAGCTGGCCACGCGCAAGGCCTACGGCCTCGGCCTGCGCGACCTGGGACGCAAGAACCCGCACATCGTGGTCCTCGACGCCGACGTGCAGGGCTCGACGTTCTCGAACTACTTCCGCAAGGAGTTCCCCGACCGGTTCGTCGAGTGCAAGATCGCCGAGCAGAACATGGTCAGCGCCGCGGGCGGATTCGCCGCCGGTGGGCTGCTGCCGTTCGCCAACACGTTCGGCAAGTTCTTCGCGCGGGCCTACGACCAGATCGAGATGGCGGCCATCGGCGGCCTGAATCTGAAGCTGGCCGGGAGCCACAGCGGCGTGACCCTGGCCGCCGACGGGCCGAGCCAGATGGCACTGACGGACGTGCCGCTCATTCGTTCGATGAGCCACGTGCGCCTGGCCGACGGGCGGCCGATGCTCCAGATGCTGATGCCGTCGGACGCGGTGTGCGCGTACCGCTGCGTCGAGCTGGCCGCGCGGCACCGCGGCATGGTCTACATCCGCACGCTGCGGCCCGAGATGCCGATCCTGTACGACGCGGGCGAGACGTTCGCCCTGGGCGGCGCGAAAGTGCTGCGCGACGGTCGCGACCTGACGCTCGTGGGCTCGGGATACACGGTTCACACGGCGCTGGCCGTGGCCGAACGCCTGGCCAGCGAGGGCGTGGGCTGTCGCGTGGTCGACTGCTACGGGTTGCCGGTGGCCGACGATGGGCTGCTGGCGATGGCCCGCGACCCGAACGAGAAAATGCTCGTGCTGGACGACAGCTACGTGGGATCGGTCGGCAGCGAGCTGGCCGAGGTGGCGGCGGCGTGGCGCGGGGCCCGGGTCGTGACGATGAGCGTCGCCGAGACGCCGAAATCGGCCCGCGAGCCGGACGAGGTGTTGCGGCAGGTGGGGCTGGGCGAAGACGCCGTGGTGGCCCGCGCGCGCGAGCTGGCCGGCGACGAAGAGTGAGGCCGACCACGCGCCGCGTGAAAATGGTTCACGCGCGCGGATGCCACACTTTGGTGCGGCGGCTTGGCCCGAGCACAGTCGAGGGGCGCAGCCGGTGCCAAAGTGTGCCGGGCTGAACACGGCGCACACGTTGGTCCCCGACGTCGTCGCGGCCTCCAACGTGTGACCCAGCGGGCGCCTGATGTGGAATCGGTCTGACGCACCACATTGGCGGGCGGACGTCGTGCGGGATCCGTCCGCATGGGCTGTCGCGAGCGTTGTGCGGCGGCCGACGGTACGGCGGGACTCATCACGGGAGGGAACCATCATGACCACGGGTGCGCGAATTGCGGTGGGGGCGGTGCTGGTTCTGGCGATGGTCGGCGGCGTCCGGGGGCAGGAGGTCATTCGCATCACGGCGGACGACACGCCGTCCCTACAGTACAGGATCGTTACGCCGAGGACAATCACGCGCGAGAAGATGGATCGTAGCGGGACGGTAGATGGACAGAACTGGTCCATCGACCTGGACCTGAGCGAAACGCCGCTGGTGAAGGCCATGGAGCATCTGAAGGAGATTGCCGCTGCAACGCCCCGCGGGGTGACGCTCGTCTGGGACGTGCAGGACATGCGTGATGCGTCGCTCAATATGGACTGGCCCGTGACGGCGCAGGCCAAGGGCCTGTCGCTGAGCCAGGCGCTGGGTCTGATTCTGCCGCCCGAGATGGACTTCGAGGTGCATGAGGACGGCACAGTGCTTCTGGGCCCAAAGAACTTCCTGCCGCATGATCTGACGCTGAAGATCTACGACGTTGGCGAGGTGCTCTCGGTGCTGACGGTCCCTGCCGCCGCGGCGCCGGCCGGCGGGGGCATGTTCGCCGCGCCCGAGCCCGCCGAAAACGCCCAGGAGCGACTGCGCTGCCTGATCGAACGAACCACCATGGGCGGGGAACCGTGGGAGTCCATGGGTGGTCGCGCGACGATCGATTTCGCGTCGCCGGGCCTCATGCTGGTCAGCAACAGCGACGAGGTCCACAACCGCGTGGTGAGCCTGTGCAAAGGCCTGCTGGTCGTGCACCAGGCACGGCGCGCTGCCCTGGCACGCCGGCTTCAGGCAACGGAAACGGCGATGGAGGACCTCCGGGCCGCCCGGCGGAAGCTCAGCGACGAACTGCGCGACGTGAGCCTCGACGGCGAGCCGATCGGGACGGACCAGGGGGCCGACTTCCTGCTGTCGCAGATCAGGGATCTGCGGCATGCGGTTTCCAGGGCTCGCATGGAGATGGCGACGCGAGCCGCCGACGTGGAAGCTCGGACCCAGGTGCTGGCCGAGGCGCGTGCCGAGGCGCAGCGCCGGCTGGACGCCGATACGCTGTTCGGCGCCACGAAGCGTTCGCTCGAACAGCAGCGCAACGCCCTGGCGGCGATGCTGAATGCGGACCCACCGGCGGACGCCAACGAGATCAACGGGCTCCGTGCGAAGCTGGATCACGAACAGTCGTGGCTCGCGATGCTGGAGAACCAATTGGGGGATGCCTCGCGGATTGGGAACATGCAGAATGAGATCAATGCTGCGAAGGTGCGGCACGCACAGGCGGCCGCGCAGCTCAAGGAAACCGAAGCGGCCCTGGAGGCGATGAACCCGCGTCACGCGTTCGAACGTCTCGACCGGGTGGAGGAACTTCGGAGGCAACAAGGTGTTCTCGACCGGCGGATCGAGGAACGTCAGTGGCTGGCCGACAGCATTCGGCGGCAGTTGGACGGGGTGCCGGAACCGCCATGCGATTTCTCCGTTCCGGTGATGCCCGCGCCGGCGCCGGGCGATGCCGGTGAGTAGAGACCCGTAGGGTGGGTCCCCCGGACCCACGCGGACTCTGAAGCATGGCGGCACCTTGCGCGGTGCTGCCGGCGGGATAGGATGGGGCTATGGCCACAGAAATCGAAGCGAAGGTTCGGATCGAGGATGCCGCGGCGGTCGAGCGGCGGTGCGGCGAGCTGGGGGCCGTCTACGGCGGCGCGTGGCGCCAACTGGACCGGTTCTTCGATCATCCGGACCGGCGTCTGCTGGAAAGCGACAGCGCGCTGCGGATGCGGGTGAGCGAGCCGCTGGACGCGGCGGCGCGGCAGCTCCGCGCGCCGGCGTTGCTGACGTACAAGGGGCCGCGACAGGTGGGCCGGGCCAAGGTGCGGTCGGAGTACGAAGTCGAGGTGACCGATCCGGACGCGATGACGCGGATCCTCGGGACGCTGGACTACATCGAGACGTTCAGCTACGAGAAGCAGCGCCGCCTCTGGCGGTTGGGGGCGGTGGAGATCACCGTGGACGACGTGCCGGAGCTCGGGCAGTTCGTGGAAGTCGAGGCGCCCGACGAGGCGACGGTCGAGACGACGTTCGAGCGGCTGGGCCTTGGGCCGCTGCCTCGCATCACCGACAGCTACGTCCGGATGCTCTTTGCGCGGAAGCCATAGCGCCTCGCTGGCGTGTCGGGTGGCATGGCCACGCTGGCGTGGCCATGAAGGGTGGCTCGCCCCTCGACGAGGCTCGGGGCTTGCAGCGAGCCGTCCCTACAGTGAGCGCGCCCGTAGGGTGGGTCCCCCGGACCCACGCGGACTCTGGCATTCGACCCTCACCGCCCTCGACGGTGCTCGGGGCACCTCTCTCTGCAAGCAGGGAGAGGGGTTCAACGGCGGCCGGGGGAAGGCGGCCCTGGAACTCACGGGTGGGATGCCCGTGGCGCGATACAGCCACGCCCGGCGGTCGCCGCACGGGTCTCTTGCGGAGTGTGGAACCATGGATGTGTTGATCGTTGTGTTGCAGGCGGCGACGGTGGTGCTGGTGCTGGCCGTGGGCGGCTACGCGGTGGCGCTGCTGCGTCGCCGGTCGTCGGACGGTGTGGCCGCGGAGCTGCGCGACCGCGTGGAGCGGCTGGCGGGCCAGTTCGCCGAGTCGCTGCGGGCCAGTTCAGTGGACATGCAGGACCGCATCGGCCGTTCGTCGGCCGAGTTGAAGGACGCTCTGGCGACGAACCTGGCCCAGGGTCGCAAGGAGTCGGCCGAGACGCTTCAGCGAACCACACGGGCGCTGGAGGAACGGTTCGAGCGATTGCAGAAATCGAACGAGGAGCGGCTGGGCAGGCTCCAGGACGACAACAGCAAGAAACTGGACCAGATGCGGGCCGTGGTGGAAGAGAAACTTCAGACGACGCTCGAGGCGCGGCTCGGGCAGTCGTTCCGACAGGTGAGCGAGCGGCTGGAGCAGGTGCACAAGGGACTCGGCGAGATGCAGGCCCTGGCCGGCGGCGTGGGCGACCTGAAGAAGGTGCTGACGAACGTCAAGACGCGCGGCACGTGGGGCGAAGTGCAGCTGGGGAACCTTCTGGAGCAGGTGCTGACGGCGGAGCAGTACGCGTCGAACGTGGCGACGCGTCCGGGGAGCAACGACCGGGTGGAGTACGCGATCCGGCTGCCCGGGCGCGACGAGCACCGGGACGAGACGGTGTGGCTGCCGATCGACGCGAAGTTCCCGACGGAGGACTATCAGCGTCTGATCGAGGCGCAGGAGGCGGCCGACGCGGTTGCGGCGGAGGCGGCGGGCAGGCAGCTTCAGGCGCGGATCGAGAAGTCCGCCCGCGACATCCGGGACAAGTACGTCGCGCCGCCGCACACGACGGATTTCGCGGTCATGTTCCTGCCGACGGAAGGGCTGTACGCCGAGGTGGTGCGGCGGCCGGGGCTGCTGGAGACGCTTCAGCGGGAGTGCCGCGTGGTGGTCTCGGGGCCGACGACGCTGGCGGCGTTGCTGAACAGCCTTCAAATGGGATTCCGGACGCTGGCGATCGAGCAGCGGTCGAGCGAAGTATGGAAACTGCTGGGGGCGGTCAAGGGCGAGTTCGGGAAGTTCGGCGAGGTGTTGGATCGGGTTCACAAGCAACTGGAGACGGCGAGCCGCTCGATCGACACGGCGGCGCGCAAGACGCGGACGATCGAGCGGAAGCTGCGCAAGGTGGAGGAACTGCCGGCGGACGAGTCGGCGGGCCTGCTGGGTCCGGTCGAGGAGGATGGGATCCTGGACGGCGACGAGGCGGTCGCGGGCGAGGCGGGCGACGGGGCCGCGGGCGAGCGGTGAGTGTCGCCGATGGAGGCAGGGATGTCGGAGTCACGGTTGGCGGATCGGGTGCTGGACCGGCTGCTGCGGGAGCTGGTCGGAGGGACGTGGCCGCCCGGGTCGGTGCTGCCGCCACGTCGCCAGTTGTGCGAGACGTTCGGCGTGTCGCAGCGTCCGATGCAGGAGGCGCTGGCGGAGGCGAGTCGCCTGGGCCTGATCGCCGTGTCGGAGCGTCGTCCGACGCAGATCGCGTCGGATGCGGCGGAGCGGGCCCGTGCGTTGCTGGCGCAGCGGGCGGCGCGGCCCGTGGCTCGGCGCGTGGCGCTGCTGGTGCCGGACCATCGTTTCCCGCTGAGTCCCGGAGAGTACTGGCACCAGGTGGTCCATGCGGTGACGCGAGAGGCGGCCCGCAGGGACATCCGCGCCGAGGCGGTCTCGTGGCCGTACATGGAGCAACTGACGTTCGCCGAGCAACTGAGCACGAGGGGCTTCGGGGCGGCGGTGGCGCTGGCGACGCCGGAGAACCGGCTCCTGTCGCTGCGCGAGATGGCGCGGCGGCAGTTTCCGGTGCTGCTGCACAACCGTCGCGTGTCGTGGCTGAACGTGCCGTCGCTGATTCGCGACGACTTCGCGGCGATGCAGCGGATCGGGCAGTTGCTTGCGGCGCAAGGGCACCGGAACGTGTGCCTGGTGACGAACGACTACGCGGCGGAGCGCGAACGGCTGCTGGGCGGCCACGGCATGGTCGAGGGCTGGAGCACGTTCCTGCGCGAGTCGGGCCTGGCGGCGACCAGTCCGACGCCGGTGCACGTAGTGTACGGCCACTACGATTGCATCCAGGCATTGCTCGAGTGCCGCAATCCGCCGACCGGCCTGGTCCTGGCGTTTCGCGGCGGGCATCGGGCCATGACCGAGGGATACCTGTCGCGCGTCCCGATTCCGGAGGTGGTGAGCGTGGCGATGGTGGACTCGGCCGAGGACATTCCGCCGCAGCCGTGGCGCCCGTCGCTGACGTCGTTGACGCTGGACATGACGCGCATGGCCGAGTGCACGATGGAGATGATTGACCGGATGCTGGGCGGGGAGATTCGTCCGCCGAGCATCCGGATTCCGCTGCAACTCAGCGTGACCGAGAGCATCGGTCCGGCGCCGAAGCCTCCCGCCTGACAGCCGTTCAGCGGGCGGGCTTGCGGTCGAGGAGGCGGCGGACGGCGCGCAGCACCTCGGCGGGTCCGAAGGGCTTGGTCAGCAGCGCGGCGTCGGTCGGCAGGTTCCTGTCGGCGATGGCGGCGTTCTCGGCGTACCCCGTGACGAACAGGATCCGCATGGCGGGCCGCACGGCCCGAAGCCGCCGCGCGAGGTCGGGGCCCTGCAAGCCCGGCATGACCACATCGGAGACCAGCAGGTGGATGTCGTGCTGGTAGTGGTTCCCGAGCGGCAGGGCCTCGTCGGCGCAGCCGGCCTCGAGGACCGAGTAACCGCTTCGCCGCAGGACTTCGACGATCAGATGGCGAACCGTCGGGTCGTCCTCGACGACGAGGATCGTCTCGGTGCCGCCGAGCCGGGCGTCGGCATCGGCGACGACGGGGAACGTCTCGGCCTTGCCGCCGACGCGCGGCAGGACGATGCGGAAGGTGGACCCGAGGTCGGGCTCGCTGTAGGCGCTGACGGCGCCGCCGCTTTGGCGGACGAAGCCGTAGACCATGGAGAGCCCGAGGCCGGTTCCCTTGCCGACGGGCTTGGTGGTGAAGAAGGGCTCGAAGATGCGCTGCCGCGTGGCCTCGTCCATGCCGGTGCCGGTGTCGGTGACGGCCAGGAGGACGCACTCGCCGGCGGGGGCGTCGGGCGCCAGGGTCTGGCGGTTCTCGGCTGCGAGGTTCGCCGTCTCGATCGTGACGCGTCCGCCCTGGGGCATTGCGTCGCGGGCGTTGACCACGAGGTTCATCACGGCCTGCTCGACGAGGCCCCGATCGGCGCGCACGTTGCCCAGGTCGGGCGCCGGCACGAAGCGCAGGTGAATGTCCTCGCCGATCATCCGCCGCAGCGGATTCTCCATCTCGGCAATCACGTCGTTCAGGTTCAGCACCACCGGTCGCAGCACCTGGCGCCGGCTGAAGGCGAGCAACTGGCCGGTCAGTCCCGCGGCGCGGGCCGCGGCCTGGCGAATCTCCGTCAGGGCCTCGCGCGTGGCTCCGTGGATCGCGGCGTCGTACAGCAGCAGGTCGCAGTAGCCCTTGATGACGGTCAACTGGTTGTTGAAGTCGTGAGCCACGCCGCCGGCGAGCCGCCCGACGGCTTCCATCTTCTGGGCCTGGCGGAGCTGGTCCTCGATGTGCTTGTGAATGGTGACGTCGCGGACTACGATCAGCACGCTGCTGGGCGACGTCTGAAGCACGTGGACCTCGAACACGGCCTTCTCGCCGCCGCGCTCGTAGGGCCGCTCGGCCGGGCCCCAGGACGCGCCTTCCCGGGCGGCGCGGTGCAGAATCGCGACGGTCTCGTCCCCGATCAGGTCGGGGAACACTTCCTCGGCGGGACATCCGAGGAACTGCCGGCAATCCACGCCGAAGAGGCGGTCGGCGGAGGGGTTTGCGTCGACCAGGGTCAGCCCCCCGTCGGGGCGGACATCGTACAGAAGCATCCCCAGGGGCGACCGCATGACGATGCTGCGGAATCGCTCCTCGCTCTCGCGCAGGGCCCGCTCGGCGCGCTTGTGCTCCGTGATGTCCAGGGCCGTGAACGTCACCCCGGCGTCGAGATCATCGGGATCCAGCATGGTCGAACTGAGCAGCACGTCGATGATGCGTCCGTCCTTGTGCTGCCACTGGGTCTCGACGGCGCCCGTGCCGTGCTCGGCGAGTTCGGCGTACTTGATGCGGCCGACGCGATCGTACTCCTCCTGCGACGGATAGACCACGCGAGCACTGTGGCCGACCAGTTCGTTTCGAGAGCGGCCGACCATGTCGCACATGCGGTCGTTGACGGCCTGGATGACGCGGCTGACGACCACGCCGATGCCGATCGGCGCGGCCAGGAAGATGCTGCGCAGCGCGGCCTCGCTGCGGCGGATCGCCCGCTCGGCCCGTTTGCTTTCGGTGATGTCCATGGCCGTGACGGTGATGCCGCTGCGCAGGTCCCCGGCGTCGCGCACGCCGGCGCTCAGGAGTACGTCGAGCCGCGAGCCGTCCTTGCGGACCCACTGCGTCTCCACCACGCCGAAGCCGACCTTGGCGATCTCGCTGTAGAGCTCTCTGCCGACGCGGTCGTATTCGGCGCCCGTTGGATAGAGCGCGCGGACCGGGTGTCCGACGAGTTCCGTCCGGTCGTAGCCGACCATCTGGCAGAAGCGGTCGTTGGCTTCGAGGAACAGGCGGTTGCGAACGAATCCGATGCCGATCGGCGCGGCCACGTCGATGCTGTGCAGCGTGGCCTCGCTGAGCTGTACGGCCTCCTCGGCCCGAAGGCGGCTCGTCTCGTCGATCACCAGAAGAATCATCCCCTCGACGCCGCCGTTCACCCTGAGGGGCGACAGCGTGACGCGCACCGGGAACCGGGACTCGTCCTTGCGGCGCATGAATGTCTCGAAGTGGACGGAGACGTTGCCCTGCATGCACTGCCGGGCGTCGGAAGCCAGTTCCTCGTCGGCATCGAGAAGTCGTCCGACGGCCAGGCCGACCAGTTCGTCAGCCTGGTACCCGGACCCCGTGGAAGCGGTGGGATTGGCGTAGAAGACCCGGAGGTCGGCATCGGCCAGGAAAACCATCTCGGCCAGATCCTCGACCATGTAAGGCGCGAAGGCGAGCGCCTCGCGGCCCAGGTGGCGGCCGGCGCCGTGACCGTTCTGCATAGGCCAGTCCCCCAACCGATGCGGTGACTGGGACATCTGCCTGACCGGACATCATGCGATGCGAACACTCGCGATGGGACTCTTCTCAATCTGGACTATACAGGGGTCTCGGTTGCGGAGCAACAGGGCAGGGGTGGGATTTCTTCAAGGATACGCCGGACGTCGAACGCCCGCGGGCGCTCATTCCGGAATGAAGCCCAGGGCCTCGTGCACGCGCGCCAGCAACGGACGCGTGCGGGCCAGCGCCCGCGCGGCGCCGTCGGCCAGGACGCGGGCCAACCCCGGTTCGTCGGCGATGATGTCGCGGTACCGCTGCTGGACTGGCCGCAGGAACTCCACGATGGCCTCGGCCAGCTCCTTCTTGAGGTCGCCGTAGCCTTTGCCCTCGTACCGTCCGACGATCGTTTCGATCGGCTCGCCGGCCGTCGCCGCGAAGATCGTCAGCAGGTTCGCCAGCCCCGGGCGCGATTCGTCGTACACCACCTCGCGCCCCGCGTCCGTGACGGCGCGCTTGATCTTGCGGCGCACGGCCTCCGGTTCGTCCAGCAGCGCCACGTAGGTCGCGTCGTCCTCGTCCGTCTTGGACATCTTGCTCGTGGGATCCTTCAGGCTCATGATCCGCGCCCCCACCTTGGGAATGAACGGCTCGGGCACGGTGAACACGTTGCCGTAGATGCCGTTGAACCGTTCGGCGAGGTTTCGCGTCAGTTCCAGGTGCTGCTTCTGGTCTTCGCCGACAGGCACCAGGTCGGCGCTGTAGAGCAGAATGTCGGCGGCCATCAGCACCGGGTAGTCGAAGAGGCCGATGTTGATGTTCTCGCTGTGGCGCGACGACTTCTCCTTGAACTGCGTCATGCGCTGGGCCTCGCCCATGTACGTGAAGCAGTTCAGGATCCACGACAACTGCGCGTGCGTCGGCACGTGCGACTGGACGAACAGGGTGCTCGTGGCCGGATCGAGGCCGCAGGCCATGTAGAGCGCCAGGAACTCGTAGCAGCGTCGCCGCAGCACCTTGGGCTCCTGGCGGACCGTGATCGCGTGCAGATCGACGAGCACGTAATAGCACTCGTACTGGTCCTGGAGCGCGACCCAGTTACGCAGCGCGCCGAGGTAGTTGCCGATGGTCAGGCGGCCCGTGGGCTGGATGCCGCTGAGAATGGACGGCTTTCGCTTGTCTGGTGTGGTCTTCATGGCGTCGAGACTATAGCCGCCGACCCATCCCAAGTCAAGGCAACGCGCCGGCGGCATGCGCGGGGTGGCGTGGCCGCTGGCTGCCATGACGCCCGACGGCCATGACGGCTCCGCCCTCACCACGCTTCCAGCTCGCCCACGATCTCTTCCACCAGGTCCTTCAGCGTGATAATGCCGATGAACTGGCCGCGGGCATTTCGGACAATCGCCATCGCGGTACGCGTGCGCTGCATGGCGAAGATGGCCTGCGTGACGCCCATGGCCGGATCGAGGTCGAGCGTGGCCGTGGTGAACGTATCGAGGTCCAGGTCGTCGCCCGGTCCGACGTGCTCCAGGATGTCGTGCACGCGGACCACGCCGAGGACGTTGCGGCCCGTGTTGTCCGTGACCGGCAGACGGCTGTAGGGGCACCCGGCGACGAGGCGGCGGAACTCGGGATTGCCCGTGCCGCGGCGGACCGTGACCACGCGCCCGGCCGGGACCATGGCCTGGGCGACACGAACGCCGCGCAGGTCCATGATCTTCTCGACCAGCTCGTTCTGGTACGGCGTGACGACCCCCTCGGCGGCGCTGTCGCGCAGAATAGCCCGGAGACGGGCCTTGGCCGGAAACGGATCGGCGGCCCCTTTCGGTCGCACGATCGCGGTCCACACGGAGCTGATGCCCTTCAAAGCGGCCACGAGGCCGAGGGACCGGAAGAAGGCGCCGACGGCCCACAGCGGCTGGGCCCAGTGCACCATGAGCCGATCGGCGTGGGCGTTGAAGACGTTCTTGGGCACGAGGTCGGCGGCGATGAAGAGCGTCGGCGTCAGAATCGCCGTGGCGAGAAACTCGGCGTAGAGCGGATCGGCCTCCGGATGGCGGGCCTCCAGCATCCGCGTCATGAGCAAGGTGGCCAGGTAGACGGCCACGTTGCTGCCGATGAGCATGACGCAAATCTGACCGGGCATGTCGGCGAGCATTCGAACCAGGAGCCTGGCCTCGGGTCGCCCCTGGCGCTCGGCCAGGTGGAGCCGCACCCGGTTGAGCCGGTACAGACCGGTCTCGGCCCCGTTGAAGAATCCGGCGGCAAGCACCCCGGCCGTGATGCCGAGGCACGGCAGCAATGCCAGAAGGTCGTGCCAGATCATGTTCCGCCTCCTGTCGACTGTTCCGCGGTCGGCGGCGCCTCGTCCAGAATCTCCACCAGGATCTTCTTCGGCCACCCGTGCGCGCCGCCGCGGTGGCGACCGAGCGACCGGACCGTCATCCGCAGGTTGCCCCAGGTGCACTGGTCGCCCTCGCGCGGCAAGCGGCCGAGCAGCCCCGTGACGAAGCCGCCCAGCGTCACCACGTCCATATCCGTGTCAAGCTCGGCCGTGGCGTACTCGCGCCAGGCCCGCATCCCCAGATTGGCGTCCAGGAGAAACTCCCGGTCGCTCAGCCGCTCGACGCGCGCCTCGATATGATCGTACTCGTCCTGGATGTCGCCGACGATCTGCTCCAGGCAGTCCTCCATCGTCACCAGCCCCGCCGTGCCCCCGTACTCGTCCACCACCACGGCCAACTGAATCTGCTCCCGACGGAACAGGCTCAGCACCGCCTCCACCGACGCCAGCTCCGGAACGAACCGGACCGGCTCCACCAGCTCGCGCACCGGCTTGTGCGGCTCCAGAAACGCCCGACGCGACGTCACCAGGCCGACCACGTCGTCGATCGACCCGCGGTAGACGACCATGCGCTTCATCCGCGTGCGGCGGAACTCGTCGAGCAGACGCTCGGTCGGCGCCGTGAGGTCGAAGGCCACAACGTCCACGCGCGGCACCATGACCTCGCGGAGCCGGATCTCGTGCAGCTGGAGCACCTCGTTGATCATGTCGCCCTCGTTGCGGTCCACGGCCCCCTCGTCGCCGGCCAGATCGACGATGGCCTGAAGCTCTTCCGTGGTGACGAGCAAGTGGGCGCCGCGGGAACGGCGGCCGGTCACGAGCCGCGTCAGCGGTTCGACGACGCCGCGATCCAGCACCACGACGACCGGCCTCAGGAGCCACCGCAGTCCCCACAGCGGCACGCCCGCCAGCCGCGCCATGCCCTCCGGCGCCGTGGCGGCAATGGTCTTCGGGGCGACCTCGCCGCAGACGACCACCGCCAGAAGCATGGCCAGGCCCGTCGCCACCCCGGCCACGTGGCTGCGCGAGCCGATGCTCCAGACGATGGTGCTGGAGACCGCGTAGAACGTGACGTTGACGATCATGTTGCCCAGCAGGAGCGTGACCAGGAGAGATCGGGGCTGGGCGACCAGCGCGGCGGCCAGCCGTTCGGTCCGATGCGGTCCCGAGCGGAACCGGCGCAGGCGGTCGCGCGAGAGGCTGAACAGGGCGGTCTCGCTGCCGGAGAAAAAGGCGCTGAGGGCCAGAAGGCACGCCATGGCCACGAGCCGCAACGCGTGCTCGCTCAGCCACTCAACCATGGCGAACCTCCGCGAGCGTTTCCGCGGCGCGCAGCCCAAGGGGACCGGTCGCGGCGCAAGCCGACGCCCGGAGCAAACGCCTGTGGAGATCATCACGGCGGTTCATGATAAAAGCCATCTTACCGCCCCACGGGCAGGATTTCCACGGGGTTGTTGTTCGGGCGGCATCTGGCTCTCACAGCAGGTCGCCCTGGGAGCGGAGCCAGACGATGTTGTCGTGGCCGGGGATGACGAAGTCGCCGATCTGGAGCACCTCGGCGAACGATTCGGCCGCCTTGTTGCGGTCCCAGAGGGTCGGCCCCAGGTCGCCGTGCTCCAGGTAATCGCGCGTCAGCAGGGCGTCGCCGGCGACAAACGTCGTCTCGGTCGGCGTGTTGACCATGAGCGAACAGTGCCCCGGCGAGTGGCCGGCCGTGGGGAAGATGTCCACCCCCGGCGCGATGCTGTCGGGGGCCGGCTTGAGCCGCTTGAGCACGGCGGCCATCGTCTTGTCGCCCTTGAGCTCGGCCTTGCCGTAAGCGATTTCCTCGGCAAAGGCCAGCCAGCGGGCCTTCGGGAACGTCTCGACGCCGCCGACGTGCGCCGGGTCCAGGTGCGTCAGGAACACGTCCGTGACGTCTTCGGGCTTCAGCCCCGTCCGGTAGAACAGAACCGCCCGCAGCACCGCGTCGGGCCACCCCGGATCGACCACCAGCGTGGTCTGGCCGCTGCGCACCAGCGTACACGTGGCCACCTCGTCGCGCACGTTGCCCGTCTCGTTCCAGAACCTGTTCTTGGCGAGCGTTCCAATAGCCAGAACGTCCACGCGCAAATCGCTCATGCAGTGCCTCCTCGGCGGCCCGTCCGGTATTGTCGCGGGCCGCGCCGCCCGAGATTATGGGGTGGCAGGGCGGCCAAGGCAAGGCTTTTGCCTCCGCCCCCGGCCTAACTCTCGTCGGCCCTTCGGGCCGCAGATGCCGGCGTACCAGGGGAACTGAACCGCGAAAAAACGCGCGTTCCTGCGCTCGTGTCCGCGCGAACGTCTGGGTTTCGCCGTCATTCAGAGAAAACGTAAGGACAGAGAGGGCAATGTGTTAGAGTTGCCCCGGCCAGTGTCGCCGCCCGTCGCGCTTGCCTGCGTGCGATCCGCATGGATGATCTTCCCAGGCCAGGGCCTCAAGGCTGCGATGGCCACGGCGCCGTTGACTTGTGGGGCGGCGATCGGTGCATTCCGGGGGCGGTTCATCCCCCGGTCTGCTGTAGCTGACACGGCGGCATGAAGCCGCCATTGTGTGAACTGGGGAGTCCGAATCGTGAAAACTGCTGTCCGTGCAGTCGTCCTCGTGATGGTATTGCTCCTGTCCCAACCGGCGCTGGCCGACGCGATCGACCCGTTCGATTACTTCAGCGTTTACTCCCTGGGCGACATCGGCACATCGGGCAGGCGGTTCCAGGCCACCTTCTCCGGCACGGCCGGCGCCGCCGGGAACGTCCACCTGAGTTCGTCCAGCATCCTGCCCGCCTCGACCGCCGGATACGCCCTGCACGTCGGCGGCGACCTGAGCGCCCAGTACTCGACCACGTTCGGCGGCCTCACGGAAGCCGGTGGGCAGATCGGCATGAACGGCGTGATCGTTCGGGGCGACCTCCATGCCGGCGGCAGCATCAGCGACTTCGGCTGGGGCGGGGCGACCATTCAGGGCTCGGCCTATGCCGCCGGGACCGTCACGTTCTCCAACCGCGTCAGCGTGCAGGGCACGCATGCCGGGGCGCCGTACGAGTCCCACGTGGACCACCAGGTCGTGTCCGCCTGTTTCCGGGACACGTCCAGCTATATCGGCGGTCTGTCCTCCACCGGGTCCGTGAACAACTACTACGGCAACCTGATCTTCACGGGCCAGAGCGGGCTCAACGTCGTCGAGATCGACCAGCAGACGCTGCGCAACGCCTGGGGCTTCACGATCATCGCTCCGGAGGATTCCGTGGTGCTCATCAACGTGCTGGACACGACGGTGTCGCTGGATAACACGACCTGGGTGCTCCAGGGCGGCATCGAGCGGCAATCGGTCCTGCTGAACATGCCCCATGCCGTGAACCTCACCCTCAGCCAGACGAACGCGGTCAACATCCTCGCGCCGTGGGCCACGACGGAGTTCCTGCAAGGGAACGTCGACGGCATGCTGGTGGTGGGCAACCTGTATGGGGGCGGCCACGTGACCGGCGGCGGCACGTTCGACGCATCGACGGTGCCCGAGCCGGCGACGCTGTCGATGCTCGTGCTTGGCGGCCTGGCGCTGCTGTGGCGCCGTCGGGCCTGACCGCCGCCATCCTCTCGCTGCGTTCACCGTAGGGGGCGCGTCGCTGCGCGTTCCGAGCCTCGTCCAGGGGCAAGCCGCCCCGAACTCGTCACGTCCTCTCCGCGGCGGCAAGAATTGCGCCTCGGGACGATGAAACTTCCTGAAGCCCATAGCACGCTGGGTCTCGTCACGGGCCGTTGCCGGAGAATCCGACGACGGCCAACGCATTTCTAACACCTTGTACCACAATGGGTTGAGATCGCCTCGGGGCATCTGCCGGCCCCCCGTCCGCACCGGGGCCGCACGCCGTTGGCACGGGCTTTGCCAAAACACCTGTTGGAGACGGTTTGTCCATGGCAGTCGGCACCGGCGGCACAGAGGGGATGATTCATGACGAAGCTGTTCCAGGAAGCGGTTCCATCCGAGCGTGGGACGATCGAGGACCGGTTGCCCGAAATGCTGGACCAGGTGCTGAGCCGGTTCCGGCGCGTGGGCGTGCAGCGGATATGTCTGCTGGCCGAGGAAATGGTCCGGGCGCGGATGGAGCAGCCGGCGACGGCGCACCTGGCGCCGAGTCCGGCGCGGCGGAACTGACGGCGGCCCTAGGAGACGCGGCGTGCTTTACGGGCTTTACCTTTCGGCGACGGGCATGATCGTGCAGCGGCACCAGCACGAAGTCATCGCCAACAACATGGCCAACGTCAACACGACGGCGTTCAAGCGCGACGTGGCGACGTTCCGCCTGCGTGCGCCGGAGTCGCAATCGAGCGCCTCGGGCATGGCCTACCGCGAGCCGCTGCTGGATCGCCTCGGCGGCGGCACGTTCGTCAACCCCACCTACACGGAATTCGCCCAGGGCGAGATCGAAAAGACCGACCGGGCCCTGGACGTGTGCCTGCGGGGGCCGGGGTTCTTCACGGTGCGGGACGCCCAGGGCAAGACGTTCTATACGCGGGACGGGCGCTTCGCGCTGGAGCGCGGTACAGGGCGGCTGACGACGCTGGACGGGGCGTGCATGGTGCTGGGGGCCACGGGGCAGCCGATCCAGGTGGACCCGTCGCGCGACGTGACGATCAGCAGCGACGGCATGATCAACCAGGACGGCCAGGCCGCGGGCCGCCTGCACGTGGTGGATTTCGAGAACGTGCGGGCCCTGCGCAAGGTCGGGGCGAACCTGTACGAGCACTCCGGCGCCGAGCCGGAGCGGATGCGCTCGCCGCAGGTGCTGGCCGGGGCGCTGGAGCGCAGCGGCTCGGACCCGGTGCGCGAACTGGTGTCGATGATCGAGGCCCAGCGGGCATACGAAGCCAACGCCCGCATGGTGACGGTTCAGAACGAAACGCTGGGCCGCGTGGTCAACGACCTGGCCCGCAACGTCTGACGACTTCTGGCAAGGAGCGGATGAATGCGTTCGATGGCGACGGCGGCAACCGGCATGAAGGCGATGACGCTCCAGGTGGACGTGATCGCCAACAACCTGGCGAACATCAACACGACGGGCTTCAAGCGCGGCCGGGCCCTGTTCCAGGACCTGTTCTACCAGCAGCTCCGCCAGCCCGGCACCACCAACGGCATGGGCAACACGAACCCGTCCGGCGTGCAGATCGGCCTGGGTGTCCAGGCGGCCAGCACGATGGACGTGTTCGAGCAGGGCGACTTCGAGCCCAGCAGCCGCGACCTCGACGTGGCCATCCGCGGACGCGGGTTCTTCTCGGTCAAGATCTACGACGACCTGGGCGAGGGCGTCGGCTACACCCGCGACGGCAGCTTCTTCATCAACGCCAACGGCGACATGGTGCTGGGCGGCCCGGACGGCTTCCTTCTGGAGCCGCAGGTCACCGTGCCGACGGATTACCTGACGATCGACATCACGCCCGACGGGCAGGTGAACGTGACGACGCCGGGCAGCGTGACGCCGACCACCTCCGGGGTGATCCAGTTGGCGAACTTCACGAACCCCGAGGGTCTGATCAAGGTGGGCAGCAACATGTACGTGCGCAGCGCCAGCAGCGGCGACCCGACCATCAGCGACCCTGGCAGCGAAGGCGCGGGGACGCTGGTCCAGCAGTACCTCGAGAAGAGCAACGTGGACGCGGTACGCGAGCTGACCAGCCTGATCGAGGCGCAGCGGGCGTTCGAGCTCAACAGCCGCGTCATCGAGACCTCGGACGAGATGCTCCAGGTGGTGAACAACCTGAAGGCGTAACCGTCCGGCCGGGTCCGCCCGACGGAGTCGGCCGGTGTGACAGCGGAGGCCTGAGATGATACGAGCAACGGTGGTGGCGATGGCGGCGAGCGTTCTGTGGGCCGGGACGGTCTGCGCCGCTACGAATGTTCACCTTCAGCGCGAGGCGACGGTTCAGGGTACGACGATTCGCCTGGGCGACGTGGCGCTGGTCGAGGGCGACCGCGCCGACGACCTGAAGGCGCTGGTCGTGTGCCCGTCGCCGCTGGCCGGCAGCAGCGTGTCGCTCGACCGGCAGAAGATTCGCCGTCGGCTGCTGGCGGTCGCAGGCGCGGCCGACGTGGAGCTGGCCGGGGCCGACGCCTGCACCGTCAGCCGCGCCGAAGCGCAGCCGGACACCGTGCGGACTCCGGTGGCCTCGGCGCCGGCGGGCGCCGGGCAGCGCCTCGAGCAGGTGCTCCGCGAAGCGATTCAGCGCCGCATCGACCTGCCGCAGGATCGGTACCGGATCGAATTCGACCCGCGCGACGCGGCGACCCTGGCGATGACCGACCGGGAGCAGTCGTTCCGCGTGGAGCTCGGCGCCGGCGAAAAGGTGTTCGGTGCGGCGGCGTCCCGGATCGAGGTCACGAGCGTCCAGGGTCAGGATCGCACGCCTCGTACCCTCTACATCCGCTATCGCGTGGTGCAGTTGGCGGCGGTGGTCGTGGCCGCGCGAGACATTCGCCAGGGCGAGGTGCTGGGCCGCGAGGACGTGCGTCTGGAGCGGCGCGAGTTCCGCGACGAGCGCGTGGACGGCCTGCGGCACCTGGAGGACGTGGTGGGCTCGACAGCCCGGTCGGCCCTGGTGGCCGGCCAGACGCTCTGCGACAACGACGTGACGCGGACGTTGCTGGTGCGCCGCGGCGACGTGGTGACGGTGTACGTGTACGGTCGCGGCTTCACGCTGAAGACGCGGTGCCGCGCGTTGGAGACGGGCGAACGCGACGCGACGATCGCCCTGGAAGGCATGGACGGCCGCGGCAAGTTCTATGCTCGCGTCATTGATGCGCGCACGGCCGAGCTTCGTCTGGCCGACGCGCCGGCACGACGGGCCGAGGCGCAGCCGGCGTCGCCCGATACGGCCGAAGGCGTCCGCAAAGGAGAAAGCTGATGGCTATCCGAATCGTTCTGGCCGTGGTGCTGGCCGTGCTCGCAACGTCCGCCGCGCAGTCCGAGTCGCTCCTGAAGGAAGGCAAGACGGCGCCCGCGTCGGTGGTGGACGAGAAGGGACAGGAAGTGGCCGTCCGTTCGTCGCCGACGGTCTCCACGGTGAGCCTGATCGCCGTCGGCAAGCCCGAGACGCGCAAGTTCAACATCCACGACATCCTCACGATCATCGTCCGCGAGGAGTCCACGTCGAAGACCTCGGCGGATTCGTCGGCCGAGAAGAAGGCGAGCATCAACACCGAACTGAAGGACTGGATCCAATTCAAGGTCGAGGGTGACGGCAAGTCGCGGAAGCTGCTGACCGATCCGGGCATTGCGGCCCGGACGCCGTCGATCGACGCCAGCGGGCAGACCAAGTACGAGGGCGAAGGCGAGGTCAACCGCAAGGACTCGTTCCTCACGAAGATCTCGGCCACGGTCATCGACGTGAAGCCCAACGGCACGCTCGTGATCGAGGCGCGGCGGTTCATCCAGATGGACGACGAGAAGATCACGATGACCCTGACGGGCATGGTGCGGCCGGACGACATCAGCATCATCAACACGGTGAACTCGACGAGTGTGGCCGACCTGGTCGTGACGAAGAAGACCGAGGGCGTGGCACGGAACGCGGCGAAGCAGGGGTGGCTGATCCGGCTGGTCCAGGCGATTAACCCGTTCTGAGCGGCCACGACAGGCAAGGAGCTTGCACGATGAGCGGCAATGCGATGCGACTGGGAATCCTGGTTCTGGCGACGATGGCGGCGATGGCGGCCGCGGGCGACCGTGCGTGCGGCGTGACCGTGGGCGACGTGACCGAGGTCGAAGGCCAGCGGATCAACAAGCTGCACGGCCTGGGCCTGGTGGTGGGTCTGCGCGGCACGGGCGACAGCGGCGAGTACATGCCGACGATCCGGCCGCTGATGGCGCTGCTGTCGAAGCTGAGCGATCCGGTGCTGAACGTCGAGGAATTGGAGGAGACGCGGAACGTCGCGGTCGTGACGGTCACGTGCACGGTGCCCAAGAGCGGCGCCCGCGAGGGCGACCGGCTCGACGTCCAGGTGCAGAGCATCGGCAGTTGCAAGAGCCTGAAGGGCGGGCGGCTGTTCATCACGCCGCTCCAGGGCCCGCAGCGGAACTCGGTGGTGTATGCGCTGGCCGAGGGGGCGATTCGGCTCGAGGACCCGCAGACGCCGACCAGCGGCGTCGTGGACGGCGGGGCGGTCGTCGAAGAGCCCGTCGTGACCGACTTCGTGAAGGAGAACCGGTTCCGCCTGGTGCTGAACGAGGCCAACAGCGAGTTCTCGTGGGCGACGACCATCGCCGACACGATCAACCAGCACACGGAGTACGAGGTGGGCACGGCCATCGCGCGGGCCCTGGACGCCAAGACCATCGAGGTGACGATTCCGGAAGCGTACCGGCAGCAGGTCACGTCGTTCATCAGCCGCATGCAGCGGCTGGACCTGATTCTGCCCTACAGCCGCGCGAGGGTCGAGATCAACGAGAAGAGCGGCACGATCGTGATCACGGGGAACGTGGAGATCAGCCCGGCGGTGGTGAGCCACAAGCAGCTTCTGGTGACGACGGAGGCGCCGGCTGGGGCGGCGCCGGCCTCGTCGTCGTCGGCCGTGACGGCCGCGGCGACTACGGCGACGTATGTCCCCGACGAGGGCCACTTCTTCGGCATCGATCCGCGGCACGAAGGCGGCGTGCAGCTCCGCGACCTGGAGACCGCGCTGAACGTGCTGAAGGTGCCCGTGGAAGACCGCATCGCGATCATCAAGCTGCTGGCCAAGGCCGGGCGGATTCACGCGGAGGTCGTCTTCGCCGACTGACGGCGAAGACCTGGAGAAACAGATGACCGGACTTCAAGGACCCTCGAGCGACGCGGCGCTGTTTGCGGCCCACCGTCCGCGCGCGCCGCAGATGGCGCCGGCGACCACCGGCAGCGCCGCCTCCGACCGCCAGGCGGCGCAGGCCCGGCAGAAGCTCACCGAGTTCGTCGGCGCGTCGCTGTTCGGCATGGTCCTGAGCGAGATGCGCAAGACGACGAGCAACGAGCATGTGCTCTTCGGCGGCCGCGGCGAGGAAGCCCTTCAGCCGCTGCTCGACCAGGCGCTGGTCGGCAAGCTGGCGTCGTCGCCGAACTTCGAGCTGGCCGAGGCGGCCTTCGAGAAGCTCTACATCAACACGCCGTACAGTCCGCTGGTGTCGCCCGAGCTGGCGACGCCCGCGGCCGCGTCGGCCAGAGTGAGGGCCACCGCATGAACCCGCACGCCATGGCCGTGGTACGTCACGTGGAGAACCTGGTGCGGCTGAACGACCAGTTGCTGTCGTTCGCCGAGCAGCGCTACGCGGCCATGGCGTCGCGCGACACGGCCCGCCTGGAAACGATCATGGCCGAGGAACGCAAGGTCGCCCAGGCGGTCTTCGACCAGGAACGGGCGCGCCGGCAGGCCGTCATCCACCTGGCGCGCAGCCTCGGCCGGCCCGTCGAGCACGCCGACGCCGTCAAGCTGTCGGAGCTGGTCGCGTGGGTGGACGCGCCGCTGCGACCGCGGTTGGCCGAGATGAGCGAAAGCCTGCGGACCGTGGTGGACCGGATTCGCCGCCGCAATCACGCGGCGACGCTGCTGGCGCAGCAGATGTTGCCGCACTTCAGCGAACTGCTGGAAATCCTGCTGGCCGGCGGACCGGCCGGGGTCTCGTACACGGCCGGCGGCCGCGCGACGCGCGGCTCGGCCCCGTGCATGAGCGTTCTGGACATGCAGGCGTGAGGTAAGTCATGGGCATCTACTCGGCGTTCAGCATCGGTCGCACGGCCCTGGTGGCGAACCAGGCGGCCCTGGAGGTGATCGGCAACAACATTGCCAACGCCTCGACGCCGAACTACAGCCGCCAGGTGCCCATCATGGTGCCCGGCCCGTCGCTGAACACGGGAATGCACCTGGGCACGGGCGTCCGCCTCGAGGCCATCCGCCGCGTGTACGACACGGCCGTCGAGTCGCGTCTGCGCGACGCGATCAGCAACGGTCAGAGCACCCAGGTGCAGCAGCAGATGCTCGACCGCATCGAGGCCCTCTACAGCGAAACGACCGACACGGACCTCTCCACCGCCCTGACGACGTTCTTCAACTCGTTCAGCGAACTTGCCAACGATCCGCAGAACCTCGGCGTCCGCACCATCGTGGTCGAGAACTGCCGCCAGCTGGCCGACCTGATCAAGTCGATGCGCGACGGGCTGGACGTCCTGCGGCAGGAGGCCGACTACTCGGTTCGCGTGACGGCCACCGAGATCAACCGCCTGTCGCGCGAAATCGCCGACCTCAACGTGCAGGTGCTTTCGGCCGAAGAGGGCCAGGTCGGCAGCGCGCCGAACCTGCGCGACCAGCGCGACGCGAAGATCCGCGAACTGGCCGAGCTCATCGAGGTCCGCGCCGTCGAACTGGACAACGGGCAGACCAACATCATCGTCGGCAACCAGGTGCTCGTGGACGGGCGGTACTATCGCGAGCTGACGACCAAGATCGTCGAGGACCGGAACCTCGGCGTGTACGAGGTGCGGTTCGCCGACAACGACGAACAGGTCGCCCTGACCGGCGGCGCGTTGCAGGGCCACGTGGCCAGCCGCGATTCGTGGGCCGGCGAGCAGGTGGACTCCCTCGACCAGTTGGCCCAGGCGCTGGTGTTCGAGACCAACCTGCTGCACGCCGAAGGCATCGGCCTGATCGAGCAGCGGACCGTCCGTAGCGAGAACTTCGTCATGGACGCGGCGGCCGTTCTCAATGGCGCCGATGCGGGCCTGTTCAACACCCCGCGGCACGGCTCGTTCCTCATCCACGTGACCAACGCCGTGTCGGGTATGACCGAGACGTCGGTCGTGACGGTCGATCTGGACGGGCTGGGCGCCGACGACTCGCTGAACTCCCTGGCCGCCAAGCTCGATGCGCTGGACAACGTGACCAGCTACGTCGACGCCACGGGGCACCTCGTGATCGAAGGCAGCACGAGCGAAATCCGCCTGAGCTTCACCGAAGACTCCAGCCAGGTGCTCGCGTGCCTCGGCGTCAACAGCCTGTTCACCGGCTACGACTCGGTGACCATCGGCATGTCGGACGCCGTCCAGGCGGACCCGCGCCTGCTGGCTGCGGGATTGACCAGCCAGGCCGGCGACAACGGCAACGCCCTGCGACTGGCGGGGCTGGCCGACACGCCCCTGGCATCGCTCGGCAACACCTCGTTGCTGGATTACCATACCCAGGCGGCCACGCGGCTGGCGGTCAACACCGCCGCGGCGAGGTCCTCCAACGAGGCGGTTCAGGCGTTTCTCTCCACGATGAACGACGAACGCGAAGCCATCAGCGGCGTCAGCCTCGACGAGGAGGCCGTCAGCCTGATCCGCTACCAGAAGGCGTACGCCGCCGCGGCACGGTACATGAGCACGCTGTCGGAGCTGCTCGACGAGATCATGGAGATCATCTGACCGGACGGCGGCCCCGGGCGGGCCGCCAGGAGCATACGGCATGGGCATCGGTTCCGCGGGAACACGCGTCTCCAATTCGCTGCTGGCGCAGCTGTCGATCCGCAACATCAACTCGAACATGCACGAGTTGCTGACGTTGCAGTACCAGCTGGCCACGGGCCTGCGGCTGTACAAGCCGAGCGTGGACCCGAGCGGCTCGGCCGTGGCCATGTCGTTCCAGGGGCTCATCGAACGCCGCGAGCAGACCGGCACGAACATCACCCAGAGCACGGCGTTCCTGGCCGCCACGGACAACGCCCTGGCCGACCTCCAGGACATCCTCAACGAGGCTTCGAGCGTCGCCTCCACCAACATCGGCGCCGGCAGCGACGACGACACGCGCCAGAACGCCGCCGCCTTCGTCAGCAGCCTCATCGACCAGCTCTCGCAGCTCGGCAATCGCCAGTACCAGGGCCGCTACCTCTTCGGCGGCCAGGCCACCACCACCGCGCCGTTCGACCTCGCCGACACCATGGTCCAGTTCGTCGGCGACATCAACCAGATTCTCACGACCCTCGACAGCTCCTCCTCGGTCGCCTACAACGTGACCGCCGAGGAAGCCTTCGGCACCCTCAGCGGCCGAGTCACCACGCTGAACGACCTGGACCCGAACGTCACGATGACCTCGCGCCTGTCGGAGCTCAACCGCGGCACGGGCGTCCGCCTCGGCACGATCAGCCTCAGCGACGGCACGGACAGCACCCAGGTGGACCTCTCGTCGTGCGACACGGTGGCCGACGTGGTCGCCGCGATCAACGCCAACGGCGTCGTGAGCATCACGGCGTCGATCAATGCCGCGGGCAACGGCCTCCAACTGACCGGCGGCGCTGGCACAACCATCAGCTGCAACGACCTGCCCGGCGGGTTTACGGCCCGCGACCTCGGCATCCTTCAGACGGCGGCCCTGCCGGCCGACACGCCCATCGTCGGCGCCGACCTCGACCGGGTGCTTTCGCTGACGACCGAACTGAGCGCCCTGCGCCAGGGCGCCGGCATCGACACCGTCAACGGGTTCCGCATCAGCGTCGGCGGCGACACCGCCGTCATCGACCTCTCGGCCGCACAGACCGTCCAGGATCTGCTCAACACGATCAACTACTGCGGCCTGAGCGTGCGGGCGTGGATCGACCCCGACGGCCGCAACCTCGTCGTCGCCAACACCGTGTCGAGCGACCCGATGTCGATCGGCGAAAACGGCGGCACGTGTGCGACCGATCTGGGCGTGCGAACGATGCACGCCGGCACCCTGCTGTCGGACCTGAACGCCGGCGACGGCGTTCGCACGGTGGTCGGCGACGACTTCCAGGTCGTGTGCAGCGACGGCAGCGTCATCGGCATCGACTGCACGGGAGTCTCGACGGTCGGCGATCTGATCACGGCGATCAACGCCGATGCGGCCAATGGCGGACGCGTGGTGGCCTCGCTGGCGTCGGTCGGCAACGGCCTGCGCCTGACGGATACGACCGGCGGCGCCGGCGATTTCCAGGTGCGCCGCGTCAGCGGCAGCTTCGCCGCGATGGACCTCGGAATCGAGCAGACCGTGGCCAACCCCACGGCTGTCATCACCGGCACGGACGTGGCCCCGGTTCAGGAGGAGGGCGTCTTCCAGAGCCTGTTCGCGTTGCGCGACGCGCTGCTGTCGAACGACGACGCCGCCATCTCCGAAGCCGGGTCGGCGCTGCAGGGCGAAATCAGCCGCGTCGCACGCATCCGCGGCGTCGTGGGCGCGCGGATGCAACTCCTGGAGACCACCGGCGCCCGCATCGAGGACGAGTTGCTCCAGATCGAGGGCTTGTTGTCCGAGGTGCGCGACCTGGACTACGCCGAGGCCGTCTCGCGGTTCCGGACCTTGCAGACGACGTTCCAGGCGAGCCTTCAAACGGCCGCCAACGTGCTGCCGATGACGTTGATGGATTTCCTGTAGCAGAGAACCGGTCGCCGGCTGCGGCGGCCGTACGGTGCAGGGGGGAGACACAGCGGAGTTCTGTGGGAGACGATCATGAAAGTAGTCACGACACGATTCGGCGAACTGGACATCGACGACCGCCAGGTCATCGACTTTCCTCTGGGGATCCTCGGGTTCCCCGAGTTCAAGCGATGGATCCTGCTCCAGGCGTCGCCCGAGAGCGTGTTCTTCTGGCTCCAGTCGGCCGACGCGCCCGACCTGGCCTTCATCCTGGTCCAGCCGCACCTGTTCTTCAAGGACTACCGCGTGCGGGCCCAGGACGAGGAACTCAAGGCCATCGGCCTCGACGACTCCGACGCCGGCGAGGTCTTCGTCATCTGCAATCGCGTGAGCGACGCGGTGACGGTCAACCTCCAGGGGCCGCTCGTGTTCAACGCGGCGACGCGCCGCGCGCGGCAGGTGGTCCTGTGCGACCGGCACCTGACCACGCGGCACGAACTGTGCAAGCTGGGCAAGGAAGCCTGCCTGACGGCCGCTGCCGTCTGACGGGACCCCTGGCGGCGCGCGTGCGCCGACCTCGGGGGCAGCGCCCCCCGACGGCCGCAACCGGCCCACACGATTCAGGCGACTCACGGAGGAAGAGCCATGCTCGTATTGTCCAGACAGAAGAACCAGACGATCATGATCGGGGACCTGATCGAGATCTCGATTGTCGATATCCGCGGTGACAAGGTGCGGCTGGGCATCACCGCCCCCGTGTCGATCCCCGTTCACCGCAAGGAAGTCTACGAAGCCATCCGGGCCGAGAACCGCCAGGCCGCCGGTGTGCCCCTGGGCGACGTGGCCGCGCTGGAGCAGATCGTCCGCCGGCCCGGCTCCGACGAGGCAGCGAAGCCGGCGCCCGCGGCTGACGAGCGGCCGAGCCCTCAGGCTTCCGGCGCAGGGCGGCTTCAGTAGCACACAGAACCGATACGCACAGCGACCCAGGAGGATCGCCCCATGACACGCATCAACACCAACCTGCCCAGCATGGTGGCCGCCATGTACATGAACCGCAACATGGCCGCCCTCAACACCGCGCTGGAACGCATGGCCAGCGGCGTCCGCATCAACTCCGCCAAGGACGACCCCTCCGGCATCATCACCACCGACGTCCTCCGCGGCGAACTGACCGGCATCAAGGACGCCGTCACCAACACCGAACGCGCCGACAACCTCATGGCCACCGCCGAAGGCGCCATCGCCAACATCAGCGACCTGCTCCTGGACCTTCAGGCCGTCGTCTACGAGGCCGCCAACGGCGGCGCACTGACACAGGACGAAATCGACGCCAAGCAGCTCCAGGTGGACAACCTCGTCGGCGCCATCAACCAGATCGTCCGGTCCACCAGCTTCTGCGGCCAGAGCCTCATCGACGGCTCCCTCGGCTACGTCACCCAGGACGTGGACCCCGAGGACATCCTCGGCCTGACCGTCTACAGCGCCCCCGTCGGTTCCACCAGCGGCGAGCTCGTCGTCAACGTCACCCTCGAGCGCGGCGCCGAGCAGGCCCAGCTCATCATGCCCGACTACCTCGTCGCCGGCGACGTCTCCATGACCCTCACCGGACCCGGCGGCGCCAAGACGTTCCAGTTCACCGCCGGCATGACCGCCCCGGAGGTCGCCCTCGAGATCAACCGGACCACCGAGGAATCCGGCCTCAGGGCCGATCTCGTGGACCCCGCCGACCCGACGCAGGGCATCCGTGTCACCACCGTCGAGTACGGAACCAGGGCCCGGATCACCGTCGCCGTCACCGGCGGCGACCCCGACGGCATCGTCTTCGAAGACGCCCTGGGCAACCGCGCCATCACCGCCGAGGGCATCGACGCCAAAGCGTCCGTCAACGGTCACCAGGTGGTCGGCCGCGGCAAGATGCTCCGCTACGCCACCGCCTCGATGAACTTCGAGATGGAAATCACCGACGACTTCAACCAGTCGTCGATCCCGGCCCAGACCGACTTCGTCATCGCCTCCGGCGGCGCCATGTTCCAGATCGGCCCCCAGATCGGCGGCGATCAGCAGGTCTCCTTCGGCATCGTCAACATGGACGCTTCGAATCTCGGCTGGCCGTCCGTCGGCTTCCTCAGCGACGTGGTCTCCGGCGGGTCCAAGAGCCTCATCACCGGCAACCTGTCCGACTTCCAGGCCATCGTCGAGACGGCCTCCACCCAGGTCGCTTCCATGCGGTCCCGCATCGGGTCTTTCCAGAACAACACCCTGAAGATGGCCTCCAACAGCCTCAAGCAGACCCTGGAGAACATCTCCGCCGCACGAAGCCAGATCCTCGACACCGACTACGCCGAGGAAACCTCCGCCATGGTCCGACAACAGGTCCTGGCCGACGCCACCCGCGCCGCCATGTCCATGGCCCAGCAGATTCCCCAGCACGTCCTGTCGTTACTGTTCCAGGACTAAGCCGCGCGCAACCCCTCTCCCTGCACGCAGGGAGAGGTGCCCCGAGCGTAGCCGGTAGGGTGGGTCCCCCGGACCCACGCGGTCGGTTGGTCTACCACGCACAGCCGCTCACCCCCAACCGCTCCCTGCGTGCAGGGAGAGGTGCCCCGAGCGTAGCCGGTAGGGTGGGTCCCCCGGACCCACGCGGTCGGTTGGTCTACCACGCACAGCCGCTCACCCCCAACCCCTCCCTGCGTGCAGGGAGAGGTGCCCCGAGCGTAGCCGAGGGGCGGTGAGGGTCGAACAGAGAAGTCGCTTCGAAATCGTAACGGTTTCTCAACTCGCCCCCCTCACCCGGCCCTTCGGGCCACCCTCCTCCTCCAGGGGGGAGGGGTTCGCTACCCCTCAGCGCGCCGCGGGGTGCCATGCCTGCTCCGTCGAGGCTATCCGACAATGTGCCACGCGTAACACGTTGTGGGGCATGGCATTACGACCTCTCGGGCGTAGGGTGGCTGCTTGCAGCCACGCGGAAAGGCAAGGAAACTTGCCCATGCCTGACGGGGCAGGCATGGCACCCAGCTCTGACTCG
>Ga0123329_1000255_pt1 | contig 55206 bp, 50 predicted proteins | sample BioC12SIPDNA_FD_89703 | JGI IMG/M metagenome (GOLD analysis project Ga0123329, IMG submission 89703) | Anaerobic biogas reactor microbial communites from Washington, USA - Biogas_R1_B C12 SIP DNA | ecosystem: Engineered > Bioreactor > Anaerobic > Unclassified | place: Washington, USA | collected...
GCCGGCACCAAGTACCGCGGCCAGTTCGAGGAGCGGATCAAGGCCGTCATGCAGGAGGTCGTCAAGGCCCGCAACATCATCCTGTTCATCGACGAACTGCACACGCTGGTCGGAGCCGGCGGCGCCGAGGGCGCCATCGACGCCTCCAACGTGCTCAAGCCGGCCCTGGCCCGCGGGGAACTCCAGTGCATCGGCGCAACGACGCCGGACGAATACCGCAAGTACATCGAGAAGGACGGTGCCCTGGAGCGCCGCTTCCAGACCATCGTGGTCGATCCTCCCTCGCGCGACGAGACCGTCGAGATCATCAAGGGCCTGCGCGAACGCTACGAGACGCACCACTGTGTGCAGATCACCGACGAGGCCATCCGGGACGCCACCGAGCTGTCGACGCAGTACGTGACCGGCCGTTTCCTGCCCGACAAGGCCCTGGACGTCGTCGACGAGGCATGCTCTCTGGTGCGGCTGCGCAGCATGTCCGTCACACCGGAGATGAGGAAGCTGCAGCAGGACCTCGCCCGCCTGTCCGCGGAGAAGGACGACGCGGTGCTGGCGCAGGACTTCGAACGCGCCGCCAGCCTCCGCGACCAGATCGACAAGCTCCAGCAGGAGCAGCGGCTCCTGGACGAAGCCGAACTGGAGAGCGCCGAGGTCGTCGGCATCGTCGATGAGGACGTGATCCGCGAGGTCGTCTCCAAGATGACCGGCGTGCCCCTGGCCCGCCTCGAAGTGGAAGAGGCCAGCCGGCTCCTGCAGATGGAAGAGGAAGTGCACCGCATGGTCGTGAGCCAGACCGAGGCGGTCAACGCCGTCAGCCGGGCCATCCGGCGGTCCCGTTCCGGCATGAAGGACCCCCGGCGGCCCATGGCCAGCTTCCTGTTCATCGGCCCCACGGGCGTCGGCAAGACACTGCTGGCCCGGTCCCTGGCCCGCTTCATGTTCGGCAACGAAGACGCGCTGATCCAGATCGACATGTCCGAGTACATGGAGAAGCACAACGTCTCCCGCCTGGTCGGCGCACCGCCCGGCTACGTGGGATACGACGAGGGCGGCCAACTGACCGAGCGGATCCGGCGGCGCCCCTACAGCGTGGTCCTGTTCGACGAGATCGAGAAGGCCCACTCCGACGTCTTCAACATGCTGCTGCAGATCATGGAGGACGGCCGGCTGACCGACAGCTTCGGCCGCCGCGTCGACTTCAGCAACTGCGTGCTGATCATGACCTCCAACATCGGCGCCGAGGTCATACGGAACAGCTCCGGGCTCGGCTTCCGCAAACAGAGCGAGGAAGTCGACTACCAGACGATGAAGAAGCAGCTCATGGAGCAGGTCGAGAAGCACTTCCGCCCCGAGTTCCTCAACCGCATCGACGACATCATCGTCTTCCACGGCCTGAACCGCAGCGACCTGGCCCAGATCGTCAAGCTGGAACTGGACAAGGTCCGCGAGCGCCTGGATGCGCGCGACATGAAGCTGGTCGTGCGCAAGAAGGCCATCGACCTGGTCATCGACAAGGGCTACAACCCCGAGTTCGGCGCCCGGCCGCTGCGACGCGCCATCGAGAAGTACGTCGAGGACCCCCTGAGCGAGCGCATCCTGGCGGGCAAGTTCACCTCCGGGCGCATCGTCGTGGACGTCCTGGACGACGAACTGACGTTCGAGCTGGAACGCCTCGAACCGAAGGCCGTCACGCACTGACGCACGGGCCCGCCCGCGGCCGCTCAGGACCCCGGGCGGGCGTCCCGCCACATGCCTGCCCCGGCGGCGCGCGCCGTCTCTTCCGCCGCCAGATAGGCGGCCCGACGCCTGTGCATCCCGCTGCGGTAGGCGGCGGCGAACCCGTGCTCGAGCATGAACAGGCCGAAGTCCTCCGCGCGCTCCCCCTCGCCCACGTGCACGTAGGCCAGCGTGCGCCCGTAGTCGTCGCGCCGGTCGCCGCCGATCTCCAGCACCACCCGCCTGCCCTTCAGGCGCGCGATCGCCTGCCCCGTCGCCTCCTCCGCCCAGCGCCTCACCTGTGGCGGCGTCAGCCCGTAGCGGCTCGCCTGCGCGGCCGTCTTCTCCTCGTTGTGCCCGTCCGGAGTGTCGATGCCGAGCACGCGCACCTTCCCGACACCCGAGACCTCGATCGTGTCGCCGTCGTAGACATACTCGACCACGCCGGACAGCGACGGAGCCGGGGCCGCCCGCCTCTCAACGGCCGGCGACCTGAGACCGCGGCGCACCGCAAGGACCCCCAGCAGCAGAACGGCGCCGAGGATCAGAAGCAGGCCCGCAGCCGCCAGTGCTCCCGCCATCTTCCGGCCCATCCTCTCCCTCCTACTCCCCCGGCCGCGTGCCCCGGATCGTCACGGAGCCGTGCCGGTGGGAGTGGCATTCCAGGTTCACGGCCAGCGGCAGGCTGGCGATGTGGCACGGCGCCTGCTCAAACAGGACGGCCAGGGCCGTCGTGCGGCCGCCCAGCCCCTGCGGACCGATCCCGAGGCGGTTGACGCGCTCCAGGGCCTCGCGTTCCAGTTCGGCCAGTTCCGCGTCCGGCTGAGGGCCGTCCAGGTCGCGCAGCAGCGCACGCTTGGCCAGCAGAGCCGCCCGCTCGAAGTTGCCGCCCAGCCCCACGCCGACGATGATGGGCGGGCACGGGTTGGCGCCCGCCTGCCGCACGGTCTCGACCACGGCGTCCAGCACGCCCTCCCGGCCGGCCGCAGGCGCCAGCATGAACGTGCGGCTCATGTTCTCGGCCCCGCCCCCTTTGGCCAGCAGATCGATGGTCAGGTGCGGCCCCTCGCACTGCTCCATGTGCACGATGGCGGGCGCGTTGTCCCCGGAGTTGGCGCGGCCCAGCGGCGTCCTCACCGTCGAGGCGCGCAGGGGGTGCTCGGCGGCCGCGCGCCGGATGCCCGCGTCGATGGCGGCCTGCACCGTGCCGCCCTCGATGACCACGCGGTTGCCGATGCGCACAAAGGCGACGGCCAGCCCCGTGTCCTGGCACAGCGGCACGCCCTCGGTCCGGCTGATCCGCTCGTTCTCCAGCAGGGCCGCCAGGATGTCGCGCGCCACCGGGGCCGTCTCGCGCTCCATCGCCCGCTCAAGCGCCGCACGCACGTCCGCACGCAGGTGCGTGTTGATGCGGCGGTAGAGTCCCGCCGTCGCCTCGGCAACGGCCTCCGCCCTGATGATGGCCGGCTCCGCCATCGCGCCCTCTCTCCCGTTGACAGGAATCGGTCCTTCCCGGTCAGAATGTACGCGGGCCGCGCGGCCGGTTCAAGGCGCGTCGACAATGGACAGACCCCCTGCCGGACCGTACAGTGAGCGTAGGAGTCCGCGCAAGGGGGGATGAGACGCACGTGGGCGGCTGCTGCCCCGCGGCCGGAGGCTTGCCCGCCGGGGCGGGCCGCCGTGCCACCCACGACGTCCGTGTGTCCGTGTCCGTCCGTGTTCGTCCGTGTCTGTCCGTGTGTCCGTGTGTCCGTGTCTGGCCCCGCGCGCCGCCCCCACAGCCGCCGGTTGTCCGTGCCGGCCGCATACCGGTAGAATGCCGCCACCTCTCTCCGGGAGCGCCCGCGCCGTGAAAGCCGTCGCCATCATCCCCGCCCGCTACGCCTCGACGCGCCTGCCGGGCAAGCCCATCCTGGAGGCCGCCCGTCAGACCACGGGCAAGTACATCATCCAGCACGTCTACGAGCGGGCGGCTGCCGCGCCGTCCGTGAGCCGCGTGATCGTGGCCACCGACGACGCCCGCATCGCGCGCGCGGTGCAGGACTTCGGCGGCGAGGCGCGGATGACGTCGCCCGACCACCAGAGCGGCACCGACCGCATCGCCGAGGCCGCCGTCGGCGTGGACGCGGCGATCATCGTCAACGTGCAGGGCGACGAGCCCGAGATCCGCCCCGAGCAGGTCGAGCAGGTCGTACGCCTGCTGGCCGACGACGGCGACGCCGTCATGGGCACGCTGGCCCACCCCATCGCCTCCGAGCGGGAGTGGCGCGACCCCAACGTGGTCAAGGTGGTGACCGACGCCCGCGGCGGCGCCCTCTACTTCAGCCGCAGCCCCATCCCCTACACGCGCGACGCCGGCGGGTGGGCGGCCAACGGCCCGCTGAACGCGCTCCACCACCTGGGCATCTACAGCTACCGGCGCGACTTCCTCTTCCGTTACGCCTCGCTGCCGCTCGCCCCCCTGGAACTGGCCGAACGCCTGGAGCAACTGCGCGCCCTCAGCGCCGGCTACCGCATCAAGGTGGGCGTCACGCCCCACGCCTGCATCGGCATCGACACGCCGGAGGACCTGCAGGCCTGGCTGGCCCGCCACACTGCCGGCAGCGCCTGAGGACCGCAAGGGAGGCTCACGCGCCGGTCGGCGCGGGCTCGGCGCAGGCCCGGGCGAACGACCGCCGGGCGGCCAGCATCAGCGCCACGCCCGCCAGCGGCACGAGGGCGTAGGAGCCGAACAGCGCCGGATACCCCCAGCGCTCGATGATCTCCCCCCCGAGGCTGCTGCCCAGCCAGGCCGTGACGCCCAGCGTCAGCGACATGTAGAGCGCCATGGCCAGCCCCCGCCGCTCGGCGGGCACCGCCCGCCGCAGGAACTCGATGGAGGCCCCGTGGAAGAAGCCGAACGTCAGCGCATGCAGCGCCTGCGAGGCCAGCACGACCGGCAGAACCGGGACGAACGCGTAGATCGCCATCCGAAGCGAGGCCCCGAGCATCGAGGCGATCAGCATCCTCTGGAGCCCGAACCGCCGGATGGCGCGGCCCGCAAAGAACATCACGGGGGTCTCCACCAGCGCACCGAGCGCCCAGACCCACGCCGCCTGCTTCATGGCGAACGTCTCGCGCAGATAGAGCGTGAAGAACGAGTAGTAGGCGGCCATGCCGAAGCGCTGCGCGCCGGCCGCCAGCAGGAACAGCCAGAAGGCGGGGACGAACCGTGCGGGCGCCTTCGCGGGATCTGCCTTCGCATCGGCCACCCGCGACGGGCGCGAGTCCGGCAGCATGAACGAACTGACGATGCACAGCCCGGCCGTCAGCACCATCATGCGCATCATCGAGGCGGGCGAACCCTCGTCCACCAGTCGGAACGCGCGGAACGCCAGCAGCGACAGCACGAAGCTGCCGCTCCCCCACGCCCGCACCCGGCCGTACTGGTGCACGGGGTCCGGCAGCGCCTCGGCCGCCAGGACGTCCGTCAGAGGGATCGCCGGCCGGAGCACGAAGCCGATCGCCGCCGCCAGCACGGCCGCCGTCGCGAAGCCGGGGGGCCCGGCCAGGGGCACCAGGAGGGCGGCGTAGGCGGCCAGGCCCGCCGCCAGTATCCACTTGTGGTGCCCCACGCGGTCGGCCAGGCGGCCCAGCAGCATCGGGCCGCAGATGCCGGCCAGCCCCAGAAGGCCCTGCAGATGCCCCACCTCGCGCTCGGAGAACCCGAGGGACTGCAGGAACACCTGCAGATAGGGGCTGAAGGCCGCCATCAGGGCGAACAGGAGGAAGTACTGAGCCGAAAACCGGATCATGGCTCCGTTCCGGGACGCCGCCCGCCCTTCAGATGCGGATGGTCTTGAACTGCGGCAGATAGCGGCGGTTCCTCTTGAGCATCTCGCGCGTCATGTCCTTGATCTCGGCCAGGGAGAGGACGGCGGCCGTCAGCGGATCGTAGCAGATGGCCTGGTAGAGCAGCGTCGGGTCGCCCGTGAGGGCCGCCTCGACGGCCATCTCCTCGACGGCGATGCTGATGTTGTTCAGCGCCGCGCACTGCGGCGGCAGCGGGCCGACGTGGAAGGCGTTGATGCCCCGCCTGTTGGCCACGACGGGCACCTCGACGCACGCGCCCTCGGGCAGATTGGGGATGATGCCCGTGTTGGGCACGTTGCCGTTGAACTCGAACGGCTCGCCGCCCACGCGCGCGTTGATGATCGCGGCCGCATACTCGTGCCCGCGCTCCAGCGAGATCGGGGCGCCCTTCCGGAACCACTCGCGGACCTGCTTCTTCCACGTCTTCTGGCGCGATGCGTACTCGTTCAGAATGTACGCGTACTCCCCCGGGTTCCAGCCCGTGCCGTGGGTGCAGTACTTCTCGATCAGGTCGGGGCGCTTGCGGAACCACCAGTTGTACTCCGAGTTGTGCCCGCTCGACTCGGTCACGTAGTAGCCGAGGGCGAGGAACATCTCGTTGCGCACCTGCTCCTCGTTGTAGATCTCCGGCTTCCTCAGCGCCCGGCGGATCAGCGGGTAGGCGTCCTTGCCGTCCTTCTCAAACCGCACGTACCATGCCTGGTGGTTGATGCCGGCGCAGACGTAGTCGATGCGGTCCATTGGCGTCCTGATCCAGCGGGCCAGCATGCCGGCCGTCCCCTGCACGCTGTGGCACAGGCCGGTGGCCTGGATGGTGCTCTCCCGCTGCATCGCCCGGCAGAGCATCGCCATGGGATTGGTGTAGTTGAGCAGCAGTGCGTCGGGGCACAACTCCTCCATGTCGCGGCAGATGGCCAGCATCTCCGGGATCGTGCGCAGCGCGCGGAAGATGCCGGAGACGCTGCGCGTGTCGCCGATGTTCGTGTCGACGCCGTACTTCTTGGGGATCTCGATGTCGTGCCGCCAGACGTTCACGCCGCCGGCCAGTATCGTACAGACGACGGCGTCGGCGCCCTGGAGCGCCTCGCGGCGGTCCATCGTCGCCTCGATCCTGGCGGGGTACTGCCCCTTGTCCGCGATCGCCTGGACGGCCCGCCGGGCGAAGTCCAGCCGCTCCGTGTTCACGTCCATCAGGGACAGCGTGGCGTCCTTCAGCAGCGGGAACGTCAGGATGTCCCGCACCAGCCCGCGCGTGAAGCCGAAGCTCCCTGCGCCGATAAACGCGATCTTCGCCATCGAGCCAACTCCCTTGGGATTCCGCCTGCAAGACGCGAGCGCGCATCCTACACCATCGGCCGCCCGCTGCAAGTGCATGGCCGGCGTCCCCGGCCGCGGGGCGGCGGGCGCCCGGGGCTACCCGCCGGGGGGCAGGGCTCGCAGCGCGGCCGCAGCGCTTCGACGTCGGCCGACGTGTAGCCGACGGTCTCCTCGGTCATGGCGCAGGCGGCGCCGGCTGCGACCGCCCAGCGCAGCGACTCGGCGGGGTCGGCGCCCAGGCTCTCGCCCTTCAGCCAGCCGACCAGGAACGCGTCGCCGCAGCCGACGACGTTGCGCACCTCGTCGTCGCGCAGACGGCAGATGCCGCCGATCGTCTGCCCGGCGCGCACCAGCCAGGCGCCGTCGGCGCCCAGGGTGACGAGCACCGTGCGCACGCGCCCGAGCAGCTCGGCTGCGGCGGCCGGCGCCTCGTCGGGGCCGACCGGCCGGCCCAGGCACTCGCCCAGCTCCAGCAGGTTCGGCTTCAGCGTGTCCACGACATCCGTGGCAACCGCCGCGGCCAGCGCCGGGCCGCCGGCGTCCACGATCAGCCGCGCGCCCGCCTGGCGGCACGCCACGAGAAGGCCGGCATAGTCGTCGGGCGTCATGCCCGGCGGCACGCTCCCGGAGAAGCTCGCCGTCGGCCGGTCCAGCCCCGCCAGCACCTCGCAGAGGGCACTCCGCAGGCGCGCCAGGTCGTCCGGCCCCACCTCGAAGCCCGGCTCGCGCAGGTGCGTGGTCGTGCCAGCGACCGGGTCCAGGATGGTCGTGTTCATGCGCGTGCGCCCGCCGACGGTGCACAGCGCGCAGTCCACCCCGTCCGCGCCCAGGCTGTCGGCGTACGTCTGGGCCTGGTCGCGGCCGACGAAGCCCGCCGCCCGTGCGTGCACGCCCAGGCGGGCCAGGCCGCGCGCCACGTTGATGCCCTTTCCGGACGGCTGAAGGTGCCTGACCCGCGCACGCGCGTGCACACCGACGCGGAAATCGGGCACCTCCAGGATGCGGTCCACGGTGGTGTTGAGCGTGACGGTGACGATCATCGCCCGCCCTCCGCCCCGCCGAGGGCGAACCGGTGCAGGGGCGTGTGGACGGGGCCGTCCGGACGCAGTTCGCTGTGCATCAGGAGGAAGGAATCCACTTCCACAATGCCGAAACGGGCCTCGGGCTGCTCGGCCGCCATCGCTTCGACGGGCGGGCACCCGCGCACGTCCTTCACGCGGCCCAGGGTGACGTGGGCGTGAAAGCGCCGCCCCTCCCGGCGGACGCCCAGGGCCTCGCGCAGGGCCTCCTCGAGTTCGCCGTGGAGGGCAGCCAGCGCGCCCGTCGGCTCATGCACGCCGACGTGCACGACGCGCGGCGCTCCGCGCGGGGGAAACGCCGCCAGGCCGCCGACCTCGATCGAGAACGGGGGCACCCGCCCGGCCGGCGGCTGCATGCACTCGATCGCGACCGGCAGGTCCGTCGGGCGCAGCTCGCCGATGAACTTCACGGTCAGATGCATCGCGTCCGGCCGCACCCAGCGCACCGCACGGCCCGCCAGGGGCTTGAGGCGGTCGACGGCGCGCGCCAGGGCGGTCCGGCACGCCTCGTCCAGCTCGATGGCCACGAACGTCCTCACGCGTCCCGGCCCCCTGCGTCCTTCTCTGCGGGCGGTTCCAGCTTCTCGAACAGGATGACCGGCTCGCCCAGCGGGCGCCCCTCGGGCAGCGGCTGAGCGGCCGCCTGCCAGGTCAGTTCCTCGGACCCGGCCGACAGCATCGCGGCCGTGCGGGCCGCCGCGAACGGCAGGAAGGGCTCCATCACAACCGCCAGGGTCTTGACCGTGTTCAGGCAGACGTTGATGACCGTCGCGCAGGCGGCCGGATCGGACTTGCGCAGCGCCCATGGCTGACGGTGGTCGAAATACTTGTTGCCGTCGCGTGCGGCCGCCATCACCTCGCCCAGGGCGTCCTTGAACCGGTACTCCTCCAGCAGCGCGGCCACGCGGTCGGGCAGGGCGGCCACCGCGTCGAGCTGCGCGCGGTCCTGGTCGGTCAGCTCGCCGCGCGCGGGCACCTTGCCGCCGAAGTAGCGGTGCACGAACGTCATGTTGCGGTGCACGAAGTTGCCGAGCGCGGCCATCAGCTCCTCGTTGTTGCGCCGGATCAGGTCGTCGAACTGGAAGGCCGTGCGCTGCTGCTCGGGCGCGATCATCGTCAGGTAGTAGCGCAGCGGGTCGGGCGCGTAGTCCTGCAGGTAGTCGCGGATCCAGACGGCGGTGCCGCGGCTCTTGGAGATCTTCGCCTCGTCCTGGCCCGGGAACCGGATGTTCAGGAAGCAGTTCGCGGGCACGTTGTGCGGGAGCTGGTAGGTGGCCTCGCCCATGAGCATGGCGGGCCAGATGAGGGCGTGGAAGACGACGTTGTCCTCGCCGATGAAGTGGACGATCCGGCAGTCGGGGTCCTTCCACCAGCGTTGGTAAGCGCCCGGCTCCTCACCGCGCTCCCGGCACCACTGCTCGGTAAAGGAAACGTAACCAATCGGCGCGTCGAACCAGACGTAGAGCACCTTCCCGTCGGCGTCGGGGTCGTCCGGCAGCGGCACGGGCACGCCCCATTCCAGGTCGCGCGTGATCGGGCGCACGGGCAGCCCGGCGCCGAGCAGCCCCAGGGTGAAGTTGCGGACCATCGGGCGCCACTCCGGATGCCCCTCCAGCCAGTCGCGCAGGCGGTCCTCGAACTCGGGCAGGCGGAAGAACCAGTGGACGGTCCGGCGCACCTCGGGCGTGGCGCCCGTGACGACGCTCACCGGGCCGATGAGCAGCGAGGGGTCGATCGTCTTGCCGCAGGTCTCGCACTGGTCGCCGCGGGCCCCGCCGGCGCCGCAGTGGTGGCAGGTGCCCTCCACGTAGCGGTCGGGCAGGAACATGCCCGCCTCGGGGTCGTAGAGCTGCTCGGTGGAGCGCTTCTCCAGGTAGCCGGCCTCGAGCAGCTTGCGGAAGAAGCCCTGGCTGATCTCGCGGTGGATGTCGGTGGCGCTGGTGCCGCTGTAGATGTCGAAGGACACGCCCAGGCCGTCGAAGTCGCGCTTCTGTTCGGCCCGGTAGTGCTCGGCCACCTCGCGGGGCGTCTTGCCCTCCTTGCGCGCGCTCAGCGCGGTGGGCACGCCGTAGTCGTCGGAGCCGCAGATGAAGGCCACCTGGTCGCCGCGGGCGCGCAGGTAGCGCACGAAGATGTCTGCCGGCAGGTAGCAGCCGGCGATGTGGCCGACGTGCAGCAGCCCGTTGGCATAAGGGAGCGCCGCCGTAACCGTGAATCGCCTCTTGTCCATGGATGCCGTAACCGTGAGAAGCCCGAGGAATGCGCGGCACGGGCGCGCCGCGCGCACGCACGCACTATATCAGAGCCGGCCGCACGGCCGCAACCGGCGCCGGACGCCGCCCGGATCGGCTCAGTGGGCGTGGCCGACGCTCTCGGCCATGTTCAGGTGCCCGTACTGCACGCCCTTGAGCGCGATCATCCGGTCGGCCAGCGCCCGCAGGTCCCTGCCCCTGCCCTTGAGCACGACCGCCTCCAGGCACGTTTCCTTGTCGACGTGCACGTGAAACGACCCGATCACCTGCGTGTGCGATTCGTGCTGGAGCTCCATGAGCCGCTCCGAGACGCCCATGGTGTGGTGGTCGTAGATGAGCGTCAGCACGGCGAACGTGCGGTGCTCGGGCGCCTGCCATGCCTCTTCGAGCAGGCGCCTGCGGATCAGGTCGCGCACGGCTTCGGAGCGGTTGGGATACCCCTGCTTCCGGATCAACTGGTCAAACTCGTCGAGCAGCCCCAGGCCGAGCGAGACGCCGAACCGTACGGTGTCCGTCATGGTCGCACCTCCCTTCTGACGTGGCGACACGCGTAACACCCGAGGGTTCCATCATAACACGACCCGCCCGTCGGGCAAGCACCGCCGGGCCGCTCAGGGCATCGTCTCCCGGATCAGGGGCCAGGACTGGTCGGCGTAGAATCGGTGGCCGGCCGGCTCGCCCTCCTCCCCCCGGGATTGAATCCCCCCCGGCACTCCTATACAGTATTGGTACCCGGGCCGAGGGCGGCCCCTCGCCGCACCGAACTCGAAGGAACACGCGCGATGAAGAAGCCCTGGAGCGGCCGGTTCGTCAAGGACACCGACGAGGCCGTCGAGCAGTTCACCGAATCGGTCTCGATCGACCATCGCCTCTACCGGCAGGACATCCGCGCGGGCGTTGCGCACGCGCAGATGCTTCAGAAGTGCGGTCTGATCACCCTCGAGGACCTGACGGCCGTCTGCGAGGGACTCGCCCGGATCGAGCAGGAGATCGACGCGGGCTCCTTCGAGTTCCGCGTGCCGCTGGAAGACGTGCACATGAACATCGAGGCCGCACTGATCGAACGCGTCGGCGACCCCGGGCGCAGGCTGCACACGGCCCGCAGCCGCAACGACCAGGTGGCCTGCGACATGCGGCTCTGGTGCCGCGAGGCGGCCGAAGGATGCCGGGCCCGGCTGCGCGAGTGCCAGCGCGCACTCGTGGCAAAGGCCCGGGAGTACTCCGACGCCGTCATGCCGGGCCTCACGCACCTGCAGCACGCCCAGCCCGTGCTCCTGGCCCACGTGCTGCTGGCCTACGTGGAGATGTTCGCCCGGGACGACTCGCGGCTGGCCGACTGCGGCGCACGGCTGAACGTCAGCCCCCTGGGCGCCTGCGCCCTGGCCGGCACCTCGCTGCCCACCGACCCGCAGAGCACGGCCGAAGCGCTGCAGTTCGACCGCTGCTTCTCCAACAGCATCGACGCGGTCAGCGACCGGGACTTCGTGATCGAGTTCGCGTTCGACCTCAGCATGATCGCCATGCACCTGTCCCGCATGGCCGAAGACTGGGTGCTCTGGGCGTCGGCGGGGCTGAACTTCGTGGACCTGGACGAGGCATACTGCACCGGCTCGAGCATCATGCCGCAGAAGAAGAACCCCGACGTGCTCGAACTCATGCGCGGCAGATGCGGCCGCGTCTACGGCGACCTCCTGGCCCTGCTGACCATGCTGAAGGGCCTGCCCCTGGCCTACAACCGGGACATGCAGGAGGACAAGGCCGCGCTCTTCGACGCGTTCGACACCGTCGACCGGTCGCTGCAGCTCGCGGCCGACCTGGTGCGCAACGCCGCCTTCAAGCGCGACAACATGCGGAACGCCTGCCGGACCGGCTACCTGGACGCCACGTCGCTGGCCGAGTACCTGGTCCGCCGCGGCGTGCCCTTCCGCGAGGCCCACGCCGCCGTCGGACGCGCCGTCCATCAGGCCGCATCCGACGAGACCCCCTTGAGCAAGCTCAGCCTGGACCAGTTGCGCGGGTTCTGCCCCGCGATCGACGAGGACGTCTACGACGTGCTGGGCATCGAGAACTGCGTGGCCAACTACCGGTCGCACGGTTCCTCGTCGCCGGCAGAGGTGGAACGACAACTGGCCGAATGGGGGGAACGCCTGGCGGACGATCCGGCGTCACAGACCCGCCTTGAAAGCGGCCACCAAAACGGGCCATAATGGCCATATCGTCTTTTGTGAGCGGACGTCGCCATGGCAGAGCGAGCGATACCGAGCCGGACGCTCATCGTGATCGGGCTCGTCTTTCTGGCCCTCGTGGCGGTCCACCTCCTGTGGAGCGGCGACGCGGCGCGCGACCAGGCCGGCGAACCGGTCCTTGACGGCATCCGGATCGTCGAGAAGGACGGCGTGGTCGAGATCGAGCCCCCCACGGCGGCCACGGCCGACGACCTGGCCATCCTGATGCAGGGGCGTATCCGCCGCCTGCTCCACGGCGCGGAAGCCGAACGCCGCGCCGCCGCCGTGGAGATGGCCGGCCTGATCAACGGCCCCGCCGGCCGCGACATGCTGGCGCAGCTTGGGCCCGACATGCGCTCGGACCTGCGCCGGGCGCTCCTGGGCCACCAGGCCCCGGACAAGGGCCTGAACGACCCCGACCCCGTTGTCTCCGCAGGATGCCGCGACGCCCTGATCGGCATCTGGCGCACGTCCGGCAGTTCCGTCCGGGACGGCTACCTGCGGCAGGGGCTGACCGCACTGGAAGCGGGCCAGGTCGATACCGCCCTCCAGGTGTTCCGGAAGGTGGAGCGTCTCGGCGGCACGGCGCCCCCGGACCTCTATCGCCTCCTGGCCGAGGCCTACCTGGCCAAGGCACAGCCGGACGACGCCCTGGCGGCCTGCCACAAGGCGTTGCTGGCCGATGCGCAGCACTTCCCGGCCCTCTACGCGATGGCCCGCGCCTACGCGCAGATGGGCAAGGTCGACCAGGCGGACAAGGCCCTGGCGGTTGCCCTGGCCGTCTACCGCGACTTCTCCGAGGCGAAGGAACTGCAGGCCGCCATCCGGCCGACGCCGGCACCGGACGCGGCCCCCTGAGCGCGTCAGGACGCCGCCTGGTGCGAGACCTCGATGAGCTTCCGCAGCGCCTCGCGCGCGGCCCCGGACTCCACGGACTCGGCGGCCGCCCGCATGCCGTCGGCCACGCTCTCGGCCCGACCACCCACACAGATCGCGGCCCCGGCGTTCAGAAGCACCATGTCGCGGTGCGGGCCCGGCCGCCCGTCCAGCACGCCGCGGATGGCGCGGACGCTCTCGCGCACGCCGCCCACAACCAGGTCGCCGCGCCGCGCACGCGCCAGCCCCAGGTCCTCCGGCCGCAGGGAGCCCATGGTGACGGCCCCGTCGCAGACATCGGCCACCACGGTCTCCGCACACAGGCTGATCTCATCCATGCCGTCCCGGCTGTGCACCACCATGGCCCGGACGGCCCCCAGGTTCATCAGGACGCGCGCCATCGGTTCGACGAGTTCCTCGGCGAAGACGCCCAGCAACTGCCGCCGCGCCCCGGACGGATTGGTCAGCGGGCCCAGGATGTTGAACACGGTGCGCACGGCAAGCTGCCGGCGCGGCCCGATCGCGAACCGCATCGCCTTGTGCAGGGCCGGCGCGAACAGGAAGCCGATGCCGGCCTCCCGGATGCAGCGCTCCACGACGGCCGGCTCCGCGTCGATGTCCACGCCGAGGGCCTCCAGCACGTCCGCGCTGCCCCAACTGGCGCTGGCCCCTCGGTTGCCGTGCTTGGCCACGGGCACCCCCGCGCCGGCCGAGACGAGCGCAGCGGCGGTCGAGACGTTCAGCGTGCCCTTGCGCGTGCCGCCCGTGCCGCAGGTGTCCACCACGTCCAGGCCGCCGGCATCGATGGGCGTCGCCGCGCTCCGCATGGCCAGCGCGCATCCGGTGATCTCGTCCACCGTCTCGCCCTTCATCCGCAGGGCGACCAGGAACCCGGCGATCTGCGCTTCCGTGGCCTGCCCGGACATGATGGCGCCCATGGCCTCGCGCGCCTCCGTCACGGACAGGTCCGTGCCCTCCACAAGCCTGGCAAGACAGGATTGGAGCATGGTGCCTCCGCGGCTGGATCGGGAAACCGCCGTATTGTAGGCCGCACATGCCTGCCGGTCAACAACGCACACGCCGCCCGCCGGCCGTGGCGCGCCGGCCGCGCGTCTGCTATAAATGCGCCCGGGCCGGACGACCCGGCCGCGCACACCAGACACGAGGTCCGCATGATCGACCTGCACACGCACAGCATCTTCAGTGACGGGGGGCTCGTCCCGGCCGAACTGGCCCGGCGCTGCCAGGCGCTCGGCTATCGCGGCCTGGTCATCAGCGACCACTGCGACCAGGCCAACCTGGAGTACGTGGTGGTGAGCCTGGCGCGGTTCTGCGAGAAGGTGGCCGGCGCATACGGCGAGATGCAGATCCTGCCCGGCTGCGAGATCACCCACGTGCCGCCCGTTCTGATCGGCGCGATGGTGGAGGCCGCCCGCGAGGCCGGGGCGGAGGTCGTGCTCGTCCACGGAGAGACCATCGTGGAGCCGGTGGCGCCCGGCACGAACCGCGCCGCCATCGAGGCCGGCTGCGACGTGCTGGCCCACCCGGGGCTGATCGCGCCCGGCGACGCGGCCCTGGCCGCCGAGGCCGGCGTCCGCCTGGAGATCAGCGGCCGCAAGGGGCACGGGCTGACCAACGGGCACGTCGCCCGCCTGGCGCTCCGGCACGGCGCACTGCTGAGCTTCGGTTCGGACGGACACGAGCCCGGCGACTACCCCGACCGCGCCCAGGCCGAGCGCATCCTGTGCGGGGCCGGGCTCTCCGCCGAGGAGGCCGCCCGCGTGTTCACCGACAATGCGGAGTTCTTCCCTCCCGCCTGAGGGCGAGCCGCAGACCGGGAGCCGCGATCGTCAGCATGAGACAGGCGACGGCGAAGGCGTCCCCGAACCGCACGTACGGCGTCACCCGGTCGGACAGCCGCACGGGCGCGCTCAGCGTCCCCTGCGTCCACGGCTTCAGGGCGGCGTAGACCTCGCCCCTCGGGTCGATGAAGCAGGAGATGCCGGTGTTCGCGCACCGCACGACGGTCGTGCGCGTCTCGACGGCCCGGAACACGGCCATGGCCAGGTGCTGGCGGAGTTCGCCGGCGATCAGGTACCAGCCCTCGTCGGTCAGGTTGACGAGGAACTGCGCCCCGCGCCGGCGGAACTCGATGCAGAGATCGGGGAAGACGTCCTCGTAGCAGACCAGCGCGCCGAACCGCGTCCCCGCCCCGTCCGGCAGCGTGAAGATCACCTCCTGGCGGCCCGGCGTGATCTCGCGGGGGATGGGCGTGAGCGCCGCCAGGAACGGCAGGAGGGCGCGGCCGGGCACGTACTCGCCGAACGGGACGAGCCGCATCTTGTCGTACCGGTCCAGCACCTGCCCGCCCGGGGAGAGGAAGACCGCCGAGTTGGCGAACTGCGGCGTGGCGCTCACGCCGTAGAGCAACGACCGGGCGGCCTCGCGGGAGACGTAGGAGGGCGCCCCGATCAGGAAGTGGCAGCCCATGTCCTCGCCCAGTTCGCGCAGATAGCCCATCGTCTGCCCGTGGAGCCGGCGTTCCTCCGGGATGGCGAAGGCGGCCGGCGGCAGGTCCAGCGGAACGGGCGCGGTGCTCTCCGGCCAGACGGCCAGGTCCAGGCCGCGCTCGCGCATGCGCGCCGTCAGTTGCGCACACAACTGCACCTCGTCCCGGCGCTCGCGGTAGTAGTCGGCCGCCGTCTTGTCCGGGTCGAAGATCTCGGACATCAGGCGGGGGATGTTCTGCTGCACGACGCCCACCCTCGGCCCCTGCCGCATCTCCACGCGACGGCACGCGACCGCACCGCCGACGCAGGCGAGACCCAGCACGGCCACGCCGAGGATGGCCGCCCGGCATGCGCCCGGGCCCAGGCCTTCGGCCCGCCGCAGGGCGGACATGCGCTCCGCAACGGCCGCCAGGGCGGCGTTCGTCAGGAACACGACGAACCCCACCGCATAGACCCCTCCAAGCGCCGCCGTCTGCACCAGCCACGTCGCCCGGTACTGCGTGTAGCCGATGAACAGCCAGGGGAAGCCGGGGCCGAGTTCGGCCCGCACCAGTTCCAGCGCCACCCAGGCGCAGGCCGCCGTCGCCGGCCAGGCCGCCGGCAGATGCTCCCGCATCCACCGGATCGACAGGGCCGCCAGGGCGCCGTACAGGCTCACGTACAGGGCCAGCCCCAGCCAGCCCGGCACCGCCACGGAGGCCAGCCAGGCGAATCCCCCCAGGCCGGCGACCAGGAGCGCCAGCCACCCGCAGACGGCGGCCGTGACATACCCGGGCGCCCGGCCGACGGCCACCAGCAGGGGCACGAGCGCCACGAACGCCGCCGGACCGAGATCGAAGGGGGGGAAGGACAGGTAGAGCAGCAGGCCGGAGACCGCCGAGGCCGTCAGGTGCGGCCAGACGGCCCGCAGCCGGGCCGACGGGCCCCGCTCGGGCCGGCGGCCGTTACCGCTTCGCGGATCCTCCACAGTGACCATCTCCCTTGGGTCGGGCCGGCGGACACCCGGGCGGCGCCCGCGCGCGGGTCAGCGGCTCAGCGTCTTGAGACTCAGAACCAGACCGATGCCCAGCGTCAGGACGTTGCCGCCCCAGATGGCGGGGACGATCGGCAGCTTGCCCGCCTCGGCGGCCACCTCCCCGAGGATCAGCAGCGGGTAGAAAACGAGCAGCACGATCGCGAAACTGAGCCCGAAGGCTACCATGACGTTCCGCCGGCCGCCCGTCACCCCCAGGGGGATGCCCAGCAGCGCGAAGGTAAGGACGGACACGGCCTGCGAGAGCCGCTTGTGGATGCGGATCTCCACGTCCCGCAGGTTGTCCTGGTCCTCGACAATCCGCAGTTGCCGGCGGATCTCCGCCTGGCCGGCCATCAACTGCCGGCTGCGCTCGTTCAGGATGGCGATCTCCCGCTCCAACTGCCCGACGGTCCGCGCGCTCTGGGCCTGATCGCGCCGCGCCTGGTCGCGCCGGGCCTCGGCGTCTCCGATGCTCTCCCTGGCGGCCGTGATCCTGTGCACGATGTCGGCCTGCCGTTGCTGAAGCTGCATCATCCGCTCCACGTCCGGCGCCGCCTCCAGCTCCCGCCGGCAGTCGTTCATCTGAACCTGGAGTTCGTCCAGCACGCGGCCCGCGTCCAGGATGGCCGCTTCGGCAAGCTCCTCGGTCTTCCTGTGCTCGTGGGCGCGGAGTGTGGCCTTGTCGTAGTCCTTGCGCTTCGACTCCACGACGGTATGGTGGTCCGCCGTCTCGCCCTGGAGAAGCCGCAGCTTCCTGCGCCGGTCCTTGCGGGCCGACTCGATGTCGGCATCCCGTCGGGCCGGGTGCCCGGCGACCGCGGCCTTCAGGAGCCGCATGTCGGAGATCAGCTCCATCAGCGGGAAGTAGCGCCGCCGGGAGAGCACGTCCTCCGAGCTGGTCACCGCCTTGACCCAGTAGAGGATCGGCGTCGCCTGCGCGCTTCGGGGCATGCCGCCCTTCTGCGACTCGAAGTCGGTGATAACGCAGTCGTTCATCCGGAAGACGATCCGCTCCGGCCGCACGGCGTCGTCCTCGATGGTGGCAGTGCGGGCGGTGGTGATCTGCTCGACCCGGCGGGGCCCCGCGTGCAGGACCACGACGTTGTGCATGACGCCGTCGCGGAAGTCGTCGTACATGATGTGAACGGGCGGGAAGGAGAACTGCCGCGACCAGCTCAGCGCCGCCTTGTCCAGCAGTATCTGCTTGAATGCCTTGTACTTGAGTGCCCGAAGGGCCCCCTGCGACCTGGGCACCGTCTCGAACTGGAAGTAGGCGGCCAGGACCGCCAGGCCGCACGCCGCCCACAGCACCGGGTGCACAGCGCGGAACATGGGGATGCCGGCGGCCCGCACGGCCGTCAGTTCGTTGTCGCCCGCCAGCCGCCCGAACGTCAGGATCACGGCGGTCAGGAACGCCGACGGCAGCACCATCGGCACCGAGTAGGCCAGGACCAGGCGCACGAGCGACGCCACGCGCACCACGTCCAGCCCCTCGTTCAGCAACTGCAGGCAGACGCCCACGGCCATCAGCAGCACCAGCGCGGTGAACGCCGGGACGAAGGCCTTGAAGACGTTGACCAGGACGTATCGTTGAAGCCGCTTCATACTGCTCCATCGGAGACGCGTGGGCACAGGGCGCAGAACGGACGCCCGGGGGCCATGAACGCGCCCCATTGTAATCGACCCCGGAGGATTCGGGCAACTCCGTGTCGGGGCGGCGGTGATTTGAACTCCCGCCGGGCATCCGCTACAGTGGAGAGAGGGCGCATTCCATTGCCGATGGTGCATCGGCTGCCGGCCCCCCTTCTCCTCGAATCACGACGACATCGCCATGGTCGATAGCATTATCCGCAAGGTACAGTCGCTGGAAGCCGAGGCGGACGCGATCGTTGAGGAGGCGCGGGCATCCGCGCGGGACACGGAGCAGTCGATCTCTGGGGAGGCCGACGCGCTCCGCAGGCAGTTCGAGGAGGAGTTCGAGCGCGGCGTGGCGGCCGTCCGCAGGGACGAAGAGGAACGGGTGGCTCGCGAGCGGACCGCACTGGACGAACAGGCCGCCGGCATCGCGGGCTCCCTGCGGTCGGCAGCCTCCTCGGAGGCCGCCGGACAGGCGGCCGAACTGATCCTGACGCACCTTCGCAAGGACTGACCGTGGCGATCAGCCGGATGCAGCGCGCCACATTTCTGGCGCCCAGAGACGTGGCCGAGGACCTGCCGGGGTTCCTGCAAACCCTGGGAATGGTGCACGTGGAGGACCTCGCCGAGCGCCTGCCGGCCGACGCGCAGGACCGCCTGCGCGAGTCCGCCGAGGACGCCCGCGCCCACCTGAAGCAGATCGAGCAGATCGAGAGCATCTTCGACGAATTCGCCCCGGCCCGCGAGGGGTTCCTCGCCGGGCTGGTCAACACGCCGCTCCGCGCAACGGAGGCCGAGGTACGGGAGGCGACGCGCACCGTCGATCTGGCCTCCGTGTCCTCCGAGAGTCGACGCGCGGCCGAGGCCTGCCGCCGCCTCCAGCGGCAGATCGAGGCGCGAGAAGCCGAGATCGAGATGCTCACGTTCTTCTCGCAACTCCCCTTCGGACTGGCCGACCTGAAGGCCCTGAACCGCGTGTGGGTCCGGGTGGTGCGGCTGACCGAGGCGCACTGGGACGGACTGGAGTCGGACGAGTGGGCCGTTGAGCATCTGGCGTTCCAGGAGGTGTCGCGCGCCCGCGGCACCGTGAACGTGTGCGTGGTCGCCCACCCGGCCGAAGCCGACGAGGCCGCGGCCGTGTTGAGGCGGTTCGAGGCCGTCGTGCGGCCCCTGCCGGACCTGGATGAGCCCGAGGCGGAGCGGATCGAGGGCCTGCACGCCGAGGTGAGGGACCTGCGTGCCCGGGCGGACGAGCAGGCGGCGCGGATCGCCGGACTGGCCGCGGGGCGTCGCCCACTGGCCCTGCTGCGCGCCCACTGGGAGGCGCAGCTCGCGCGCGTGGAGGCGCTCAACGGCGCCGCTGCGACCGCGCGCATCGTCATCCTGACGGGCTTCGTGCGCGCACGGAACGCCGAGGCGCTGCGCGCGGCCCTGGCGAAGCGCTTCCCCCGGGCTGCCGTCCTGCTGGAGGATCCGGCGCCGGAAGACCGGGTGCCGGTGGAGTTGAGCCTGAACCCGGTCGTGCGGCCGATGCGGTTCCTGGTGAAGATGTTCGGACTGCCGGACTACTTCTCGTTCGATCCCACGCCGTACCTGTCCTTCAGCTTCCTGCTGTTCTTCGGCTTCTGCTTCGGCGACGTGGTCTACGGCGCGATGCTGTGTGTCGTGGCGGGGTTCCTGGCATGGAAGGCCCGCCGCTACGAAGGCCACTACGACCTGTGCGTGCTGTTCCTGTACGGCGGGCTGGCCACGATGGCGGTCGGCGCGTTGACGGGCACGTGGGCGGGCGACCTGTGGCAGCCGCAGTACCTGGGCGAGGACAACCGGCTGCTCCGCATCAAGGAGACGTTCGCCCTGGTGGACCCGCTGGAACGCGCCATCCTGATGCTGATCGTGACGCTCGGGCTGGGGGTGCTGACGCAGCTCTACGGGATCGTGCTGAAGGGCTACGGCCTGCTTCGGCGGGGAGACGTGGCGGGGGCGCTGTTCGACGCGGGCCTGTGGGTTGTGGCCCTGCCGGCGTTCCTTGTGGTGGTCTCGAAGCTCTTCTTCGCGGTGCCCGCCCCGGTGTTCCGGGCGGCGGCCATCGTGTTCGGCCTGTGCTGCGTCGGGCTGGTGCTGACGCAGGGGCGCAGGGAGGAGACGCTGGTTGCGAAGGCGATCACGGGCCTCGTCAGCCTCTACGGCATCCTGGGCGGCTACGGCTACGTGACGTTCATCGGCGACATGCTCTCGTATGCCCGCCTGCTGGCCCTGGGCCTGACGACCGGCATCATCGGCATGTCGATCAACATCATGGCGGACCTGGTGCGCGGCACGCCCGTGGTGGGCACGGCACTGTTCGTGGGCGTGCTGGTGCTGGGCCACACGTTCAACTTCGCCGTGTGCATCCTGGGCGCGTTCGTGCATTCGGCGCGCCTGATCTTCCTGGAGTTCTTCAGCAGGTTCTACAGCGCCGACGGGGTGCCGTTCCGTCCGCTGTCGTTGAGCACCGGCAAGGTGCTCGTGGTGCCCGGCGAGGGCGACTGATCCGGCCAGAGGAGAGACGAGTATGGAACCGAATTTGGGCGAGGCGTTGAACGTTCTGCAGACGCTGGACGTTCTGCTGAATCAGTACTTCGTGCAGACGGGGCTCGGCTGGGCCATGGCCGGAGCCATGCTGGCCGTGCTCGGCGGGTGCGTGGGCTCGGCGCGCGGCATCCGGCTGGCCGCCGGCCAGTCGGCGGGCGTGCTCTCGGAGAAGCCGGAGCTGTTCGGCCAGATGCTCGTCCTGATGGCGCTGCCGGGCACGCAGGGCTTCTACGGGTTCATCGGCGCCATCATCATCGCCCTGCGCGTGAACCTGCTGGCCGGCGGCGTGACCGTGGCGCCCATCGTCGGCGTCGCCCTGCTGTTCGTGGGCATCGCGCTCGGGTCGGTCCTGTGGCGCAGCGCCGTCTACCAGGGCGAGACGTCGGCCGCGTGCATGAACCTGGTGGCCCGCCGGCCCGAACAGGGCGGCCGCGCCATCATCATGCCCGCGCTGGTGGAGACCTACGCCGTCGTGGCGCTGCTGGCCGCCATCCTGATGACGCTCTGGCTGACCGCAGACGGGCTGACCGTGACAAACCCCCTGACGGCCGGCTGAGAGCCGAGGAAGGGCGCACCGATGTCGCTGGACCACATACGCGAGACCATCCTGGCCGAGGCGCGCGCCGAGGCCGAGCGCATCCTCGCCACGGCGGAGGAACACAAGCGCCAGCGGCTGGAGGCCGCCCGCGAGGCGCTGACGATGGAGTTCGAACGCCGCCGCAGCCGGGCGGAGCATGAACTGCGGCAGCGGGCCGACCGGGAGATCGTCGCCCGCCGGGCCGAGCACAACCTGGCCCTGCTCAAGCAGCGCAACGAGATGCTCAACTCCCTGTTCGACCGGGCGGCCGAACGCCTGGCCGCGCTGCCGGACGACGACTACTGCGCCGTGGTCGGCCGGTGGATGGAATCCCTGCCGGCGGACGTGGGCGGCCGGGTTCTGTGCAATGAGCGCGACGCCGAGCGCCTGGCCCCCCTGGTGGAACGCATGAACGAGCACCGTGCCGCAGACGCCCGGCTGCGCCTGGAGCGGCACGACGGCCCCCTGAGCGGCGGCGTGCTGTTCCGTGCCGGCCGCTTCGAGATCGACCTCTCGATCGAGTCCCGCCTGCGGCGACTGCGCGAGACGCTCGCGCCCGAGGTGGCCGAGCTGCTGTTCCCGCAACAGGTGACCGTCTGAGACACCCCCGGCAGGAGCATGGACATGGCGCGGCGTGAATCCCCGGCGGCGTGGACCTACGTGAGCGGCCTGGTGGCCGCCCGCGAGGGCCGGTTGCTCACGCACGACGCCTTCCGGCAACTGGTGGCCGAACCGGAACCGGGCGCCCTCCTGCAACGGCTGAGCGGAACGGCGCTCGAGGACCGCGTCCCGGATGCGGCCGCCGTGCGGCACCTCGACCGGATCGCCGCAGAGACGCTGGCCGACTGCGCCGCCGAGCTGCGCGCCGTGAGCCCGTCGGACCTCGCCACGTTCCACGTCGACGTGCAGCACGCGTTCGACGGACTCCGCCGCTTCGTCGCAGACCGGAGGGCCGAGCCCGACCGAGGGGCCTCCGGACGCAAGGCCCCGGAGGCCGACGACCTCTGGACCCGCGTGTGGGACGACCTGCCCGCCGATGTGCCGGAGTACGTGCGCCGGGGCGTACAGCGCGTCCGCGCCGTCCTGCCGACCGCCGCCGACCGGCCCGAACTCCTGGACGCCGTCATCGACGCCGAGTGCCTGGATGCGCTCGCACGCGAAGCCGAACGGCGCGGGAACGACTTCATCACGGGCTACTGGCGGCGGAGCCGCGCGATCCTCGGGGTCGAGTCGCTCTGGCGGGCACGCCTGCTGGAACACAAGCCGGACGTGCAGCAGGCCGTGGCGGCCGAGCTGCCGGAAGCCGGCCTGGCCGGTGCCCTGACGCGGGCGGACCTGGCCGACTGGCCGGACCTGCTGGGCGGTGCCGTGGCGGGCGTGGCGCCCTCCCGCCTGCGCGACCTGGACGGCGCCACGCGCGTGCGCGGGTTCGTGCGGCAGGCCGAGGAGGGCCTCGCCGAGTACCTGCGCGGCGCCCGCTCGGTGGCCTTCGGGCCGGAGCGCGTGTTCGCCTATGCGATCGGCATGCACACGGAAGTGTTCAACCTGAAACTGGTGCTCGGGGGGCGCTGGGCCGGCGTGGCGCCCGAGCTGCTCCTGGAGCGGCTGCGCCCCGGCTACGTCTGACGAACGGGAACGCCGATGGCGGTGACAAAGAGGGTCGTGGCGATCGGTCCCCGGGATGAGATGCTGTACCTCCGGGAGGCCGGCATGGAGTTTGTGCCGCTGGAGGCCGGCGAGGACCTGGAAGCCCCTCTGCGCCGGGCGATGGGCGACGCGGCCGTCGGGCTGACGCTGCTGAGCGAGACCGTCGCCGGCGACCGGCCGGACGTGGTCGACGAGGTGCGCCGTGCGACGGGCGCGGTCGTGCTGGTCGTCCCCTCGCACCGGGGAAGCACGGGCAGCACGCTGTCGCACATGCGGCGGGTGCTGGAGCAGTCGGTCGGCGTGAACCTTCTGGGTGACGATCCGGCGGCTTCACAGGGCGGGTGAGACCACTGAGATGGCCGAGACATGTTTTCCACAGTCCCGCCGCCGCCCGCCCACTTAGAGCAACGTTGCGAGAAGGAACCATGGCAGAACAAGCTGCGCAGGAATCGCAGGAGCGAGCGCCCGGCCGCGTGATGCGGGTCTCCGGTCCGCTGGTGGTGGCCGAGGGCCTGTCCGGCACCAAGATGTATGAACTGGTGCGCATCGGCGAGGCCCGGCTGTTCGGCGAGGTCATCGAGATCCGCGGCGATGCCTACTCGATCCAGGTCTACGAAGAGACCGAAGGGGTCGGCCCCGGCGAGCCCGTCTTCCCCATGGGTAACCCGCTGAGCGTCGAACTGGGCCCCGGCCTGATCGAGAGCATCTACGACGGCGTGCAGCGGCCCCTGCGCGTGCTGGCGGAGAAGTACGGCGACTACATCGTGCGCGGCGCCGACGCGCCCGCCCTCGACCGCAAGAAGCGGTGGTCGTTCGTCCCGACCGTGAAGGAAGGTGACCAGGTGGGCCCCGGCGACATCATCGGCACCGTCCGGGAGACGCCCGTCGTCGAGCATCGCGTCATGGTGCCGCCCGGCGTGCGCGGGCGTGTCCGCTCCATCAAGGCCTGCGAGGCGACCGTCACGGACCCCGTCGCCGTGCTCGAGTCCGACGGCGGCGAGGTGCCCGTGACGATGATGCAGGTCTGGCCCGTGCGCACGGGCCGGCCGGTGGCGCGCAAACATCCGCCCGTCGTGCCCCTGGTGACGGGCCAGCGCGTGCTGGACATGCTCTACCCGGTGGCCATGGGCGGCACGGCCTGCATCCCCGGCCCGTTCGGCAGCGGCAAGACGGTGGTGCAGCACCAGTTGGCCAAGTGGTCGAACGCCGACATCATCGTCTACCTCGGCTGCGGCGAACGCGGCAACGAGATGACCGACGTCCTGCTGGAGTTCCCCGAGCTGCACGACCCGCGCAGCGGCGAGCCGCTGATGCGGCGCACCGTCCTGGTGGCCAACACGTCCAACATGCCCGTGGCGGCCCGCGAGGCCTCGGTGTTCACGGGCATCACCATGGCGGAGTACTTCCGCGACATGGGCTACAACGTGGCCCTGATGGCCGACTCGACGTCGCGCTGGGCCGAGGCGATGCGCGAGGTCTCGGGACGGCTCGAGGAGATGCCGGGCGAGGAGGGCTACCCCGCGTACCTGGCCGGCCGGATCGCCGCCTTCTATGAGCGGGTGGGCTTCGTCGACTGCCAGGGCGCGCCGGACCGCCAGGGCACCCTGACCGTCATCGGCGCCGTCTCCCCCCCCGGCGGCGACCTCTCGGAGCCCGTCGTGCAGTCCACGCTCCGCGTCGTCAAGGTCTTCTGGAGCCTCGAAGCCAGCCTGGCCGCGGCGCGCCACTTCCCGGCGATCTCGTGGCTGCGCAGCTACTCGCTCTACCAGCAGGCCATCGACGCATGGGCGAACGAGCACGTCGCCCCCGGTTGGGAAGCGAACCGCAAGGAGGCCATGCGCATCCTCCAGCGCGAGTCCGAGCTGGAGGAACTGGTGCGCCTGGTCGGCATCGACGCGCTCTCCATGGCGGACCGCCTCCTGATGGAGGCGGCACGCATGATCCGCGAGGACTTCCTTCACCAGAACGCCTTCGACGACATCGACACCTACACCAGTCTCCCGAAGCAGTTCCGCCTGCTGGCGCTCATCCTGCGGTATCACGAGCGGGCACGCAACGCCCTGGAGGACGGAGCGGACCTGGACAGCCTGACGGAACTGCCCGTCATCGAAGGCATCGCGCGCGCCAAGCGCATCGCCGAGGACGAGCTGGACAGGTTCGACGCGCTGATGACGCAGGTCGACAAGGAGATCAACGCCCTGACCGGGGCCGGGGGCGAACCGGGCAAACCGTCCGACGATGAGGAAGGCCAGGAGGAGTAGACGCCGTGTCCAAGGAATACCTGACGGTCAAGGAACTCGTCGGCCCGCTGCTGCTGGCGGAGCAGGTCGAGGGCGTGACGTACGGAGAACTCGTGGAGATCCGGCTCTCCGACGGCCAGACGCGCCGCGGCAGCGTGCTGGACATCAATGAAGACAAGGCGCTCATCCAGGTCTTCGAGGGCACATCCGGCATCAAGACGGACCAGACGCGCGTCCGTTTCCTCGGGCGCGGCCAGGAGCTGGGCGTCTCGATGGAGATGCTCGGGCGCGTCTTCGACGGGGCCGGACGGCCCATCGACGGCGGGCCGGAGATCATCCCGGAGAAGCGGCTCAACATCAACGGCAGCCCGCTGAACCCCTTCACGCGCGACTACCCGAACGAGTTCATCCAGACCGGCGTGTCGGCCATCGACGGCCTCAACACGCTGGTGCGCGGCCAGAAGCTGCCCATCTTCTCCGCATCCGGTCTGCCGCACGCACGGCTGGCCGCGCAGATCGCCCGCCAGGCGAGGGTGCGCAAGTCCGGCCAGAAGTTCGCCGTCGTCTTCGCCGCCATGGGCATCACGTTCGAGGAGTCCAACTACTTCATCAGCGATTTCCAGCGCACGGGCGCGATCGAACGCGCCGTCCTGTTCGTCAACCTGGCCGACGACCCGACCATCGAGCGCATCAGCGTCGTGCGCATGGCGCTGACCGCCGCCGAGTACCTCGCCTTCGAGCATGACCTGCACATCCTGGTCATCCTCATCGACATGACCAACTACTGCGAGGCCCTGCGCGAGGTCTCCGCCGCGCGGCGCGAAGTGCCGGGCCGGCGGGGCTACCCGGGCTACCTCTACACCGACCTGGCCACCATCTACGAGCGGGCCGGCCGCATCCGCGGCAAGGGGGGGTCCATCACCCAGTTGCCGATCCTCACCATGCCCGAGGACGACAAGACGCACCCGATCCCGGACCTGACCGGCTACATCACCGAGGGCCAGATCATCCTGAACCGGCCCCTCCACGGCGCCGGCATCTACCCCCCGATCGACGTGATGCCGTCGCTCTCGCGCCTGAAGGACAAGGGCATCGGCGAAGGCAAGACCCGCGCCGACCACGCCGACGTCATGAACCAGCTCTACAGCGCCTACGCGCGCGGCAAGAACGCGCAGGAGCTGGCCGTCGTACTCGGCGAATCGGCCCTCAGTGCGATGGACGTGCGCTACGTGCGCTTCGCGGAGGCATTCGAGGAGCAGTACATCCAGCAGGGGGAGGACGAAGACCGCAGCATCGAGCGCACCCTCGAGATCGGCTGGAACCTGCTCAGCATGCTGCCGCGCGCCGAACTGAAACGCGTCCACGACGAGTTCATCGACCAGCACTACACCGAGTCGCGGCCGAGCCACGCCGTGCGGACCGAATGACGCGCGGCACCGGGGAAGGAACCTCGCGATGGCACAGCAGATGAACGTGACGGCCACCCGGATGGCGCTGCTGCAGGTGCGCTCGCGCCTGGCCACGGCCACGCGCGGACACGGCCTGCTGAAGGACAAGCTTGACGGCATGATGAAGGAGTTCCTCGGCCTCCTGGACCGCTACAAAACGGCCCGTCGGGCCTTCGATGCGGAGTTTCCCGAAGTGCTCAAGGGCTTCGTGCTGGCAGGGCTGTGCAGCGCCCCCGGCGCCGTCGAGGCCGCGCTGGAGCAGAGCCGCAGCGAGATCGGCCTGACGGTGACCACGCGCAACATCACGGGCGTGAACGTGCCGGTCATCGAACCCCGCATCCAGTCCGCCGGCGGCTACAGCCTCCTGCAGACGGCCGTGGAGTTCGACGAAGCCGTCGAGGGGCTCCGGCACTTCGTGCCCCGCATCATCGAACTGGCCGAGATGGAGCACGCCGTCTGGCTGCTCATCGCCGAGATCGAGCGCACGCGCCGACGCGTCAACGCGCTCGAATACGTCATGATCCCGCAACTGCGCGAAGCCATGCGCACCATCCGCAGCAAGCTGGAGGAACTGGAGCGCGGCAACACGGTGCGCCTGATGAAGATCAAGGAGATGCGCGCCGCCCGCCAGCGAGAGGAACTCCCCGCCCGGCACGCCGGGGTCGGGTAGGCGCAGGGCGACGGCGCGAGGAGGGCCGGTGCCTGCATGGAGCCGGAGGCACATGGCGAACGACAACACATCCGGGCGGCGGGCCGTCGTGCTGCTGAGCGGCGGGCTCGACTCGGCGACCGCGCTGGCCGTGGCCGTCCACCGGGGCTACGAGTGCCGCGCGCTGAGCTTCCGCTACGGCCAGCGGCATGAGGTGGAACTCCAGGCCGCCCGGCTCGTCGCCGCGTCCCTCGGCGCCGTCGAGCACCGCGTGCTGGACCTGCCCATCGCCGAACTGGGCGGCTCCGCGCTGACGGACCCGGCCGCTCCCCTGCCGGCGGGTCGGTCGGCCCACGACACCGCGCCGGCCATCCCCCCCACCTACGTGCCCGCGCGCAACACGATCTTCCTGGCCTTCGCGCTCGCCTGCGCGGAGGTGACGGGGTCCGACACCGTCTTCGTGGGCGTCAATGCGGTGGACTACAGCGGCTACCCGGACTGCCGGCCGGCGTTCATCGAAGCATTCGAACGCCTCGCCGCCCTGGCCACGAAGCGCGCCGTCGAGGGGCGCCCCACGCAGATCGCCGCGCCGCTGATCGGCATGACCAAGGCCGATATCATCCGCACGGGAATCCGCCTTGGCGTGGACTACTCCCTGACGATCAGCTGCTACGACGCCGATTCCCACGGCCGCGCCTGCGGGCGGTGCGACAGTTGCCGTCTGCGCGCCCGAGGGTTCGCCGACGCCGGTGTGCCGGACCCCACCCCCTATGCCGCCGCCCCGCCGGAGGAGACGCAACCATGACCACCGTTCTGGACGTTGCCGGCAGCGCACGGCGCGAGGGAAACAGCGACGCCGTGCTCGAGGCCGCGCTGGACGCCCTGCGCGAGCGCGGCGCCGACGTCTCCGTCCTCTACCCGTATCGGATGTCCATCACCCCGTGCCGTTCGTGCAACGCGTGCTGGGAAACGGGCCGGTGCGTCATCCGGGACGAGATGCAGGACCTGTACCCCCGCTTCGACGCCGCCGACCACGTCGTGGTGGCGGCGCCGCTCTACTTCACGTCCCTGCCGGGCCACCTGAAGGTGCTGGTCGACCGCTTCCAGGCCCACTGGGTGCGCACCTACCGGCTCAAGCAGGGGCCCCGGGCGCGCCGCCGGGGCATGTTCCTGTGTGTCGGCGCAATGGACCGCGAGCGCTACTACCGGTGCACGCTGACGATCGTCAAGACGTGGCTGTCGTGCCTGAACATGGCGTGCGCCGTCAGCCGCTTCTACGGCGGCGTGGACGCGCCCGACGCCCTCGTGCGTGCCCGCCCGGAGTACCTGGCCGATGCGCGCACGGCGGCCGCCGAGCTGCTGGGCGACGTCGGCGCATAGCGCAGGGGCCGGCAGGCCGTTTGCATCGGCCCGGCGACTGTGCCATACTCCGGGCGCTTTTGTGGGTTCTCTGACCGCGCGCCGTCCCGCTGCCCAGGAACGGCGCCGCAGACCATCGGGAGCTGAGACCATGGCGAAGGCGAAGAAGCGAAAGCAGATTCGGGTCGGCGTCATCGGACAGGGACGCAGCGGGTACGACATTCACGTTGGGCACCTGCGGACGGATCGGCGCTTCAAGGTCGTCGCCGTCGCAGACCCCCTGGAACGGCAGCGCGCGGACGCCGTGAACGAACTGGGGGCGGACGGCTACGCGGACCACGCCGACCTGCTGGCTCGCGATGATCTTGACCTCGTGGTCAATGCCTCGCCATCGCACCTGCGCGTGCCGATCGCCCTCGAGGCGTTCAAGGCCGGCCACAACGTACTGTGCGAGAAGCCGCTGGCACGCACCGTGCGCGACGTGGACCGGATGATCCGCGCCGCCAAGGGCGCCGGCAAGCTGCTGGCCGTCTACCAGCAGTCGCGCTTCGCCCCGTATTTCGAGCAGGTGAAGAAGGTCATCGACTCCGGCGTGCTCGGGCGCATCGTGATGATCAAGTGCGCCTTCAACGGGTTTGCCCGCCGGTGGGACTGGCAGACGCTGCAGGAGAACCACGGCGGAAACCTGCTCAACACGGGCCCGCACCCGATGGACCAGGTGCTCCAGCTCTTCGGGGACGGCAAGCCCGAAGTGAAGTGCATCATGGACCGGGCCAACACGTGGGGCAACGCCGAGGACCATGTGAAGGTGCTGCTGACCGGCAAGAACCGCCCGACCATCGATCTGGAGATCTCCTCGTGCGCCGCCTATTCGCCCTACACCTACATGGTCTATGGCACGAAGGGCGGCCTGACGGCGACGACGACCGAGGCGAAGTGGAAGTACTTCCGCCCGGTTAGGGCGCCGAAGCAGACGCTCATCCGCACGCCGCTCGAAGGGCGCCAGTACTGCCGGGAGAAGCTGCCCTGGGTCGAGAAGACCTGGACCGTGCCCAAGGGCAGGGCGCACCTCTTCCCGACCATGGCGAAGGCGTTCTACACCCAGCTCTACAACGCATTGACGGAGGGGACGCCGCTGATCGTCACCCTCGAACAGGTGCGCCGGCAGATCGCCGTCATGGAGGAGTGCCACCGGCAGAACCCGCTCTCGAAGCGGCGGGGCTGGGGCGTCTGAGGCCGCACCATAGCCAGGATGAGTGTTCGTCTTCGGGCCGGCGGCCCATGCCCCCGCCGGCCCTTCCCTTCTGCGGAGCAGACGCCATGGCAAAGGCGAAGCGGGACCCCATCCGCGTCGGCATCATCGGGCTCGGTCGCAGCGGCTACGACATCCACGTCCACCACATCCGGCGGGACCGCCGCTACCAGGTCGTCGCCGTCGCCGATCCGGTGGCCGAGATGCGGGCGGAGGCCGAGAAGGACCTGAAGGTCGACGCCTACGAAGACCACCGCCGCCTGCTCGAACGGGACGACCTGGACCTGGCCGTCATCGCCGCGCCGTCCCATCTGCACCTGCCCATGACGCTCGACGCGTTCAAGGCGGGCCTTCACGTGCTCTGCGAGAAGCCCCTGGCGCCGACCGTGCGCGACGTGGATCGGATGATCGCGGCCTCGAAGCGGGCTGGCAGGCTGCTGGCCATCTACCAGCAGTCGCGGTTCGCCCCCTACTACTCGCAGGTCTGCAAGGTGATCGATTCCGGCGTTCTGGGCCGGATCGTCATGATCAAGGTCGTGGTCAACACGTTCTCCCGGCGGTGGGACTGGCAGGTTCTGCAGGAGTATGCCGGCGGCTGCCTGCTCAACACCGGCGCGCACATGCTGGATCAGCTCCTGCAGCTCTACGGCAAGGGCATGCCCGAGGTGAAGTGCGCCATGGACCGCGCCAACCCGTTCGGCGACGCCGACGACCACGTCAAGGTGCTCCTGACGGGCAGGAACCGCCCCACCATCGACCTGGAGATCTCCCACTGCGCCGCCTATCCGTCGCCCTTCCTGTACAAGGTCTACGGCACGCTCGGCGGCCTGGTCGCCACTCGGGGCGAGGCGAAGTGGCGCTACTACCGGCCGGAGAAGGCGCCGAAGCAGGCGCTCAGCCGCACTCCCCTGCCGGGACGCAAGTGGTGCCGCGAAGAACTCCCCTGGGTCGAGAAGACCTGGACCGTGCCGAAGAGCAAGGCGAACATGTTCCCGGTGATGGCCCGCATCTTCTACAACCGTCTGCACGAAGCGCTCACGGAGGGCGCGCCGCTGGTGATCACACCGCAACAGGTCCGCCGGCAGATCGCCGTCATCGAAGAATGCCGCCGACAGAACCCGCTCCCGAAACGGCGTGCTCGCTGACGGGCCTCACCAGCCGCGTCCGGCGTGCTGGAGCGCCAGCAGGCTGTAGGCGGTCACCAGCTCCGGCATCTGCTCCATCCAGCGGCCGTTTTCGTTGGCCCACGAGCCGTCCGCCCGCTGAATCTTGAGGAGTTGGCCCGTCAGCTCGACGCGCCAATCATGGCGTCGGCCTGCGGCATCGACGATGACCTCTTCCTCCATCGCGTTGAGCGCCCGCGCCATCGTGAGGTAGTAGTAGTAGAGGCCCTGCTCGCCGAGGCCCGGGTTCAGGGTCACGTCCCAGTGCCGGCAGGCCCATTCCCAGGCGGCCACCACGCGTGGGTCGTTGCGCGGCAGGCGCGCGTAGATCATGCTCTTCAGCCCGGCATAGGTCATGCCGGCATAGCTGCGCAGGCCGCCGTCGGGGTCCTCGCCGGCCTTGCTCTCGCCGGGCCGGTAGACGAAGCCCCCGTCGTTTCCGGCCCAGGGCTGATCGTTGGTCGCCTCCAGGTTCTGGCAACGCGACAGGTAAGTGATGGCGCGTTCGTAGGCCAGTTCCGTACGCGTCTGCTCGCCCCGCCCCGTCCCGGCGGCCGCGGCGTCTTCCTCGGCGATGGCCTCCAGGGCGCGGATGGCCTCGAGGGCGAACTGCGTGTTCGACAGGTCGGCCCGGTGCATCTCGTCCTGGCCGGCCTGGCTCTCATAGCCCCAGCCCCCGTACTGGATGTTCTCCGGGCCGACGCCCTCGCTCTCGTCCGCCTGGGCGCCCAGCAGGAACGTGCGCGCGCGTGCAAGCAGTTCGCGGTCCTCCGGCAGCCCGGCCTCCACCAGCGCCATGGTGCAGACGCTCGTGCTGTAGCTGGGGTACATGCCGGCGTAGATGCCGCCGTCCGGCCGGGCATGTGCCCGGATGTAGCCCAGCGCGCGGGCGACGTGGGGGCTCCGCGGGCCGTGGTCGGGGTCGCCGCTGCCGACCATCGCGGTCACCGCCAGGGCGGTGATCGCCGGATGGCCCTGGAACGAGCCGTCCTCGCGCTGGGCGCCCTTCAGATAGGCCAGCCCGCGCGCCATGGCGGCCTTCGACTCGAGCAACATCGACGGATCGCGCTGCGGAGCCCGGGCCGCCGCCATCGTCAGAAGCAGGGCCACGCTAACCACCACCCTCGACGTCCTGCGCATGATGCTCCTCCTTCTCTTCGGGAACGGGGGGCACCCGGGACGGTTCGTCCCTGGGGCCCTGGGCCGGGGCGTCCTCGGCCGGCGGGACCCGGATGATCAGCACGACGGGCGTGCCCACCGGCGGGCACAGGTCGGCATTGGCGTTGTAGTAGATGTCGTCGTTGGCCGTCTCCTCGGCGATCTCCAGGATGGCCAGGGGGTCGTGGAACGTCGTGATGATCGACCCGTCCAGGTCGGCCCCGAAGCGGCCCTCGGCCAGGCGGCTGCCCAGGAAGACCCAGCGAACACCGGCGGCCGGCTTCCCCGTCTGGACGTTCAGGAGCAGCGACTCGGCGGGCACCGTCCGCACGGCGGGCTCCGCTCCGTCGTCCCCGGGCGTGCGCCACTGGACGGACAACAGCACCGTGTCGCCGGGCGGACGCTGCGCGGACGGGCTTCCGGGGCGATAGTGGACGGCCGGGTTCCGGCCGGGCGAGAGGCCGAGCAGCAGCAGGGAGAGCTGCAGGTCCATGGGCACGAGGTCCAGCGTGAGGACGGTCTCGTGCGTCTTCCCGTGCGGGAGGCAGGCCAGAAGCTCGATCGGCCCCCCTTCGGCCATGTTGACCCGGCCGCTGCAGCGGATCTCGCGTCGGGCGGCGTCCAGGTCGACGCTGCCGATGCGGTAGGTGTCCGGACCCGTCTTGCAGATGCGCTGCGGGGGCGGCGCCGTGCCGGCCTGCGCGGCCGACGGGATGCAGAGCATCAGAAGGACAAGCAGATGGACACTGCCCATGCGGCGACCCCGGGAGATGCCTGTGCGCCTGCTGCGCGTATGCCCCGCCGGCGAAGGCTCAGGGACGGCAGGGCGCCCCGAAAGAAACGGGCCGGAAGGGGCTGACCCGCCCGGCCCGCGCATGTCCGGAACGCAGAAGCCTATTTCTCTGAAATGGCTTCGACCGGGCACTCCTCGACGCACGCCAGACACCCGCTGCACTCCTCGGGGTCAATGTGGGCGACGCCGTCGACCATCGAGATCGCGCCGACGGGGCACACGTCCACGCACGTCTGGCAGCCCGTGCATTCCTGTTCGTCTACGACGACCATGAGAACCTCCTTGAGAACTGTGAATGAGACCGGCCCAACGCCGCCATTAGGCCATCCGACGGGCAGGGTGTCAAGGGGATGCTCACACCGGCTGAACCTGGCGCTCAGCCGGCCCCGCATCGGCCGGCGCGACCGCGTGCGCCTCGACCACGTAGGAGTGCGTCGGGCAGACCTCGGCGGCCGCCGAGAAGTCGCCTCCCGCCTTCTCGAAGTCCAGCACCGGCAGGTTGTCGACCATCTCGATGGCGCCGTTCGGGTCCTTGCGCGCGCAGAGGCCGCAGCCGATGCAGCCCACCGAGCAGACGGCCTTGACGGTCTTGCCGCGTTCACGCGACGCGCAGCCCAGGTAGGTGGTATAGTGCACCGGAAGCAGCGACAGGATCCTGCGGGGGCAGGCGCGGACGCAGAGCCCGCAGGCGGTGCACTTGTCGGCGTCGATGACGGGCAGGCGCTGCTCGCTCATCGTGATGGCTCCGTACGGACAGACGGACGCGCAGGTGCCGAACCCGAGGCACCCGTAGGCGCAGGACTTCGGCCCTCCGCCGATCAACTGCGCGGCCCGGCAGTCCGGCTCTCCGACGTAGTCAAAGGCGTCCCCGCAGCAGTCGGCGCCGCCGCGGCAGTGCACGACGGCCCGGCGCCGGACCGTGGCGTCCACCTCCACACCCATCAGTTCGGCCAGCACGGCCGCGGCGCCCGGCCCGCCGGCCGTGCACAAGGTCACCTTCTCGCCGCCCACGATGGCCTCGGCGTAGCCGCGGCAGCCGGAGAAGCCGCAGGCGCCGCAGTTGACGCCCGGCAGGGCGGCCAGTGCGCGCTCGATGCGCGGGTCCTCGTCCACACGCAGCCGGCGCGCCGCGATGGACAGCCCGAACCCGAACAGGACTCCCAGCACGAGCATCGACGCGACGGCAGTCAGAACCATGATGGGTGCTCCCAAGGCGCCACAGGCGGACTCAACGTCCCAGCCCCAGCCGGTAGCCGAGCATCTGGAACTCCTCGCCAAGCTTCGTGATCTTCTCCATGGTGCGGCGGTAGTCGTAGGGGACGCGCGAGTAGCGGAGGATCTCGTCGTTCAGCGTCACGAAGCAGGCGCGGTTGTCCCCGTCGCGCGGCTGGCCGACCGACCCGATGTTGATGATGCGCTTGCGGTCGTCCAGTTCGATCGTCACGTTCTCGCCCCGCACGGTCGACACTCCCAGGCCTTCGGTGATGCAGCAGGGCACGTGCGAATGCCCGACCAGGCAGACGCGGTCGATCATGCTGAAGATCTCTTCGAACTTCTGCGGGTCGTGCGAGACGTCGGACGGCAGGATGTACTCGCTCAGCTCGGCCCGCGGGGAGGCGTGAACCAGGAACATGCCGTCGACCTCGGCGCTGAGCGGGAGCTGGGACAGGAAGTCCCAGCGCTCCTTGTCCTGCTCCGTCGAACTGTCGGTGATCCGCATCCACTCCTTGGTCTTGTAGATCATGGCCGTGGCCAGCGTGTTGAACCCCACCGGGCTGTTCAGCAGCGCCCAGTCGTGGTTCCCCATCAGGGCCAGGGAGCAGTTCTTCCGGATCAGGTCCGCGCATTCGACCGGGTTCGGACCGTAGCCCACGACATCGCCCAGGCACCAGACCTCGTCGATGCCCTGATGGCGTATCTCCCTCAACACGGCTTCGAGCGCTTCGAGATTGCCGTGGATGTCCGAAATCAGAGCCTTCATCGCCATCGCTGGAAATCACCTGACGCGCGGCCAAACCGCGCCGTTGGATGCAGAATGGGGTCTGCGGTTCCCTACATCGGGCCGCCGCTCCATTATCGCATGGCCGCCCCCGCGTCGCAACCAACGAGCCGCCCCCGGCCTGCGAGCCCATCGTGACAGCCCCGCCGGCGCGCACCCGGGCGTCGGCCTCCCGCGAGCCTTGCAGGCGGCGCATGGCACCGATATAATGCACCTTTCGGGCAATGGGGCCGCAAAGGCAGTCCCCGGCGGCCCGCCGACAAGGGGCGAACGGACGCGATCGCATGTCCCGCAAACCCAGAAAGCCGCAGAAGCCGCCCGCCGACCCGCTCCCCGAACCACAGGGCAGCGAACCGGCCGGTGCGCTGGTGCCGACCTACGGCGTCTCGGCCGTCGTGCCGGGCATGCAGGCGTTCCGGCGCGACAACGTGATCTTCTACACCGTCCGCGGCGAGCCCGAGAAGGTCCTCGAACTGGTCGGCATGCTCGACCGAAACGGCGTGAACGAAGTCGTGGCGCTCATCAGCCACCAGGCCGACGACGGCATGGCCCGAGACGCCGCACCCGTCCGGCCCGAGGAACCGCCCCGCAATGCCGACGATTAGCGCGGCAGACGGTGGAAGTGGCACAGGGCGATCGCCAGCGCGTCGGCGGCGTCTTCCGGCTGGGGAATCTCCGGCAGATTCAGCAGGACGCGCACCATCTGCTGCACCTGGCCCTTCTGCGCCCGGCCGTTGCCCGTGACGGCCTTCTTGACCTCGGCCGGCGCGTACTCGATCACCTCGAGCCCGCCCTCGGCCGCCGCCAGGAGCGCCACGCCGCGCCCCTCGCCGATCTTGAGCGCCGACAGAGCGTTCTTGCCGAAGAAGGCCCCCTCCAGCGCCGCCACGCCGGGACCGAAGCGGTCGATGATGGTCCGCAGGCCGTCATGGACCGCCTGGAGGCGCCGGGCCAGTGAATCCCCCCCGGCCCGCACCACACCGTAGTCCACCGCACGGGCATCCGGTCCGTTCACCTCGATGACGGCATAGCCGCAGACCCGGGTGCCGGGGTCAATGCCCAGTATGCGCATCGCGCTTCCCCTTCCAGCGGTTGGGGGCCCGGTCGCGCCCCAGCCCGGAGCGGATGTCGAACCGCACGGAGCCCTCCCCCGCCACCTCCTCGATCTCCCGGGCCAGGGGCTCGGAGGCATCGACCGTGAACCCGTTGGCGACGCGGGCCAGGAGCCGGAACTCCTGGGCCACCAGCTCGACGTGCACGGGCGCCCGCCCCGGATGGCGCTCCAGCACCTCCCGCAGCCGGCGCCAGACCGCCCCGTCGGCCTCGTCGGCCGGCAGCCGGATGCGCACGCCCTCGGCCAGACGCGCCTGGGCCTGCTCGATGGCGATGACCTCCTCGACCTGCACGCTGGTGGCGCGGGTGTGGCTCACGCGGCCCGCGAACAGCAGAACGGCGCCCTCCACCACCTGGTCGCTGAAGCGTTCGAAGGCGCGCGGGAACAACACGCACTCCAGCGAGTTGTGGATGTCCAGCACCTTCAGGACCGCCATGGGGTCCTTGGCACGGGTGGTGCGGCGCTTGACCTCCTCGATCAGGCCGCCGACGACCACCTCGCGCTCGTCGGGCAGGGAGGCCAGCTCGTCGCTCAGCGCGGTGCAGAACCGGGCCAGGCGCCCGCGGTGCTCCACCAGGGGGTCGCAACGCACGTAGAGGCCCAGGGCCTCCTTCTCCTGGCGCGCCAGTTCCCGGGGCGAGAGCGGCGGAACGTCCGGCAGGTTGGCGGCCATACGCTTGTCGGGGTCGGGCTCGGAGACGTCCGCAAACAGGCTGGCCTGGCCGGACTGCCGGTCCTTGCGGGCGCGTGTGCCCACCTTGATCGCCGTGTCCAGCAGCGCCATCTGCTGGGCCCGGCTGCCGGGCAGGCCGTCGAAGCAGCCGGCCTTCATCAGCGCGTCGAGCGCCCCGCGGGAGACCTCGTGAGGGTCCACGCGCTCGCAGAAGTCGAACAGGCTCAGGAACGGGCCGCCGGCGTCCCGCGCGGCGATGACGCTCTCGACGGCGCGCGCCCCGACGTTCTTGACCGCCCCGAGCCCGAAGCGCAGCTTGCCCGGCGCCACCGGCGTGAACTCCGCCCCGCTCTCGTTGATGTCGGGCGGCAGCACCTCGATGCCCAGCCGCGGCGCCTCTTCCATCAGGGCCACCACCTCGTGCGTCTTGTCCATCTCGCACGTCATGCTGGCCGCCATGAACTCGGTGGGGTGGTGGGCCTTCAGGTAGGCGGTCACGAACGACAGGTAGGCGTAGGCGGCCGCATGCGCCTTGTTGAAGCCGTACCCGGCGAAGTGGAGGATCAGCCCGAATATCTCCTCGGCCGTGCCCCGGTCCACGCCGTTCTCGACCGCGCCCGTGATGAACTGCTCGCAGTAGCGCTGGATGACGGCCTCGGCCTTCTTGCCGATCGCCTTGATCATCGTGTAGGCGTCGCCCATGCGCATCCTGGCGATCCGCTGGGCGATGCGCATGATCTGCTCCTGGTAGACGATCACGCCGTAGGTGGGCTTCAGGATGGGCTCGAAGGCCGGGTCGGGATACGAGATCTGCTCGCGCCCGTGCCGGCGGTTGATGAAGTCCTCCACCATGCCGCTCTGCAGCGGCCCGGGCCGGTAGAGGGCCACGGCCGCGATCAGGTCCTCCAGACAGCTCGGCTCCAGGCGCTTGAGCAGGCGGCGGATGCCGCCGCTGCCCAGTTGGAAGACGCCCTGGGTCAGGCCCTCGCGGATCAGGCGGTAGGTGGCGGCATCGTTCGTGTCGAGCATGCCCACGCGCAGGTCCGGCGCCTGGCGGCCGCTCTGGCGGATCACGCGGCAGACCTTGTCGACGATCGTCAGGGCGCGCAGGCCCAGGAAGTCCATCTTGAGCATGCCCACGGCGGCCAGCTCGTCCATGGACCACTGCGTCATCGCCTCGCCCTCGCTGAGACGGCACAGGGGCACCATCTCCCAGAGGGGTCGATCGCCGATCACGACGCCGGCGGCGTGGGTGCTCGCGTGCCGGGGCAGCCCCTCGATCTTGCGCGCGTAGTCGAGCAGGCGGCCGACCGCCTGGTCTTCACGAGCCATCTTCACCAGCTCGGGGGCGCCCTCGAGGGCGTTCTCGATCGTCTGCTTCGGGGCCTGCGGCATCAGCCGCGCAATCCTGTCCACCTCCTTCAGTTCCATGCCCAGGACGCGCCCGACGTCGCGGACGCAGTTGCGGGCCCTCAGGGTGCCGAAGGTGATGATCTGGGCGGTGCTCTGGCTGCCGTAACGCCCGCGCACGTAGTCGATCAGCTCGCCCCGCCGCAGTTCGCACACGTCGATGTCCAGGTCCGGCGCCTCCTTGCGCTCGGGGTCCAGGAAACGGTTGAAGATCAGGTCGTAGTCCAGCGGGTTCAGGTCGCCGATCCGCAGCGCGTGCACGACCAGGCTGCCGCCGCCGCTGCCGCGCAGCCCCACCGGGATGCGGTTCTCCCGGGCGAACCGGATCAGGTCCCAGACAATCAGGAAGTAGTCCACGTAGCCCATCTTCTCAATGACCGACAGCTCGTATTCGAGCTGCTGGCGCATCGGGTCGGACAGCTCACCGTGGCGCTCCCGCAGCCCCTCCTCGGCCAGGCGGCGGAGCAGGGCCGCGTGCTCCTCCGGGTCGGTGCCCTCCCGGCGGAAGGCCGGGTACTTGCGGCCGACGTCCAGCTCGACGTTGCACATCTCGGCGATGCGCACGGTGTTCGACAGCGCCTCCGGCAGGTCGGCGAACGTCCGGGCCATCTCCTCCGGAGACTTGAAGTGGAACTGCTCGCTGGACATGCGCAGCCGGTTCGGGTCGTCCAGCGTCGTGCGGGTGCTGATGCACAGCAGCACGTCGTGCCACGAGGCGTCGGCCGCCTCCAGGTAGTGGCAGTCGTTGGTCGCCGCCAGCGGGATGCCCAGCCGCCGGGCCAGTTCCACGCCCGGGCTCAGCACCTCTCTCTGCTCGGGGATGCCGTGGTCCTGCACCTCCACGTAGAGGCGTTCGGGCCCGAACAGGCCGCGCAGGTCGCCCAGCCACCGCTCGGCCGCGTCGTGTGCGCCGCGCAGCAGGAACTGGTTCAGGCGGCTCTGCAGGCAGCCGCTCAGGCACACGATCCCCTCGGCGCAGTCCGCGAGCAGCTCCCAGTCCACCCGCGGCTTGTAGTAGAGCCCCTCCAGATAGGCCAGGCTGGCCAGCTTCAGCAGGTTCGCGTAGCCGGTCGCGTCGGCCGCCAGCAACGTCAGGTGCGAGAGCCCGTCGGCGCCGGTGCCGCGCTCGCGCGCGCGGCGGTCGCCCGGCGTGTAATAGACCTCGCAGCCGATGATCGGCTTGACGCCCGCCGCCCGCATGGCCTTGTAGAAGTCGACGACGCCGTACATGTTGCCGTGGTCGGTCACGGCCACGGCCGGCATGCCCATGCGCGCGGCCGCCTCCGCCATGGGGGCGATGCGGCAGGCGCCGTCCAGGAGGCTGTACTGGGTGTGCACGTGCAGGTGGCAGAAAGACGGAGCAGACATCCTGTGCACCCCCTTCGGGTCAGCGGCGGCGCGCCTGCGCGCCCGCCCGCGGGTCGGACCGCCCAATTCTAAGGACGTGGCCCGCACGCGTCAAGCCGAGGCGGCCGAGCCGCGCAGCCGCCCGCACCCCTTGCAGCGCGCCGGCACTTCCATTAGACTGGAAAGCGCAGAAAGGTACAGATTCTGGCACCGCACGGCCGGCCCGTGCATACCCGAAGGGCGCTGCCATGACACCGCGGAGACAGGGATTCTCACTGATCGAACTCCTTGTGGTCATCACGATCATCGCGATCCTGGCCGCACTGCTGATGCCCGCGCTGAAGTCCGCCACCGATCGCGCCCGGCGTACCAGTTGCATGAACAACCTGCAGCAGATCGCCAAGGCCAAGGAGATGTACCTCCTCGCCTACCGGGTGGAGTGCCCCTGGCTGAGCAGCCTGTACCCGGAGTTCATCGACCAGAAGAAGGTCTACGTCTGCCCCGGCGATCCCTACGACGGCACCGAGGGCGGCAAGCCCCCCTGGGACTGCTACTACAACAAGTCCCACGACCCGCCGTACAGCGGCCAATTCCGCGAGACGGACGACCTGGCCATCAACCGGACCGGCGAGGACAACTGGACCTATACCGTGCCGCAATGGCGCACACAGCCCGCCTTCACGATCACGCGCGAAGGCTACAAGGTCCGCATCCCCGGCCTGCGCCGATCCATCGAACCCTACAAGCTGCGCAACGAGTCCATCGAGGCCTGCTCCTACATCTACGAGTTCAGCGTCGCCCGCTGCTACTGGGCCGACAACAACGACGCCGACCGGGCCACCCTGGGCGGCAACGGCGACGGCGTCGTCTCATGGCGCGAGCAGAAGACCGTCGTCGAGATGAAGGGCTACGGCAAGGCGGAAGCCTACGGCACCTGCATTCCCGTGGTGCGCTGCTTCTACCACACCAGCGAGGACCTCAAGCCCACCGACCATGTCGTCAACCTCGGCGCCCACCATGCCGTGTATCTGAGCGGCCCGACCGGCGACGGCTGGAAGGAACACTGCCGGCCCATGCCGACCGCGGACTCGTAGGCGCCGACGGCGGCCGGCCCCCCTACTCCTCCACCACCACGTCCAGGCCCCGGAACGGCGGCGAGCAGACCAGAAGCGCCCTGAACTCCGTCTCCCCCGCATCGGGCAGGACCGCGTAGGCGGTCAGGCGCGGCAGCAGAACGGCCGAACCCGGCTCGACACGGTAACGGGTCTCCTCGACCTGCACGACCCCCGTCCCCTGCACCACGACCATCGTCAGATCGCTGCCGGTGTGGTAGCGCTTCTGCAGCCGGGTGCTCGACGCAAGCTGCAGGATGCAGATGTTCTGCCCCGCCCCGCTGTCGTACTCCCCCAGGAACGAGCTGCGCTCCGGACCGAGCGGGGCCACGTCGCCGGGATGGAAGACGCGGTTCCGAGGGAACACATCCAGCTCCGCCTGCTGCCGCGGGGTCAGGCAGCCTGCCGGGCAGAGCGAAAGGGCGGCGACCAGGACTCCCCACTTCGTCATGCTTCTCATTTGGCGGTCCGTCCGTCTCGCGTATAATCAGGAGATACGGCACCGGACGATCGGCCAGACTATAGCGCGCCGGCCCGCCGTAATGCAACTACCGCGCGCGCCGGCCCTGGCCGTGTGGTTTCGCGTCCGATCCGCCGAGGAGCCGGATATGCTCAGCAAGGCAGCGGAATGGCTCTCCCGTCTGTCCCTTCGTCAGGCGCTGTGGGCCGGCGTCCTGCTCGCCCTTGCGATCGAAGCACTCACCTGTCTCCTTCGCTTCGCCGCCCATATGACGGCCGCTGAGAGCACCGGCTGGATGGCCGCCTTCACGTTCGGCTGGCGCATCCACCACGGCTACATCGGTGTTCTGCTGTTCACTGCCGGGCTTTTCTGCCGCGCGGGGCGTCTCGGCCGCGGGCTCATGATCGTCGGCGCCGGCCTGGCGCTTGCCGACCTGCTCCACCATTTCGCCGTGCTCTGGCCGCTGACGGGCTCTCCGGAGTTCCACCTGCGCTACCCCGAGTAGCCTCCGGAGCGGCCCTTGCGAATCTTGAATGGCCGCGTCGATTTGGCATAGACTGACCGCCTTTCGCCCGCGCAGAGGAGGCATCCCCTTGTCCGACCCCGCAGAACTCAGACGCAGGCACGTCTGCATGGCCCGCCGTGTCATCGTCAAGGTAGGGACCAACGTTCTGGGCGGCCCGGGGACGGCGCTGGGTGAGGATCGCATTGCCTCATTGACCGGCCAGATCGCAGCGTTGATGCGAGAAGGCCGGCAGGTCGCCCTGGTGACCAGCGGCGCCATCGGCTGCGGCATGGCGGAACTGGGCCTGAAGAGACGGCCGGCCACGCTGCCGATGAGCCAGGCGGCCGCCAGCGTCGGCCAGGGCGTCCTGATGGCCCACTATGAGCGCCATTTCCGCCGCCACGGCCTCCACGCAGCCCAGATCCTGCTCACGCACGACGACTTTGACAGCCGCGAACGCTATCTGAACGCCTGCAATACGATCCACGCTCTCTTCGAGCTGCCCTGCGTGCCGGTGGTCAATGAGAACGACACGATCAGCACGGCCGAGATCCAGTTCGGGGAGAACGACCGGCTGGCGGCGCTCCTGACGCATCTGATCCGCGCCGAGCTGCTGGTGCTGCTCACCTCCGCGCCGGGGCTGTGTCTTGAGCCACCGGGGGCGGGCCGGCCGGCGGACGTGCTCGAGGTCGTCGAGCGCGTCGACGACAGGGTGCGGGGGCTGGTTTTTGACGAGAAGACCGCTCTCGGCGTCGGAGGGATGCGGAGCAAGATCGAGGCCGCCCGCGTGACGACCGAAGCGGGTGAAGCGGCCGTCATCGCCGACGGCCGGTTGCCCGACGTGCTGCCAAGGCTGATGAGCGGTGAACGGCTCGGCACGCTATTCCTGCCGGCGCCGGATCGGCTGAGCAGCCGCAAACGCTGGCTTCGGTTCACGAGCCGGCCACGGGGCACCGTCCACGTCGACGCCGGCGCCCAGGCGGCGCTGGCCGCACGTGGCAAGAGCCTTCTGCCGAGCGGAGTGACGGCGGTCGAAGGCGAGTTCACCCGCGGCGACGTTGTGCGCATCAAGGGCCCCACCGGTGGCGAAATCGCCCGCGGCCTCTGCAACTACTCGCGCGACGAGATCGAACGAATCCGCGGCTGCCATACCAGCCGCATCGAGAAGATACTCGGGTACAAGCACTACGATGAGGTCGTACACCGGGACAATATGGCCTTGCTGAGCTAACGGGATCCTCGGCCCAGCCTTCGGCTGCCTCACATCGTCCGCCCCACCGCCTCCGCTACCAGGCGCAGCTCGCCCATCAGCGTCTCGAAGCCCTCGCAGGTCAGGGTGTGGCGTCCGTCCACCGGCGCGGTCTCCGGGGCGGGGTGCACCTCGATCAGCAGGCCGTCGGCCCCGCACGCCACCGCCGCCTTCGCCATCGGCGCCACCAGGCTGCGACGCCCTGCGGGATGGCTCGGGTCGACGATCACGGGCAGATGCGTCACCTCCTTCAGGTGGGCGACCGTGCCCAGCGAGAGCGTGTAGCGCATGTGGTCCTCGAAGGTGCGGATGCCGCGGCAGCACAGGATCACGCGCGGGTTGCCGCCCTTGAGGATGTACTCGGCAGCCAGGAGGAGTTCGTCCACCGTGGCGCTGATGCCCCGCTTGAGCAGCACGGGCTTGTCGATGCGGCCGAGCCCCTTCAGGAGCGAGTAGTTCTGCATGTTGCGGGCGCCTACCTGCAGCACGTCGGCGTACCGGCAGACCGTATCCACCTGGTCGGGGCTGAGCACCTCCGTGATGATCGGCAGTCCGACCTCCTGCCCGACCGCGTGCAGGATCTTCAGCCCGTCCTCCTCCAGCCCCTGGAAGCTGTGGGGGCTCGTGCGCGGCTTGTAGGCGCCTCCGCGCAGGCCCACGGCGCCGGCGGCCTTCACGCAACGTGCAATGCGCAGCGTGCAATCGTAGTCCTCCACGGCGCAGGGCCCGGCGATGACCTGCACGGCGCGGCCTCCCAGCACACTCCCGTTGATGCGCACCGGCGTGGCGCCCGGTGCGGCCTCCCGGCTGGCCAGCTTGTAGGGGCTCAGGATGGGCACGACGCGCTCGACCCCCGGCAGCGCGAGCCAGCGGTCGGTAACCAGATCGCGGCGGTCGCCGATGGCGGCGATGACGTTGCGCTTCTCGCCGCGGAGGCGCACAACCTCCAGGCCGGCCTCCTCGACGCGCTCGACGACGTGCTGCACCTCGTCCTCACTCGCTGTCGGCTGCATGACGATGATCATGGCATGTCTCCTTCTGCTATGGTCAGGGCACAAAAAAAGAGCCCCGAAGTCGGCTGACTTCGGGGCTCGGGTCTTCTCGCCGTCTCAGGCTATGTGCCCGGAAGCAGCCTCCTCAACGGAGCGTAAAATAGAAATACCAGAACACACCACCACCGCAGGACGCCCCCGTCGGGCGAACCGCGGACCAACCGTGCCGGTCGATGTGCTCCATGTCGAGCCTGCCCCGTGCGGAGACTGTAAGTTCCGTCACACGCCCAATGATACCGCCGGCCGACGACGGTGTCAACCCTCGCACTTCCTGTCTGTTCGCGGCCGTTGAACAAAATGTCTGGCGTGGACGCGGGGAGACGGCGGGGGCGGCGTTCACGCCGGGAGCCCGGAAGGCAACCACAGCGAGAGCCACGGCCGTGTGCGCACGTTCTCGCGCCGAGCAGCACTTGTATTCGACGCGCCCCAGCGGGCACAATGGCCTGTGACACGCGCCCGGGCCCGGCGGCGCCGGATGCGGGCCGCGCCCCTTGTGAGTGAGAGAACATGAAAGAGAAGCTCCGGGAGCTGTGCGCGAGTCTGCCGGCCGACTACGCGGACGCGCGCATCCACGAAGGCACCTCGACCAGCATCAACTACTCCGGCCGCGAGCTGGAGGACATCGGCGAGCGCACGTCGCGCGGCGGCTGCGTGCGCGTGCTCAAGAACGGCGGATGGGGCTTCGCCACGTTCAACGATCTGGACGACGTGGAGCGCTATGCCCGCATGGCCGTCCGGCAGGCGGAGCTGGTCGGCGGGCAGAAGTTCGCCCTGGCACCCGTCGAGCCCGTGCGGCAGACCTACCGAACGCAGGTGGAGAGCGATCCGGCCGACGTCCCGCTGGAAGACAAGCAGCGGATGTGCGAGCGCTACAACCGCCTCATACTGGGCAGCGCACGCGTGCAGACGAGCATGGTGGTCTACCGCGACAGCCGCGGCACCTCCTGGTTCGCCAGCTCCGAGGGCAGCCTGATCGAGCAGGAATACGTCTTCTGCGGCGCACTCGTCGGCGCCATCGCCGTCGACGGCTCCAACATCCAGCGCGCGTTCGAGTCCAACGGCGACCTGCGCGGGTTCGCAAAGGTGACCGCCATGGAGGCCGACTGCGAGCGTGCGGTCCGCCGCGCGGTCGAATCGCTCGACGCCCGGCCGGTCGAGGCCGGCACCTACACCGTCATCGTCGATCCGAAGCTCTGCGGCGTGTTCGTCCACGAGGCGTTCGGGCACCTGAGCGAGTCCGACTTCCTGTATGAGAACCCCCGCCTGAAGGAGATCATGCAGATCGGGCGGCGGTTCGGCCCCGAGTTCCTCAACATCATCGACGACGGCTCGCGGCAGGGCGAGGCCGGCTTCATCGCCTTCGACAGCGAGGGCGTGCCCGGCTCGCGCACGCCGCTGATCGAGGGCGGCGTCCTGACCGGCCGCCTGCACAACCGCGAGACGGCCGCCAAGATGGGCGAGGCGCCCACGGGCAATGCCCGCGCCATCTCCTACCGCCATCCGCCGATCGTGCGCATGACCAACACGTTCATGGAGCCCGGAGAGACGCCGTTCGAGGAGATGCTGGCCGATACCGACGACGGCCTCTACTGCGTGGGCATGCTGGGGGGACAGACGAACATGGAGATGTTCACCTTCAGCGCCGAGGAGGCCTACCGCATCCGCGGCGGCAAGATCGCCGAGAAGGTCCGCGACGTGGTGCTGACGGGCAACGTGTTCCAGACGCTCCGGAACATCGACTGCCTGGGCAACGACTTCCGCATGCACGGCGGCCTCGGAGGCTGCGGCAAGGGCGGCCAGAGCCCGCTGCGCGTCGGCGACGGCGGCCCCCACTGCCGCATACGCAACGTGGTCATCGGCGGCCGCTGAGGCCGGCCCTTCCAACGAGGAATCCCATGACAGACGGCGCAGCAGAAGCCATCCTGGAGGCCGCGGCCAAGCGCTTCGGCCATGCCGAGGTCTTCGAGGAAACCAGCGAGGCCATCGAGGTCAGCTTCGAGGACAACCGTCTCAAGGAAATCACCACCGTGCAGGTGCGCGGCATCGGCCTGCGCGTCATCCGCGACGGCCGCATCGGGTTCGCCTCCACGACCGACCTGCGCGACCCCGCCCGCCTGGTCGACATGGCCGGGGCCAGCGCCGAGTTCGGCGACGAGGCCCGCTTCGCGTTCCCCACACAGCCCGCCGGCATCGAGGCCCCCGCCACGTGGGACGACGACGTCCCGGCCGTGCAGGCCGCCCGGCTGGTTGAGATGGGCCGCGAGGGACTCGAGATGAGCCTCCGGGCCAGCCCCGAATACCTCTACGGCTGCGGCGTGTCGCGGGCGACCGGGAGCCAGCGAATCCTGAACTCCGCCGGGCTCGACGTCCGGCAGCGGGCCACCAGCATGTCCGCCAGCGTCGGCATCCAGGAGATCTCCGAGGCCGGCTTCCTCCAGGTCTACGAATACACAACCTCCGGTCGCGTGATCGACTCCGTGGCCGACCTGACCAGGGAGACCCTGCAGAAGATGCGGGACGCCTCCGTCGTCGTGCCCGCGCGACTGGAGGCCATGCCGATGATCTTCACCCCCAAAGCCCTCGGCAACCTGCTGGCCCCGCTCTCGGTCGCCCTCAACGGCAAGCACGTCCACAAGGGCTCCAGCGTTCTGCGCGGCCGGCTGGGCGAGCAGATACTCGACGCGCGCATCACCCTCACCGACGACCCCACGGTGCCCTTTGCGGCCGGAACACGCGCCACCGACGACGAGGGACTGCCCGCGCGCCGCACGCACCTGTTCGACCGAGGCGTCCTGAAGACGTTCCGCACCGACCTGCAGACGGCCGCCCTGCTGGGCGTGGAGCCGGGCGCCAACGCCGCCCGGGGCTACTCCAGCCGCCCGGTGCCGTCCTCCAGCAACGTGATCGTCGCCCCCGGCGACACGTCGCTCGACGACATGATCGCCGGCATGAAGCGCGGCGTCGTCGTGGACCAGACGCTCGGCAGCGGCCAGAGCAACGTGCTGGCCGGCGAGTTCAGCGTCAACCTCGACCTGGGCTTCCTGGTCGAGAACGGCCGCGTCGTCGGCCGCGTGAAGGACTGCATGGTCGCCGGCAACGTCTACGAAATCCTCAGGCAACTGGAGGCAGTCGGGAGCGAGGCCCGCTGGCTGGGCGGCACCTGCGCCCCGCCCCTGATGGTGGGCGGGCTGAAGCTGGCCGCCCAGGGCTGACCGCCCTCGACCGTGGGCGGGCGGGTCGTAAGTGGCGGCGGTGGTATGGGATGGGATGGGACGTCGGCTCTTTCGGGAGGACGCCGTCATGGGCGAAGAGGATCGCAATGGCCGCTCGGAACTCGGCTGTCTGATCATCCTGCTGGTTCTGACGCTCGTCGTGCTGCTGGTGCCGTCCGTGCTGCTCCTGATGTACGCAACGCCACATGCCGAACTGGCGGCCGGACCGGAGGTCACCTCCGTGCGCCAGGCCGTGCGCATGGTCGGCAGGGACCTGGCCTGGGTGCAGGCGCACGCCGACTGGCGCGGCGACCCGCCCGCACCGTCGGTCGTGGTCAGCACGCACGGCCTCCCCTGGGCGGCCGCCGAGGGCGAGGTCATCGCTCCGCGCACGCCGGGCGGGCCCCCGGTGCTCCAGTGGCGGCTGCGCGTCGGCCTGCTGGGCTTCACGGAGCGCTACTGCGGCACCACGCCCTTGCCAACGCCCGCAGACGCCCCGCCGCCCCCGGCCGAAGAACCGGACCAGGCGCCGCTCGAATGAAGGGCGGGCTCGGAGACACAAGGGACGTTTGCCCGCGAAGGCCGCCAGGTCACGGGGGCCCCTTGTGTTCTCGCGGGTCCTGCGGTGACGCCTATGTGTGAATTCGTCGACTGCGTGTTCTGTCAGGACTGCGTGGACGGCATGGCGGCGCGCCTGCCCGACGAGGCCATCGACGTGATCGTGACCTCGCCACCCTACAACATCGGCATCCGCTACAACACCCATCGCGACGACATGCCCTTCGGCGAGTACCTCGACTGGATGGGGCGCGTGGCCGAGCAGTGCCGGCGCGTCCTGCGGCCGGACGGCTCGTTCTTCCTGAACGTGGGCGACCGGCCCTCCGACGAACTCCGCTCCCTGCGCATCGTGGAGCGCTTCCTGGCCGCCGGGCTGCGCCTCCAGAACACCATCCACTGGGTCAAGTCCATCGCCGCCCCCGAGGAAGGCGTCAACATGGGCCACTACAAGCCGGTGAACAGCCCGCGCTTCCTCAACAACTACCAGGAGTACATCTTCCACCTCTCGCGCGCCGGCCGGGTGCCGCTCGACAAGCTGGCCATCGGCGTCCCCTATCAGGACAAGAGCAACATCGGGCGCTGGAAGGCCGCCGGACGCGACATCCGGGACCGCGGCAACACCTGGTATATCCCCTATGAAACCGTCCAGGAGGCCAAGGCGCACCCGGCCGCGTTCCCGGACAGACTGCCGGAGATGTGCATCCGGCTGCACGGCCTGCGGGAGGCCCCGCCGCTGGTTGTTCTGGACCCGTTCCTGGGCACGGGCACGACGGCGGCGGCGGCCGTTCGCCTGGGCTGCCGCTACGTGGGCTTCGAGAAGGACCCGCAGTACGTGGCGATTGCGCACCGGCGGCTGCGGCCCGGCCCGCTGTTCTGACACCGCCGACGCCCGGCCGCCCGGGCGCCGCCGTTGACGATGGCGAGCCGGAAGGCTACCATCTCGACCTGGCCTCTCTGCCGGAAGGGCGAACGCCATGGAGACGGTACACGTAGAGCTGGGCGGACGGTCCTACGACGTCGTGGTCGGGTGCGACATCCTCGACCAGTTCGGCCCGGAACTGGCACGGCGCGGGCTCCTTCGGGCCAACGTCGCCGTCTTCACCAGCCCGGTCGTCGGCGCGCACTACTATGCACCCGTCGCGCGAAGCCTGGCCGAGGCCGGCGCCGCCAGCGTTGGCCGGCACGACATCCCCGACGGCGAGGCACACAAGGACCTGGACCATTTCTGCCGGGCGGTCAGGTACCTGGCGCAGTCTGCGCCCGATCCGTCCGTCAAGCCGCTCGTCGTCACTCTGGGCGGAGGCGTCGTGGGCGATCTGGGCGGGTTCGCAGCGGCAACGTTCCGTCGCGGCGTTGACTTCGTGCAGGTGCCGACGACGCTCCTGGCCGCCGTCGACAGCAGTGTGGGCGGCAAGACGGCGGTCAACCTGCCGGAGGGCAAGAACCTGGTGGGGGCCTTCCACCAGCCGCGCCTTGTCTACGCCGACGTGGGCACGCTGCGCACACTGCCCCGGCGGGAGGTGCGTTCGGGGCTGGCGGAGATCATCAAGCACGGCGCCGTGCTGGACGGGAAGCTGTTCGAACTCCTGGAGGACCGCGCGAAGGACGCGGCCGATCCGGACGCCGACCTGCTGGTGCGGCTCGTGCCCTGGAACGTGCGTGTCAAGGCCGCCGTCGTGCGCCAGGACGAGCGGGAGGAACGCGGCGTACGCATCTGCCTGAACTTCGGCCACACGATCGGCCATGCCGTCGAGAAGGCCGCTGACGGCCGGCTGACGCACGGAGAAGCCGTGGCGGTGGGCATGATGGCGGCCGCGCGGCTGTCGGTCGACAGCGGCCTGTGCGGTGCGGACGTGCGGGAACGGCTCGAAGCGGTCATCGCGGCGGCCGGCCTGCCCACACGGGCGCCCGGACTGGACATCGACCGCGTGCAGGGACACATGGCACACGACAAGAAGTTCGTGACCGGCCGCAACCGCTTCGTGCTGCTGAGCGGCATCGGGGAGTGGACGGCGCGCGAGGACGTGCCGGAGGACATGATCCGGGCGGCGACACGCGAAGTGCTGGCTCCGGCCGGCGGACCGCAATGACCACAGAAAACGGGGACGAGGCGATGATCAGCTATCAGGACTTCAAGAAGGTGGAACTGAAGGTCGGCAAGGTGCTCTCAGTCGAAGACCATCCGAACGCGGACAAGCTGCTGGTGATCCGTGTGGACCTGGGCGAGGAGACGCCGCGGACGCTTGTGGCCGGCCTGAAGCCGTACTACAGGCCGGAACAGCTCGAAGGCAGGCGGGTCGTCGTGGTGGCGAATCTGGAGCCGGCGCAACTGCGGGGCGTGGCCAGCAACGGCATGCTGCTGGCGGCACAGGACGGCGAGACGGTGTCGGTGCTGACGCCCGATGCGGACGTGGCGCCCGGCTCGACCGTGCTCTGAGCGGGCGCGAACAGCGGGGTGGTGGCGGATCGGCTGCCCCTGTTAGCCAATCCGCCTCCCCGGAGAGTCGCCGAGATCCATCCTCTCCGAGGATTCCGGCCGGTTGCCCGGCCTCACCCCGGCTGCCTATGGACCCTTCTGCCAACGGTGTATGCCCAAGCACGACCGGCCGAAGCCGGCCGATCAGGTCCCAAAGGTCCAGAGCCCGCCGGAGGGGCCCAGGTGCCAGTCCAGGCTTGCCTCCGTCAAGCACCGGTAGAATACGGCACGGAGGGGCCTCGCGCAATTGGCTGTTTATTCAAAACCGTGTAAATAATTATTTACAAAACATCCGTATAGCTGCCATCGATGTGGGGCCTTTTCATCACGTCCCGATGGACGTCAGGCCGTCCTGAATGGCCCATCTGACCATCTCGGCCGCCGTGTCCACGCCCAGTTTGCGCATGATCCGGTGGCGGTGGACGGCTACCGTTTTGGGCTGAATGCCCAGGCGGGCGGCGGCCTCCTTTGTGTTCAGGCCCTCGGCGAGCAGTTGAAGCACCTCGCGCTCGCGAGGGCTGAGCTGGCCGCTGCGCAGATCGCCGCGGGAGGCCAGGGCGTCGGCATAGCCCTCGGCCAACGCGCCGGCCACGGCGGGGGTCAGGTAGGTGTGCCCGCCGGCCACGGCCCGCACCGCCCGGACCAGTTCCTCGAAGCTGCAGCCCTTCAGAACGTAGCCGGAGGCGCCGGCGCGCATCATGTGGGTGACGAACCGGCGGTCGTGGTGGATGGACAGGGCCACCACGCGGCTGGCCGGGATGGCCATGCGGAGCTGCCGGGTGGCCTCCACACCGTTCAGTTCGGGCATGGCCACGTCCATCAGGATGACCTCGGGCAGGCATGTCCGGGCGATGCCGACGGCCTCGCGGCCGTTGGCGGCCTCCCCCACGACCTTGAGGTCCGGCTCGTTCTCGATCAGGGCGCGCAGCCCCTGCCGCATGATCTTGTGGTCGTCCACCAGCAGGATTCGGATGCTCATGCGGGCGCTCCCTGGCCGTCGGCCTCGGCATCGCGCAGAGGCAGCGTCAGGAGGATGCACGTGCCCTCACCCGGCCGTGACCGCACGCGGACCGCGCCCCCGAGCTGCCGGATCTGCTCCCTGACGTTGAAGAGGCCGAATCCGCCTCCCCGGGCCGGCCGGGCGGCGTCCGAGCCCTCGCGCATCCCGCAGCCATCGTCGCTGACGCTCACCACCACGTCGCTGGCGTCCGCCCGCACTGCCACAACCGCCTCCCTGGCCGCGGCGTGCCGCCCCACGTTGGTCAGCAGTTCCTGGACGGCCTTGAACAGCACGGTCCGGGCGTGTTCGGAGATAACCAGGGGCAGGCCGTCGTGCTCCACGCGCACGGCCAGGGCGTACCGCTCGCCGGTGATCTCCGCAAGCCACTCCAGCGCCTCCTCGAAGCCGAGTTCCGACAGCACGGGGGGGCTCAGTTCGCAGGTCAGCGTCCGGGCGGCCAGCAGGGCCTGTTCCACAAGGTCCTGGATCGTCCGCAGCCCGTCGGCCTCCCGCGGCCGGGTCGCCGAGCCCCGCAGGACGCCCAGGTTCATGATGGCGAGCGCCAGCGACTGACTGATGTTGGCGTGAAGGTCAGCCGCCAGGCGCCGGCGTTCGCGCTCCTCAGTGTCCGAGAGCCGGGAAGCCAGCGCGCGGAGCCGTTGCTGGTAGAGCAGCACTTCGCCTTCGGCCGATTTCCGGTCGGTGATGTCCAGCGCCAGGATCTGGACCCGCGCCTCGCCCCCGACGCCCCGCACCGGGCAGGCACGCATCTGGAGCCACGTCTCCTTCCCCTGCAGCATCACCTGCAGCTCGTGTCTCTGCGGGCGGGCCGTGTCGATCACGCTCCGGGCAATCCGCAGGAAGGCGTTGGCGGCATCCAGGGGGAAGATGTCCCGGAGCGGCCGCCCTTCGAACGTGCTCGCGTCCCCTCCGGCGTAGCGCGCGGCGACCTGGTTCATGGCCAGACACACTCCGTGCTCATCGACGGTCAGGATGGGTTCGCCCACGCCCTCCACCAGTTGGCGGTACTTCTCCTTGCTGGCCTTCAGCGCCTGCTGGGCGGCTCGGCGTTCCGCGGTGTCCTCGACCGTGCCGGTCACCATCTGCAGGCGCCCATCGGCGTCGCGCAACACCCGCGCATTGATGCTCGCCTGCAGCACCGTGCCGTCCCGACGGACAAGGTCAACCTCTGAGTCGCGCACGGAGCCGTGCAGGTTCAGGAGTTCCTCCACCCTGGCCCGCTCGGAGGCGGGCACCAGCAGGTCGTGGTCGAAGTCCAGCAGTTCCTGGGTGCTCCCGAAGCCCAGCATCCGGGCCAGGGTCGGGTTCGCCGCCTTGTCGAGACGCGCCCCCTGCCGGCGCACCTGGAAGACGCCGACGCTCAGGCCGGCCAGGAACTTCTCGAAGAACCGCTCCGGGTGTTCGATCGTGCGCACCACGGTCGCGCGGTCGCGCCTCTCGTGTCCGACGACCAGCCGCACCCCATCCGCCCCGTCGGCCGGAGGGAACACGTGCCACTGCAGGACGCAGGCGGATCCGTCCCGCCGGCAGATCGCCACCTCCAGGCCGCACGCGCCGGGCGAGCAGAGGCAGCCGTCCCGCACGAACCCGCTGTAGCGCGGGTCGGGGAACAGCCGCTCCCAGAACGCGTCGCCGCCCACCACGTCCGATGCCGGCCAGCCGCTGAGACGCTCGGCACCCTCGCTCCACAGCAGCGCCCGGCCGGCCCGGTCCAGGGCCATCAGCCAGACGTGCGGACCCCCCAGAAGCTCCTGCACCGCGTCCGGCGTCGGAGCCCAAGGCAGACGGGAACGTGGGTCAGACACCATCGCTTCCCCCGCGTGTGCGGCAAGAGGTACTCGGCGTGTGGGGCCAGTCGCATCTTCGTTGGCGAGCATCGGCGCCCCAATGATACCACAAGCCGACGTTCGGGGCGACCCTCCGCCCCCCCCCACAGACGTGGAGAGTCCGGCAACGCGTCCTCCAGCTTGACAGTCTGAGGGGGCGTCCGGTATACTGTGTGAGTCGTGTTTTCGGCGTTTGCTCGCCATCCGTGCATTCAGCCGCTTCCCTGCAGCGGGGCGCAATGCGTACCCAATATGCCGGCGCTGTGCTTCGCCGGGGGAGACGGCCGGTCAGGTAGACTGCCACGGCATATGCCCCAGTGACGGGAGACGACCTTGGAGCCAGTCAGTATTCAGAGCCTGATCAAGGCGGGGTTTCACTTCGGCCATCGGACGAGCCGCTGGAACCCGAAGATGGCGCCGTACATCTTCAAGCGGCGCAACCTGATCCACATCATCGACCTGCGGGCAACGCTGCGCGGGCTGCTGACGGCCCGGAAGGTCGCCCAGGCCGTGGCCGCACGGCGGCAGTACGTGCTCTTCGTCGGCACGAAGAAGCAGGCGGCCGAGGTGATCCAGCGCGAGGCCCAGCACTGCGGCATGCCGTACGTGGCGGAGCGCTGGCCCGGCGGGCTCCTGACCAACTTCGTCACCATCCGCCAGCGGCTGGATCGGCTGGCCGAACTCGAGGAACTCGAGGAGACCGGCCAGATCGAGCTGTACGGCAAGAAGATGCTCTCGTCGCTCCGGCGTGAGAAGCGGAAGATCCTGCGCAACCTCGGCGGTGTGCGCAACATGGACCGGCTGCCGAGCCTGCTGGTCGTCATCGACCCGGCGCGCGAGCACATCGCCGTCAAGGAGGCCCGCAAGCTGGCCATTCCGGTCGTGGCCCTGACGGACACCGACGGCGATCCGAACTGGCTCGACGTCGTGGTGCCGGGGAACGACGATTCGTACGGGGCCGTCGAGATCTTCCTGAAGACGGTCTCCGAGGCGATCGTCGCCGGCAGCGCCCCACGGGCCGGCACTCCGCCGAAGGCCGAAGCGGAGCCGGAGGCGCCCAGGGCCGCGGCGCCCGCAGAGCCGGAGACGGCGCCGGCAACCCCGACGGCGGACGGCGCCGGCAGCCCGTCCGTGCCGGCTGCGGCGGCCCCCGAGGGAGCCTCGACCGAAGGCGATCCGGACGCCGAGGGCCCCGCCGCCGACGGCGTGTAACATACCCGGCGCCGCCCGACCGACCCGTTGCGTGCGCGAGACACGGCCGGCGGGCCGGCGGCGGATTCGTTTCGACCACTGATTCACGGAGCACCCCCATGGAGATCACGGCGCAGCAGGTCAGGGAACTGCGCGAGAAGACCGGTGCGGGCATGATGGACTGCAAGCGCGCCCTCGTCCAGGCCGCCGGCGACGAAGGGAAGGCGGTCCAGTTCCTCCGCGAGAAGGGCCTGGCCCAGGCCGCCAAGAAGGGCAGCCGGGAGACCAGTGAGGGCCTGATCGCCTCCTACGTCCACAAGGGCCGGCTGGGCGTGCTCCTGGAGCTGAGCTGCGAGACCGACTTCGTGGCGCGCAACGAGGAGTTCGCCGAGCTGGCCAACAACCTGGCGATGCAGGTCGCCGCGATGAGCCCCCTCGTCGTCGCCCCCGAAGACCTCCCCCAGGAGGCGCTCGAGGCGGAACGGGCCGTCTACCGCAGCCAGTTCGCCGACAAGCCGGAGCCGGTTCGCGAGCGCATCGTCGAAGGCAAGCTCGAAGCCTACTACTCGCAGGTCTGCCTGCTCAAGCAGGAATACGTGCGGGACGACTCGCGCCGCGTCGAAGACATCGTCAACGACGCCATCGCGAAGCTCGGCGAGAACATCAA